>Ga0208016_100248_pt1 | contig 19141 bp, 12 predicted proteins | sample 28_taG_FD_184102 | JGI IMG/M metagenome (GOLD analysis project Ga0208016, IMG submission 184102) | Marine viral communities from Cariaco Basin, Caribbean Sea - 28_WHOI_OMZ (SPAdes) (version 2) | ecosystem: Environmental > Aquatic > Marine > Oceanic | place: Caribbean Sea: Cariaco Basin...
AACAGAGGACCATCGAAACGCGACGCTTGCTTCACCGCAAATCCGCTGCATAATCAAACCTACCAGATGTGCAGAACCCTCTTTTAGTTCAGGCGGCCATCTGTCCCAAAATCCCTGACGACGGACATACCAGGAGCACATTGCACGTGATAAAACACTCTACGCCGCTTGGGAAAAATTTGTCTTCAATAATCCAAAGCCATACTCTGACTTCTTCGTCGGTCTGATCGAGACTCTACAAAGACTCCGTGACCGAACAAACGATATCGAGCTAAAATCAAAAAGGCTGACTGTGCGTATTCCGCGCAGTCGTGAGAAGAGCTTTTGGCGCGGGAAGAACGCAGCTGTCGCCAGATATTTTGCGTTCCGTTTTCGCGGCATTGAACACCTATTCGGCTCTGACGTGACCTTTGACTTCGGAAAGATGCAGGATTTCTATTTCCCGAATGTGGACGCCGATCTTGCACGTAGCACATCCGGAGCCAAGGATGCTCGAAGTCTCAAGTTCGAAGTTGAACTCGACCCAGACGGCGCCAAAGCAAAGCTTCTCTTTATTTGGGAGATGTCCCCAGCCGCGCTCGCCTGCTCAATGGCAGATGATCTTGTCAGGGTCGCGAATGCACAAGGAGACCGCGTACTTCTACCGACAGCCGATATTGCCCGACAATCAACGAGTGCGAAGGGGCGTATACAGCGCATCGATCTGATGGAGGTAAGCACCATCCGGGATGCACTGAATGGCAGTAACGGTACGATGGTCGCACCCAATAGAGCCAGTGGCGACCGTAGCGAGGCTTTCCTCGGCGAACTCGACAAACTATCAGGGCTGATCTCGCCCGAAGGAAGCGCAGCCATTCGAGATGCCTTCGAAGCCTTCCGTGAAGGGTATGCCGAGGCGATCCGAGCGTGGGTTGGCACTGACGGTGAGGGTATCGCCGCTGACAGTCTTATAACCCAGGCTAAAAAATACGGTGATCTCCTTGAAGCGCTTATGGTTCATGCCAACAACGACCTTGCGCGAGAGACGCTTTGGAAAGAACTGCTGCGAGTAGGTGTTGCCAACGTTGGTGACGGCGCGTCGGCTGCGATTGTTCTTCCTTGGCACCCCCTGCGCCTTGCAGAAATCCACATCAAGGCTCACCAAACTGCTGAGCTTGTAAAGAGCGTGCTAGCAGCTGAAGAGAAGGACATATTCCGCGCCGACCTGCTCTTTGGGCAGAGAACCCTAGAGTTGCAGTCCGACTACTATCCGGAAGTCTGTATCGGCTTCGCCGAAGATCAAGCCATCCTGCTGTCCGTTGCTGAGTCCTCTTTCGATTACAGTTTAGCGGAACAACCCCGGCGTGGTGGCAACGGCAATGTCGAGGATGCGCTTGATGTTGAGCCTGGCGTCGCCGCCAAGGCCTTCAGCGCGGTCGGGGAACAGTTCTTGAATTTGCTTCCCCACGAGCAGACAAATTTCTCGGTTGTGCTATACAATGCGGAGTCTAAGGCGCTTCCGAGCGCGCTTGCGGCGGAGCTTTCGAGCAAAGTTGAGCAAGAGAACGAGCTTCAATGCGACCTTCTCCTGACGCATTCGCAGCCGATGCGGATGCGCAAGGTTTACGAACAGCAAAATGTCGCAGTCAGCGATGATACCGGTTCGGTAATGGCGAGTGAGGCAGCCCGGAACTTCCTTTCAAGACTACGTGTTGGATTTCTTGACGAAAGCGCAGTCACTGACGACGAAGACACCCGCGCGGCCGACCTTGTCGCCCTTCAGGATGTCATCGCCCGCAACGCAGAGCTACGTTGGAAGCGCGCCCCCGGAACGCAACGTCCGGACTTGATCTCTCATATTCCCCACCGCTGGTCTCGCCGACGTCCTGTAGGAGCTGCGGATACGGCAACTTCTGTATATTTGACAGCCCCAGTGCAGCCGCAGGTAGGTCAGCGATATCTGAATGCTCTTCAGCTTTTCCTGGAGGGCGACAACGCACGTGCAGAAGACGTGATCCCCGCACGGGAGGTGAACTTCAAAGACACCCAAATCGCCGACGTCTTCAAAAACGCTCACCGTATTGGGGAATGGGTGGTCAATTACGACGAGCTTGTGGACCGTCGGCTCCTTTCGAACAACGGTGTTCAGGTCATTCGACACATCCATGATCGTGGGGTCGACCGAAACATTACGGTATCGACGACGGCCAAGCCGCGCCTACTGCAAACCCTTATCAAGCAGCGCTTGGACCATATCGACCCAACCATCGTTGCAACTCATGGGATTGCCGCAGTTGACCGGCTAACCGAACAAGCCAACCAGCTCTCCGGCCATGTCGTGATGCGCGCCGCGCGGTACGGGCGCTACGCAAATGAGTTGCTGGGTGTCGTCCTCTCTATGGAAGAATTGAAACGCGGCCTCGGCGACCCTACTCTTCCAACAGGATGGTATTGCCTTGACGATTTCGCTTCCTGGTTTGGACAAAAGGAAGAGCAAATTGCCGACATCATGGCGATTGCGCCACGCATCGAGGACGGAAAGCCCGTTCTGAAGATCGCGATTTCCGAGGCGAAGTTCGTTACAGCACGCGGATACCGGTCACAGGCAAAAAAATCTGCAAAACAGCTCGAAGAAACCGTTTTGCGTCTGGGCCGGGCACTCGATCCCCAGGGTGCACGGATTGACCGTGAACTCTGGCTACATCGCATCGGTGATTTCATGATCGAAGGCATGCAGCCCTTTGATCCGGAAATACTCGGCGGATGGGACCTGCATAAATGGTCAGAGGAAGTTCGCCTCGACCACGTGCCAATTGCGCTAGCCGGTTTCTCGCACGTATTTGTTCACGATGATGATGAATATGTTGATGCAGGCGGCTCTACTCAGTTAAAGGGCGCTTCTCACTGTATTCAGCAAGTGTTTGACAAACCGCGCGTCGCTTCTCGGCTGCGTGCCTTTGCCGTTGATCAACTTCCTCAAACTGAGGTTGGCGATATTGATCCCATGAACCCTTGGGAAACGGCATTAATTTCACGCGCCGTGAATGATGCAGTGCCTGATGAAGGCTCGACACCTCCGAACGAAAAAAAGGATACGGAGACGTCCAATCAAGAAGAGGTAAGTTTGTCGTCCACGGAGACTGGCAGCGCCGATCCTGTTCAGGTCGAAACAACTGCTGATGAAAATTCAAACACGACAGAACTGACGGGCGCCGAAATGAAAGACGAGGGCTCTGCGGCGCCCGAGATCACCAATATGCCATCCGCTGAGTTGGCATCCTGGCTCAACAGTTCCGGGAGAAACGACGACGATGATGATGCGCAACGTTGGCTTGAAGAAACAGTCATCAATCTGCAACGGGCGCTTCGCGGCTACGATATGACTGCAGAGCTGATCGGATCACGCTTGACGCCCAACGCTGCACTCATTCGCCTTCGGGGCTCGGATGACCTCACGCTTCCCAAGATCGAAAAGAGACGGCAGGAACTCCTGACCTCTCACGCCATAGATGTCATTAATCTCCTGGCGGCACCGATGGAGGTTATTGTCATGGTGCGGCGCCCAAAGCGTGCCATCCTTAGGTTGAGAGACCTTTGGAGACTTCGTGAGCTGCCGGAAACCGCCCCTGAAACAAACACGAGCTTGCTTATTGGCGCCAAGGAGGCTGACGGAGAGCTGCTATACCTCAATGTTGGAGAGGGGTTTGCTGGCCAGCAACCTCATGGTCCGCACACGCTGATTGCAGGTGAGACCGGAAGCGGGAAAGGCGTTCTGGTACAGTCTTTACTACTCGATATCTGCGCAACAAACAGCCCTGAGAGCGCACGGATCAAAATGATCGATCCAAAGGCGGGGATTGATTTCCCGTGGCTTCGTCGAATGCCGCACCTCGATGGTGATCTCATTACCTCAAGAGAGGAGGCCATTGAGACACTTGAGGAGCTTGTTGAAGAGATGGAACGACGCAACCGTCTTCTCGCAGACGCGGGTGTGACCAAACTTGCAAATTATAATAAGAAAGTGCCGCCTAACGAACGTCTGCCAAGGATATGGGTCTTTCACGACGAACTTGCGGATTGGATGCTGATCAATGACTACCGTGATGCAGTCGAGCTCAACGCGAGCCGCCTTGGTGTGAAAGCCCGCGCTGCAGGGATCAATCTGGTCCTCATAACGCAGCGACCAGACAAGGATGCCCTCCCGATGCAGCTCCGCGCCAACTTGACCAACCGGCTTGTTCTAAAGGTTGCGGACAAACGAAACTCTGTTCTCGTACTCGACGAACCAGGGGCGGAAAGACTCTTGGGGCGTGGCCATCTCGCAGCCAAGTTATCTGGCGAAGGCGAGATCATATTGGCCCAAGTTCCCTTCGCAGATGAAGACGAGATGGCGGAGCTAGCAGATTTGATACGCAGTGCCTGGTCGCGAGAATAACACGATTGCCACAATCGAAAGGCATCAGTCCATGGACCTAAAGAGTGAAGCATACCAGCAGAACTATCAGCAGTTCCGCTCGCTAAACCAGATCATGTGGCAGATTCCAGTTCTGGCAATGACACTTACAGGCGGCTTATGGTTTGGGGTTTCGCGCATACCAGAGAACACATGGCTTGTTACTGCTTTGCTGCTCACAGCGGTAGTAGGAAATGGAGCGCTTTTCGCGGTCCTGTTTCGCTTCCGGCACGTTATGGACTGCTATCTTTCCTGGTTGCGACAAGCCGCGCCGGACGGATTCGTAGACGCGAGCGCAAACTCAACCTCCGACAGTCGGCTAGAAAGATTCTGCAATCGCGACAAAACTGTTCGCAATTTGTTCTCTTTTATGCTTTGTTGGTCCGCGTTGTGTAGCCTCGCGCTCTTAGGTGCCTTCTGGTACGAACAAACATTCCAACAGGATCCCATGACGAAGAACCTAGACGCTATAGAATTCTACGATCAGCATGCAGCAGCTCTGGCCGACAGTTACGAGGCCGTATCCTTTGAAGATGCCTATCCTTTTCTGATTTCAACGCTTCCAACGAATAGCTTGAGGATCATCGACATAGGTTCTGGCAGCGGTCGCGATGCGGCTTGGTTTGCATCCAAAGGTCATTCCGTCATCGCGGTGGAGCCTTCATCATCTATGCGAGCACTTGCAAAAGCCATTCATGAAAACGGTGGCATCGAATGGATTGATGGGCAGCTTCCTGAGTTAAGTCACCCACTTCTGTCAGGAGCCGAGTTTGATATTGCTCTGATGAGTGCTGTGTGGATGCACATTCCCCCAGAAGAAAGAGCACCTTCTTTGGCGCGACTCTATGAATTGCTTTCCGATGAAGGCGCTGCATTCATCACATTGCGAATTGGCCCGTCTGACAAAGACAGAAGCATGTATTCTGTTGATGCAGCAGAGTTCGAGCAATCCGCACAAATGGCTGGTTTCTCTGTTAATTCCGAAGGCGAATTTGCAGATATTCTTGGGCGGCCAAATGTGCGGTGGCTAGCATACAGGCTGTCCAAGGGACCTTAGAACCGCAACCGTAAAATAGGTACGTCAAATCTGACGCTAATTACGTTGGTCAAGTTCAGTTTTCTGAGATACGAGCTTCCAACATTCCAAGATTTTTTAAAGCGGTTTCAAACACTTGAACGTCAGCATTCTCTCTTTGGCCATCCATTGAATTCTCGTCAAAGAAATCCATCTCCATCTGTCGCTGCTCCTCGGCGATGACAGCTCGAACGACAGGCGCAGTTTTCTTTGGGGCGACATCGGTTTGCCCTGACGATTGGCCATCAGCAGCCTGGCGGGCGGCCTCAACGTCGGCCTCGGATCCGCCTGGCCCGCTCGACGGCGGCGTCATCGGCATCGCGCGGACACTCAGCGGCAGTGTGCCTTGCGATCCCCCTCCCCCCAGTTCCGGAAACGGCAACTCGCCCGTCTGCGCCGCATGGATCGCCTTGAACAGCCGATCGTCAAAATATTGGATCCGCTTCGCGCGGACAGGCATTTGCGCGTCGATGACCATGACGATCTCGTCAAGCGGCAGGCGGCGCGCCTCATCCTCGGGCAGGAGGGAGCTTTCTTCAGTCCGTGTCGATTGGCTGCGGCCTTCGAAGGGGTTCTTGCCGATGGATTGAGATCGCGTGACCACGGTCTTGGTTGTTTTACCGACAGCCTTGCTCAGCTCCTCGACGGTCTTTTCATCGGAGGGCGTCAGGTAGAGCTTCACGCCAGCGTTGCCCTGCAGGGCACGGCGGGTGTTTTCACCATAGATTTCATCGAGAGCAGGGATCGTTTGCGTGACCACGGCCAGGTGGCCACGGTAGGTCCGCAGGGTCTCGATGCTTTCGACAACGATGGGCATCTTTCCGAGGCGATTGAACTCATCGAGCATGATCATGACCGGCCAGGGCTCGTCTGGCCCGGGGTCCTTTTCTTGCATGGCTGAGAGAAGGTCCGAGAAGAAGAGCCGGATGAGGGGCGCGAGCGGCTTCACCATAAGTGGCTGGACCACAAGATAGACGGAGAAAGGTTCCTTCCGGATCGTCCGGAAATCAAAGTCCGACACCGCCGTCGCCTCATCAATGGCCGGGTTCTGCCATTGGTCCAGCCCCGAGGTCATCAGGAGTGAGACATAGGAGGTCAGCGTGTCGTTGTTGGTCGAAGCGAGCCGCGTGAAGATCAGCTTGGCCGCCCGGTTGTCGACCTCGTGGCCCCGCGCAAAATACTCCTTCTGCTTGTTCCCTCCCGACGCGGCGATGCGATAGATCTCGCCCAAGGTCGGGCGCTTGCGCTGGAACGCCAAGAGCCCTGCCGCCACGAAGAGATCGATCCCGCCCTTGAGGAGGCCCTGCACCCGGTCGTTGTCGCTCTGCAGGAAGAGCGTCGCCAGAAGCTGCAGTTCCATCTGCTGGCGCGCGGGATCTTTCAGCTCGGAGATGCGCAAGAGCGGGTTGTAGCGATGTGTGCGCTTGCCCTCCCAATCGGTGGGGGCAAAGCGATAGACTTTGTCGCCCTGGGCGGCGCGGTGGCGGGCCGTGGCTTCGAAACACTCGCCCTTCACATCGAGCGTCACGGCGGAGCCCTGCCAGGTCAGCAGGTTCGGAATGACGAAGCCAGTGGTCTTGCCGCGGCCCGTGGGCGCGACGATCAGCGCGTGCGGGAAGACTTTCGAGCAGATGTACTTCGCGCGGGATTTAGGAGAGCCGAGTTTGCCGAGGATGAACCCGGTCCCGGGCGCCCCGAAGAAGCCATTGGCCTTCATCTCGCGCGCAGACTGCCAATGAGTCTGGCCAAAGCGTGTGAGGGCGGACCCTGAGAGGGCGAGGCCCAGCATAAGGCCGGCGGCGGTAAAGCTGCCGATGATCAGGTGAATAAGTTGCGCGTCCTCCGGGCGGCGATCGAGGATCGCCAGATAGTTCTGCGCGATATAGGCAAAGTCGATCTCGGCCCCGAAGCCGAGATCCTGATAGGTCAGCACCGCCGAGGCGATGGTGTAGCCCATGGCCCCGGTCACCAACGTTACCAGAAAGACCCCTGTGGCGATCCGCGCTTTTCCCATGGAGGCGCTCAATGGATTTGCCCCCGCTCGGTCTCGCCATCCACGTCTGTCGTGCGGTGTTTTTCGTATTCGGTGTCGGCAAGATCATCGACCACCTGGCGCAGGGCCTCGGTATTGGCCGTGGCGGCATCGGATTGAAGGTAGACCTTGGCCACATAGAGCCGGTCGAGGCGGTCCTCGAGAACCTTTTCCAGCGCATCGGCGTCGCCGGATGTGAGCCGGTCGAGTCGGCGAACGTCCAGCACCCGCGCGATCTCGCCACGGAAGGCGTCCCGCTCCGCCTCGGTCTCGAAAGGCGCGGACAACTCCCCCGCCCGCTCATGCTCCAGAACACGCGCAATCTCGTCTGCAAGGCGGTCGGCACGGTCAGACTGCGGCGCAGTCCCACCACGGGCTGCGAGGAGTGCGTCGCGCGTGCCAGACCCAAGCCCCTCGCGCAACTCGTTTTCGCGGCGGACCTGGTTGATGGCCTCCGTGTCGCGGATCTCGACGACGGCCGCATAGGTCGCGCCAAGCCCGCGGGCGAGGTGGGACGGCATGTCCGGATAGCGCTCCCTGAATTCATCTGTGACAGCATCTGCAACGGGCGTGCGGACGTCGCGGGCCTCCATGATCCGGTCGACCTCGCGGGTGATCTCGCTGGCGCGGGCCGCATCGGTGATGGTCTCCCTGTAGGGCTCAGACCGGTCGATCACATCGCCAGGGCGTGCGAGCAAGTCCGGGTGTGCCGCGAGATACGCGCGCTGCTCCGCCTCAACCCGGCGCTCCGCCCGTGAGACAACCTCCCAGTCCCGGTCCTCGATCTGCTGCGCGGTCAGGCCGTCTACGCGCATCTCCTGACGGATTGTCCCTTCCATCGCCTGCACCGCGTCCCGGTGATAATGGAACCGCTCGCTGACCGCTTCCGCTTCCATGACACCATCCCGGCGCAGCACGTTCTCCCGTTCCAGCAGCGTGCCAAGCGCGACATGCACATCGTTGAGAATGTCGCGCGCCTGTTCCAGATCAGCGCGGCGTTCGAGGTTCAGATCCCGCGCCTCGGCCACCTTTGAGAGATCATCTGCGATCCATTGATGCTCCAGCGCTGCATTCGAGGCGCCCGTCTCGATCCGGGCCACCACTTCCGATGTGCTGATCCCGGTGCCGTGTAGTGCCACGTCAACGCGCGATCTCAGATCGGGCTCTCCTAGACGCTCGCGCTGGCTGGCGTCGATATTGGCTTCGGAATAGATCCCGCCCTCCGAGGGGGTCTCTGACAGCGAGGATGATCGCAAACCGAGAGGCTGCATGTGCTGGACCTGCGTCTGGATCTCGATGAGGCGTTTTTCCAGCACGGGACGTTCCGCGTCAGACTTCTCGGCGATCATGCCCTGCACCCGCGCGAGCTTTTCCGCATAGAGGCTTCTCAGATCCTCGAAGCTTTGATCCTCGGCCATATACACATCTCCTGTTCGGTCCATCTGTCCGCCATGCGCTAGCACCTCGCCCGCGCGGAAGAGTGCCGCGGCGATGTCTTCCCGGGCCTCCCGGGAGGCCTCTGCGGCAAGCGAATGGTAGACGGTTCTGGTGTTGGCGATCTCCGCCAGCGTCCGGGTCAGGTCCTGCCCCACGCGTTCCCGCTCGCGGGGCGCGCGACCCTCTTCTTTCGCGGCGTAGACCTCGCTGGTCCGGGCGGGGTAATGCACAACCCCGCGATCCACACGCCGCGTGGCCTCCAGGCGCACACCATACTTCTCCGCCTCCTCGACCATGGCGAGGCGGAAGTCGTCATAGTTGAAGCGGTGGTTCCGCCCGAGGAAAAAGAACTCGCCTTCCTGCGAGCGACGGTTCAGCACCAGATGCGCATGGGGGTGATCGCGGTCCTCATGCACCGCGATGATGTAGTCGAAATGCCCCGCGTCACTCTGGAAGAACCGCTCGGCCACATCCGTCGCGATGTCACGCACATCCTCGCCCCGCGTGCCGATGGGGAAGGACATGAGCATGTGCGTGGTCTGGCCAAGCTTGGGTTTGAAGCCTGCATCCCACCGCTTGGCAAAGCGCTCGGTCAGATCCTTGATGTCCTTTGCCTCAAGCTTTGCCTTGCCATCCAGGAACCCACTCGAGTCCACGATATGGGTGGACTTTGTGGTCAGATAATCAAGCTGGTTTGCAAGCTGCGATTTGGTATGCGTGCCGCCGCCCCGGATCGCCTTGAAGACCGCTGGCCGGTGCCCTGCAGCCGCGCGCACAAGCTGGCTCTGCTTGGCGACATGCAGCCCCTGCATCGAGCCCCGGATCCGGCTCCAGCCGTCCCGGAAGACCTCGCCTGTGACAGCGTCCACCGCATCATTCAGCCGCATGGGCAAACTCCCTTAGCGCGGCACTGGCCTCGAGCTGCATCGCGTCGCGCCGACGCCGCAGGAGCAGATCGATCTCGTCGGCGGAATCGAGGATGAACCGCGCCAACCCGCGCATCTGCGCAAGGCGCAATTCGGAGAACTCGGCACGCGTGCCACCATCAGCCCCCTGCCCCATCCGATTGGCCCGCGTCATCTGCTTGGCGATCTGTGCGACCCCATTGCCAACCTCATGCAAAGAGGACCTGTATCGCGCCATCTCTGCTGCCATCTGCGCGTCCGGAACGAAAACCCCGCCCGCCGCCTGAATGAGCCGCCGCAGCCCCTCGGCCCGGCTCTCGATCCCCGCCTTCGCCAGCACCGCGTCAAGGGCCGCAAGCTCCGCAGCCGTGACCTTCACACTGACCGCTGAGACCGGGATCGCGGCATCCGTCTGGCGCTCTGCATCGGCTTTCAGGACGTAGCGCACGGCCCGCGATGTGACCTCGAAACGCTCAGCCAGCTCGGACGTCGACACACCCTCCGCGGCCTCGCGGACGATCTGCATCTTCTCGATCTCTGTCAGGCGTTTTGTTCGGGACATGCGGAAGAAAGACCCCCTATTTCCTGCCACCTTCCACCAAGGCTGCCTCTACCTTACAATAATATACCAAGCTGTCAATTATATACTTACGTTGCATTCAGGCTCAGGCAGCCTTGGTGTCCGCTTCCCCCGCTGCCCGCAGGGACGCGGCTCTGCCGCCCTCACCACCGATTGCACCACCTGTCCTAGGGGTCCCGTCCGCCAGCCCCGCCCGAGGGTCTGGCCGAACACCCATGTGTTCGGACGGAACCGCGGGCGGGCGCAAACCCCTCCGACAGGGCGGACAGGCAGGGTCAAGGAGGGCCAGATTTGGCTTGCCAAATCTCTGCCGCAAAAACCGGGAGGCCTTGGCCGACAGGTTTTTGTGGATGGCCCCCTTGAGGCTGACTGGCCGGTCTGTCGCGGCCTGATCATTCCGGGCGGAGTGCGTCCGTTGAACGCGTAGGGACCGGCATCCCTGGAACAGGGATCGGGCCGCCCCAAGATCGTCCTGGGGCGGCCCATCCTCGTCAGAGGATTTAGTCCTGGGGATCTTTCGCGCTCGGCGGGAACATCACCAGCTCCGAGACCGCGACCGGGAAGTCGAGCTTGAGGCTGAAGAACTCCGAGCCGTCCCCATTGCGGGTGTTGCGGAACATCGCACCCACGCGCTGAAAACGGGTGCGCTCCTGGCCATCGGTGTCGGTGAACTTGACGGGGACGGTGGCGACGTAGTGGTTGGTCATTTGGGTCTCTCCTTTTTGCGATGGGGATCTGCCAGCACGGGGGCAAGAGGCCCGGTCGCAAGTGCAAATGCGGAGGGTCCGCGGCTCCGCCGTGGAAGCCGTATTTGTGCTTGCCGAAGCGTGAGCTGAGGGCACGAACGGGCCGACCCCGTGCGATCCACATCTATGAGCAGAAAGGAGTGATCCGGATGACCCTTGCCATCACGCAGCCGCCACCATCCGCGTCCGCGTCCCACCGAGCCTGGCCGGGGTGCTGACGGAGCCCGCCCGCGTGGATGCGATGTTCCGAAACACGCCCCGAGGAACGTGCAGGTGTTCAGCTTCATATGCGACGTCTCGACCCCTCGCGTCTTGCGATGCTGACGATGTGCGTGAGGTGCGCACCATCCCCAGCCCGCACCGATGCGGATGGGCCGCACTCTGACGGACCGGGTAGAGGGATGGCAGTGCCGGCCGCCGCAGACTGCCGATCACGCATGACCGATCGCACGCGCCATAAGACATGACGAAAAGGCCGCGCCAAGCACGACCCCGTTACGGCCATCACGCGCCCAAGCTGTCGAGCAACCCGCTGGTATCAGGCATTCGCTTCAGCGAGTTCCCGATATGCTCGCGCCAGCGCGGGCCAACCTCTAACGCAGAGGCATAGGCGCGGACCAGATCATCGGGCCGGTCCTCGGCCATCGCCTCGATCAGGAAAGCCGCCTGCTCCCGGTCCTTCGCGGATTTCAGGCTCCCTTCCCCGTCCCGCCGCCGATCCGCGATAATGAGTTTGTGGACCGCATAACGCTCCGGGCGCGGTACCTGCACGAGAATACCAGATCTATAGATCGCCGCCGCATGGATCGGCTCGGCAATCAGGAAGTTGAGATAATTCAGCGCTTGGGCGTTCACGCCCAAGGCGGGCAGCTCTCGAATGGTCTCATCTCCAAACGCCGGTGTGAGGAACTCGACCAACTGGCCGCTGCCACCCTGGGCCCATCGCCATGTCCGACCTTGGTCAAGAGCTGGCAGAGGATCGAATTTGAGCGCCGAGAACGTCTCGGCAAGACCCGGGTCGACCTGATCCTGCAACGCAACGCTGAGCTTCTCGAACTGCGCGATGTCGATGTCGCCAGTATTGGCCATACCGCCAATTGGCAGACGGATACCAAGCTCGCCTTCATAGAGGCGAAATGCATTGGTTCCGACGATGGTGCCGCCCAACCGGAAGGTCCCGGCTGCGGCCATGGCCGACAGGATGGAACCCGTTGCCCGGTCGGTCGGTGTCATGCCTTCCGCCCGCAAGAGCCGAACAAGCCGCGACCGTTCCGCCTGCCGATCCTTGGCCGTTGCGCGCAGCTCTTCGATCCGGTCGATGCGCGCGCGCGTCTCGTCACTGTCCTCGCCGATATAGATGAACCGCATCTCCGTTCCGACGCGTCGCGCGGCGTACCAATAGGCCTTGTCGCCGCGCTCTTTGAGCGTTGGCTTGCCTTCGACACCGGACAAGGCGTCATCCTTCAGGAGCCGTACCAGATCGGTGTAGGCGCTCATTGCGATACTGCTGAGAGAAATCATGCCTATCATTTCCAAGTTTTGCTTGGCACACATATACCTATCAAAACATAAAATTGCTAGGCAAAAGGAACTGAGGGCACCTACACAACCCTGAGAAACGACGAAAGGGCCGCCCGAAGGCGACCCTCTCTCTTCAATCCTGCGACGCCTTCTTCGCCGGGTCCGCAACCCGCATGACCGTCAGACCTTTCGCTTCCGCCTTCTGCCCGAGGTTTAGCGCAACCCCATTGCCGCCGAAGAGGACAACCCCCGTCGCCGCGAACTTGTCGTCCAGCATTTCGTCGTTGCATTTGAACGGTGCCGCCCGCCCATGCGCAGACCAGCGAGGATCAAAGCGCGCCTGCGCGACCCCGCGTGCCCGGGCCCATCGTGCCGCGATCATCTCCGCCCCGTGCTTGCCACCTTTGTGGCAGAGGAAGATCTCCTGGTTCCGGTTCTGCTTGATCCGTTCGCGAACCTTGTCGAGCGTGTTGAAGATCACATCGACATCGGTCCAGTCGGTTGCGCCCGAGACGATCAGGGGAACACCCTCGACTTTCGATTTCTCGGCGGTTTCGCGGTCATGTTGCTCCAGGAGCTGCCGCGCCTCGAAGACCGCCCCGGTTTCTTGCGCCCGGACGCTTGCGCGCGACCCGGATGCCGGGATGAAGGCGTGGCCCGTCTCGATCTCGTAGCATTCCGCCGCCGCCTCGCTCATCACCTCGATGGCGCTGACAATCTCGCGCAGGTGCAGAAAACGCGCCTGCGCCTCTTCGAGCGCGGTCTCGGCGATCTCCGATCCATCGTGGGATTTTGCCAGCGCGCCGATCTTGTCAGCGGTGCGGTCAATCTCCTTGCCAAGTGCCACCTTGCGGCGCTGCAGGATCGTGGCGAGCCCATGGGCCAGCGGTTCGATTTCCGCTTCAAGCCTGGTCCCGCGCAACTGCCCGAGCAAAGCCTCGAAGCTCTCGCGGATGATGTGGTTGGTCAGGATGTGATCTTCCGGGATCGGCAGCTGCGCGTCCTTCTCGGTCAGCCCGAAAAGTTCGATCGTCTCGTAGGTGTTTGCAGTGTCGTAAGCCATGTCTGGTCTCCAGTGTTCGGTTGAGGAGCCACCACGTGAGTGTGGGGGCATGGCCGAATGCCTGGTTTCCGAATCTGCCCGGGTCAGGGACGGCGCAGCCGCCGGCTTGCCGGGCGCAAAAGTTTTCCGCGCGCAACACCCGACACATGCGCGCGCTCACGCACGGGTTCACCCCAAGCCACCGGCCCCGCCCTCGCCGAAAAGTTTTGCGATCCTTGACGCGGGCTGATTTGGGGGCCATCCGGAGGATATGCTTCCACGCTCATGTGTGTGTGTTTTGACGGTAGGTTTGCCCGACCCGAGCAGGCAAACGGCCCGACCGGACGCGGGAGACGGATGGAGCGGCGGGATCGTTTTGCCCCGCAAAACAGACCAGAGCGCAATCCGGCGGAGCGGCCGGGGAGGGACGTGCTCGCGAGGCGGGCAAACCGGGGGCCTGGGTGCGACGCCGCGGTGAGGCCGCATGGCCGAATGCGCGACGGACCGAAGGGCCGTTCTCCCCTGCGACACGCGAAGCCGAGCGGGGGAGGCCGCAAGGCAAGCATCCAAGTCGATGCTCGAGAGCACAAAACCGACACACTCTGCTTCCAAACAGCGCAAATTGTCTGGTCTGCTGAGGAGTTCGAATGTAGAAAAGACCTTAGTATCATTGAAAATGATCATTCAGAAAGAGCAACTCGACCTTGGCTTCCGCCCAACAACTCATCGGTCTCGTCAAGAGCCACGCAGAAGGGGACGCTGATCGTTTTTACGATCTGGCGATGCAACTCTCTGCGGCTGAAGAGCAGAAGGGACATACCCGTCTGGCTGAACAGTTGCGACAATGGGCCGAAGCGGGACAGAAGCCGCCTTCGAAGCGAACCCCTGCGATCACTCCTATCGCAACACCCCGCGGTGATCTGGCGGAGTTCCTTGCCGCGTCCTATCCGACCGAGCGCCTCGTCGATGTCATCTTGCCAGACAGGATTGAGAGCGAACTCGCGCATCTCGTTGTAGAGACACGAATGCGCGAAAAGCTCGAGGCGAAAGGGTTGAAGCCACGGCGGCGCGTTCTCCTCTCCGGTCCTCCCGGAACCGGCAAGACCCTGAGTGCTTCAGCGCTTGCCGGTGAGCTGCAGTACCCTCTCTTTTCGGTCATGCTCCACGGACTGATCACAAAATTCATGGGTGAAACAGCGCAGAAGCTGAAGATGATATTCGATGCCGTCAAGACGACGCGCGGTATCTATCTCTTCGACGAAATCGACGCTTTGGCCGCGGCCCGGGGCGGTGAGAACGATGTCGGTGAGGCCCGGCGGGTTCTGAACTCGTTCCTGCAGTTCCTGGATGAGGATACAGGACCTTCGATCGTTATCGCCACTACAAACCTGCCGGGAATTCTTGACCGCGCTGTGTTGCGCCGCTTTGATCTCGTGTTGCCATATGTCATGCCCGATGGCCCGGCAATTCGGCAGGCGCTCGAACGCCGTTTGATCGGCTTCTCACTCGCTCGCATGGGATGGAAACGGGTGACCGATGTTGCGACAGGCCTCTCAACGGCCGATGTTGTGGCGGCGGCGGAAGATGCCGCTCGACGTGCCGTGCTGAATGATACCGACAAGATTGCGACACAGGATTTGCTTGATGCCCTCGAACGCCGCCGGTCGCTCCAAGAACTAGGGGCCGATAACAATGGCACGAGACCTTCCGCACTTCCACCTTCGCAATCTCGGACAACCTCGCCCGTTCCAAGCAAAGGGCGGGGGCGGGTCCAAAAGACCAAGTGATGTCCCCAATCGCGCGGCGCACGCCCAAGCATTGCTTCAGGCCCTCGACGCGCTGCCGGATATTCCGGCAGCCGAACTTCCCGGCGTCTATCTGGAAGTCCGCTCGCGTGTCGACGAGCGCCTGAAGAAAGACAGCCTCGACGCTAGTGGCCTGACTCTCCTTCGCGTCGCCGAGACCCCTGATCCCGGTGGCGCCGAAGAGCGCGCGACGGTGTTTGCGACAGCCAAGGGTATTGAAAAGCTGCGCAAGAAGGTCGAACAGTTTCGGACGGAAGACACACCCGACCGGGAAAAGGATGGTGAAATCATCCCGGGCCGTCCGAAGAACGCGGATCTGGTGCAGAGCGTCGCTGCCATCACGGAAGCGGGATTGCGTGCCCTCTGGCGCAGCCCTTCAGGCAAATTTCCAGCAGCGGATGTTGCGACCGTCTGGGAGGTTTGGCTCGAGCCTCAAATGACCGAAGATTTCGTCGCGGCCGCACCAAGCTATGGCGTTACCGTGGGAGCAGATCGGCTGGAGTTTCCCGAAGATATCGTTTTGATCGTAGAGGCCGATCGCAATCAGCTCGCCCAAGCCGTCCGCCGACTAGGCGGCGTCCGCGCCCTTGCCGCTCCGACCATCACAGCGGATTTCTTCGACGGCTTGCCGGTGGCAGAACAGGCGCAGTGGGTCGATGAACTCGCGGGTCGTACGACCTATACTGACAATCCCGATCCTGGCTACGTGACACTCTTGGATACCGGGGTAAGTCGCGCGCATCCTCTCATTCAGCCCGCGCTCAGCGTGGATGACCGACATGCCGCCAACCCGGCCTGGGGGCTGGAGGACGTGAAGGGCCATGGCACGCAGATGGGAGGACTGGCGCTCTTTGGAGACCTGACGCCGAAACTGCACCAGGCGAACCCGGTTTCTGTCTTGGCCCGTCTGGAATCCGTGAAGCTGCTGCCTGATGCAGGGATGAACCCGCATCATCTCCTCGGCGCGGTGACCAGGCAGGCGATCAATACAGTAGAACAGGTTGGCCACCGACGCCGTACATTCACCATGACGACGACGACAGGTGAGGATACACCGCACGATGGAGCCCCCACCTCCTGGTCAACGGAAGTCGATCAGCTTGCCGCCGGTGTATCAGGTGAAATCAAACAACAACGCTTGGTACTTGTTTCGGCAGGGAATACCGACAACTTCACCTTCGGTGCCGGAAACTACCTCGACCGATGCGATCACGAGGACAACGAAATCGAGTCGCCGGCCCAGGCGTGGAATGCTCTGTCTGTCGGCGCCTTTACAGAGAAAACCGTACTGCCAGACGGAGAGCCGGCCCAAGCGCTTGCACCATTCGGCGACTTGTCGCCCGCTTCGAGAACTGCATCGTGGTCGTCCCATTGGCCGAACAAGCCGGACGTCGTCCTTGAGGGTGGAAACTGGGCGCTAAGTGCCATGCCTCCGCCAATGCGGCACGGATGGTTATCGCTCCTGTCGACGCACCACAATTATCCGGTCCGATCCTTCACATTCACCTTCGACACCAGCGCGGCGACAGCGCTTGCAGCGAAGGACGTAACGGAACTCTGGTCAGACTATCCGACGCTTTGGCCCGAGACAGTCCGTGGTCTCTATGTGTCTTCAGCGCGGTGGACACAGCAAATGCGTGCACATCTACCGGCCCAGCCGAACAAGGGTCATTACACGCCACTGTTTCAGCGCTATGGATATGGTGTCCCGGACATGGCCCGTGCCCGCCGCAGCGCGTCGAACGCGCTGACCCTCATCGTGGAAGACACGATTACGCCTTATGGGATTTCTGAAAAGACCGGCGGTGATGTCCACAACGAAATGAAGCTGTTCGCCCTTCCCTGGCCCGTTGAGGCTTTGCGCGCGCTCGGCAATGCCGATGTGACCTTGCGGGTGGCACTCAGCAGCTTTATCGCTCCGAACCCGTCCGAAGCCTCGCGCGGCGTTCGGTACCGCTACGCGTCCCACAACTTACGTTTCCAACTCAATCGCGCTGACGAGAGCGAAGCCCAGTTCCTGGCTCGCATCAGCAAGGCCGCAGAACAGCCCGATGGTCCCGCAAGCGACGAGGATGATCTTTGGGACTACGGTAGCAATAGGCGCCATGTCGGCTCGCTCCATATAGATCAGCTGACATGCAAGGCTTCAGATTTGGCGCGGCGCAACTTGCTGGCTGTTCACCCGGTCACCGGATGGTGGAAGTCGAAAAAGCTTCTCGCAGAAGGTTTGCCTTCTGTGCGCTATGCATTGATCGTGGAAATCGATGCGGAAGAGTTGGACACCGAACTCTATGCTGAGGTTCAAGTTGCTGTTGACGCCTTGATCGCCGCTCAAGCGGTTGTACAAGTCTGACTTAAATCGAGACTCCGCGCGCCGCTCCCAATCTAGGTGTCTCATCCACATCCGAACGCCATATGAAGTGGCAGTTCGATCTCTTAATTGAATTAAAAACAGAAAAAGGGGAACCGTGTCACCACGGCTCCCCTTTCGGTTCAGCTCGTTCAGTCTCAAACGCTGATCACGCGACCAGTGACAGCCCCGCGCCCGTGTCCTGCGCCTGATCGCCACTGTCGATGAACGGGATGATCGAGAAAGTCTGCCCGCCGCGCTGCTCTTCGTTCTGCACGGCGTTGACCCGCAGGTCGCCATCGGGCGTGTTGATCAGCAGCGACAGGTAGTCATTGCCCGTGCGGCTGCTTTTGGCCATCCAGGCCGCGCCGACGCGGATCGGCTTGCCCCGGGGAGAGCTGACCTCGATCCGGTAATCCGGGTGGGTCTCCTCGGATTTGTAGCTGTTCTCGATCAGCATGAACTCCAGATCGAACATCATGTTGGCGATGTAGCCGGTGAAGGCGTTGTCGGCGTCCATGGCGGTGAGCTCGCCCGAGATCGAGCCGGATTTCATCAGGCCGTTCGAGACAAGCGGGATGATCTCGAACTCGCCGCTTTGGGCCGCGCGCGCTTCGTTGGTCTGCACGGCGTTGACCCGGAACGGCCCGAGGCCGACATCGATCTGCATCGAGATGTAGGGATTGCCCGTGGTGTTGCCGGTCTCGTTCCAGGCCGTGCCGATGCGCACCTTGCGGCCCGACTTGTTGATCGCCGTCACGTCATAGTCCGGGCTCCGCTCGGACATCTTCGTGCGGGTCTCGAGTTGGACGGCGATATCGAACTGGGTCGAGTGGATCATGCCGGAATAGGCGGTGGCTGCGGTCTCGACATTGCGGGTGAGGGTTCCTGCGAACATGGAATGTTTCCTTTTCGAATGGCCGGTGCCTGACGTTCTTGCCAGCGCATCCGGGATTGCTTTCTCGACCCCTTGAAGGATCACAAAAACAGAAAGCCTGCTTTCCTTTCTTCCCCTCCCCTCGGTCAGAACTGCCGCCCGAGTGGGAATGCCCCCGCGCCTCCGGGTGCTACGCCCCTCCCCTGCCCGTGTGGTCTTGATTGGCTGCCCGGATTTTCCGCGCTGTCCTTCGATCGCACGATGAAGAACTCCGTTTCTTTTCCGTTCAACCGGTGCCCGCTCCGGTCGGTCAGGCCGATGCAGCTACCGTTCGGCTGA
>Ga0208016_100251_pt1 | contig 18906 bp, 17 predicted proteins | sample 28_taG_FD_184102 | JGI IMG/M metagenome (GOLD analysis project Ga0208016, IMG submission 184102) | Marine viral communities from Cariaco Basin, Caribbean Sea - 28_WHOI_OMZ (SPAdes) (version 2) | ecosystem: Environmental > Aquatic > Marine > Oceanic | place: Caribbean Sea: Cariaco Basin...
AGCGGATCGCGCCATCACCCGCGAGCGTCAGCACCAAATGGCCCGCCCCATCTTCAGCGGGTTCGAACGACAGTGACAGGAGCGACAGAACCAGTTCGTTGTCGCTACGGTCGAACCCTTGAGAGGCGACGCGCATTACATTGTCCACCACCAAAAGCGATTGTACCCGTTCATATGCGCGAGCGCGCCGCTCAGCGGCGGCACGGTCTTCCCAGCGAAAGCGGTTTATGAGCAGGGCAAAACGGTGCTTGGAAGCCTGCCAGCTCATTTCGGTGACCGGAAAGACTGCATCCTGAACGAGTGCAGAGATGACCTTCAGATCCTCTTCTCCCTCGGCACCAAGGTTCAGTGGTACCTCGCGGCCTTCTTCAAAGGTTGCGTCTGTCATCAGTTTCCCTTGATCCGTTCGATCTTGGCGCCCACGCCCGAGAGCTTGCCCACCACATGTTCATAGCCACGGTCCAGATGGTAAACTCGGTTGACCAGCGTTTCGCCCTCCGCGGCCAGCCCTGCCAGGATCAGCGAGACCGAGGCGCGCAGATCGGTCGCCATAACAGGCGCGCCCTTGAGGCGTTCTACCCCGGTCACGGTGGCTGTGCCGCCCTGGACTTCAATCCTGGCCCCCATGCGGGTCAGCTCGGGCGCATGCATGAAGCGGTTCTCAAAGATCTTTTCTTCCAGAACGCTGACGCCTTCGGCAGTGCACATCAGCGCCATCATCTGCGCCTGAAGGTCGGTCGGAAAGCCTGGAAAGGGTTCGGTCGTGACATCCACAGCCCTTACGCGGTCTGCACGGCGGCGCACTTGGAGGCCTGCCTCTGTTTCGGTGATATCAACGCCCGCCGCATCCAGTTTTTCGGCAAAGGCACCGACCAGATCCATGCGCCCACCCAAAAGTTCGACCTCGCCGCCGCAGATCACCGGCGCCAGCATATAGGTGCCGAGTTCAATCCGGTCGGTGACGACCTGATGAGTGGCGCCATGAAGGCGATCCACGCCCTGCACTTCGATGCGTGACGTACCGTCGCCCTCGATCTGCGCGCCCATCTTGCGCAGGCAGGTGGCCAGATCGGAAATTTCGGGCTCGCGGGCAGCGTTGTTTATCACGGTCGTGCCTTTGGCGAGCGTTGCCGCCATCAGAATGTTCTCGGTTGCCCCGACCGAAGCGAAAGAGAGGTCAATCACCGCACCTTTCAGGCCACCCGGGGCCTTGGCATGTAGGTATCCGTCGCGCAGATCTATTTCTGCGCCCAGCTTTTCCAGGCCAAAGATATGCAGGTCCATCGGACGCGCTCCAATCGCGCAGCCTCCCGGAAGCGAAACCACCGCCTGACCGAGCCGCGCCAGCATCGGCCCCAACACCAGGTTGGAGGCGCGCATCTTGCGCACAATGTCATAGTCAGCCACGTGGTTGTCGAGATTATGGCTCGACATGGCCTGCACCTGACCATCTTGCAGAGCAGAGACCTCCGCACCCAGAGATTGCAGCAGTTCTGTCATGGTCTTGATGTCGCTTAGACGCGGCGCATTGGTCAGTGTCAGTGGTTCCTCGCTCAAAAGCGTCGCGGGCATTAGCGTTAGGCATGCGTTCTTGGCCCCCGCAATCGGGATCTGGCCGCTGAGTGGCCCATTGCCCGTTACCAGAATCGAATCCATTCGCCTTACCTTTCTGAACTGTCGGCCTCTGAGTCCTGTTTAGCCGCGCGCGCTTTGGCCTGCGCCTTGCGACGGGCCATGTTCGCCTTGAGCGCCGCCTTCAGGCGATCCTCGCGATTCGTGGACTGAGCACTGGTTTTTGGTGATTTTTTATCTGCCATAAACCTTGTGTAACTTAGTGTGAAAAAACCGTCCAGAATGGTCTTGCGCACCTCGGCGTTTATCCCTAAAAGCCCCCTCACCGGCGCTGCTGTAGCTCAGAGGTAGAGCACTCCCTTGGTAAGGGAGAGGTCGAGAGTTCAATTCTCTCCAGCAGCACCATTATCCCCCCTTTCAAATCAATATTTGTTGGAAATCAGTGGGCTGCGCTTACCGACTCCTACACAGGAGTCCTACGCGGTGTCCTCAATCATGGCTTTGTTGCACAAACTCGTATGTGGGCGCACTTCCCCTTTGCCGGGGCGGACTGATCCTGTTTGCTTTGTGACAGGGATGCCAGGGGCCTTGCAGCGGTCAAGAACTGCGACGCGGACCTGGATTTCTGCGACCTGCCGGTCGAAATCCCGCGCCATATTCGATTGGCTCAAGAGTTTCATTTAATGCATCTTCGTCTCGGCACGGCACCTGTGGTGATATCCTGCGCGTCGTCGCAACAGGGCGCGCGCCAAATCGCGTGAAGCATTGACCACCACGCCCGGGCTACCGCCCCGTCGCTTGTAGGTTTCCATAGCTTGGCGTTCCTGCGGGGCGGCATGACGGCATGTGCGCCACGGGACGGCAATCGCGTCGTGACACTTTCGAGTGTCGTATGTCCAATCAACGGTGACTGATCCGATGTCCTGATCGAGTGGGGTTTGGCCAGGCAACTCGGGCAACATAGGCGTATCGCCCACATTGCCGGTGGTGACCTCGACCGGCCGAACCTCCAGCCCAGTCCGACCAGCCGCAGCAGGCTCTCCACGAACCCTGCCGTCTGCCGTGGCGGCATGCCGAACAGCACCTTTATCGTCAGGCAGTCTGGATCGCAGCGTCGCTGAAACGGCACTGACGGTCGCGTTTGCCAGTCGGCGGCGGTGTCCGAACCTTCTCGGGATCAAACCAGATCGACGGCGATCCGCGACGCCTCAAGCTGTCATTGCAAGCCGAGCAATTTGTCGTCTTGTACTTTGTTGGGGCCCAACTGCTCATGACCTCCAGCTACCATGCTGGATTCACAAGGTGAATTCCCTCAGACGATTTCGGCACCAAAGCCTCTTTATCGGAAGCTGAATGAGCATCAGGCTATAACCCTTAAACCACATTCAATGTCGAATTTTCGGGTGCGGCTCACTACGTCTTTTTAATTGTCACCCTTTTGGGTGGCCAGGTCTCAAGAATCCGCTAGGTTTGTGTAGGAGGGGGCTGCTCATTCTTCACCGACAGCATTGCGGGGCTGAGCCGCCGTCTGTGCCCTGGATCTGTTAATCAGGCCGGGGCCTCTGTTTGGGTGTTTCGCAACACCGAATCACAACCGTTAAAACAGGCCTATTGTCGTCGGCTATCGGTAGCCGTTCGGCACCCTGATGTCCCTTTGGAAGGCGCTAAAGGGTAAGCTCTTGCGCTGGGGAGCTTATCCCGCCCGTCGGGACTGGAGCCGCAAGCGATAGCTTTTGTTGTGATATCTGTCGCAAAGACGCTCGAGCGTGCGATCATCAATCACAGCATGTCAGGCGCGCATGTTGGCGCAGTCTAGTGCAATTATTGATGCCGTGGTGCGGGCGGTGGGACTCGAACCCACACGGGCATACGCCCTTCAGATTTTAAGTCTGATATGTCTACCATTCCATCACGCCCGCATTCTGCGTGAAGGCCGTATCGATCTTTCGGTGTGGCCGAGACCCGAGTTGCGGCTTCTCAGTTGGATAGGAAGAAATTGGGCAGGGCACAAGGGCAGGATAGTCGCCGGAGCGGTTTTCCCGCGACATATTTCGAGTAATAAAGGTTGTGCCCCGTAAGAGCTGTCTTCTGTAGGCGGCCGCGTCTTGATCTGTGCCCCTTGCCCTTCTTCCGGGGCTACTGGGTGTGCGTGCGCCGCAGAATGTAGATATCCATGAGCCAGCCGTGATCGGCGCGCGCTCTGGCACGGGTCTCAAGGATGTGGGGCGTAACAGCCCCGAGTTCACCCGCGATAGAGATCTCGTTCTCCATGCCCGCGTAGGCAGACCACCAGATCTGCACGCCTTGGGGGTCAATGCTCTGAAAGCTGCATTCGCCATCCAGCATGATCACGAGGGTGTCGGCGCTGTCTGGCCAGCCGACCTCGCGCAACTGGCGCCCGGTCGTGATGGTGACAGGGGCGCCAATCTCGTTCAGGGGGATGGCATGCGCGGCTGTCAGCGCCTGGATCGAAGTGATGCCAGGAATGACGCGCAGCCGGACGTTGGTGCGTGCCTTGAGTCGGTCGGCAATACGCATGGTGCTGTCGTAAAGAGAGGGATCACCCCAGACGAGAAAGCCGACCTTGCCACCTGCGGGCACAAGGTCATTGATGTTTCGCTCCCAGACTTCTGCAATGGCATCGTGCCAGTCATCCACGCCCTGCCGGTAGCTGGGATTCCCAGCATTGCGCTTGGGCAGCTGGAATTCGACGATTTGGGGGCCCTCACCGCGCAGTACCCGATTGCAGATCTCGCGGCGTAGCCCCGCCAGATCGTCCTTTCCTGCGCCCTTGTTGGGGATAAGGATCAGGTCCAGTGTGTTCAGGGCCTCGATGGCCTCTAGCGTCAGGTGCTGTGGATTGCCGGTGCCGATACCGACAAGGGTCAGGTCAATCATCATTCTGGGCCTTGGACAGGGAGATCCTTGTAAATGAACACGGCCCCGAATTGGGGCCGCGCTTGATAGCAGTTGATTTCCTGCAGTTCTTAAGTGGCTGCTGCATAAAGACGCGGTGTCACCAAACCGCCGCGCTCAAGACCACGCAGGCTCTTGGCGGTGGCGAGGACAGCAAGGTCGACCAGTGGCTCAATCAGGATGACCATCATGTAGGCCGCACCGAAGGTGAAGACCGATGCCATGGTTTCCGCGCCAATGCCCTGACCATAAAAGACCCAGAAAGCGACCCAGCCGACAACACCGGCCTGATAGGCGGTCGAAAGCGCAAGCGCTTGGGAGTATTTCAGATCCACATAGGCGGTGCCCGGCGCAATGACTTTCTTTGCCAGTGCCTGCATCGCAAACAGCGGCACCAGTAGTGTCGTCAGGTTGATGAAGTATTGCGGAAGATCGATGGGCGCAAAGAACACTCCCTGTATCAGAAGGCCCATTGCCAGACCAAAGGTGGCAGGGGCGGCACCAAGGATCAGGAACAGCGTCGAGCCGAGAATGAAGTGTACTTCGGAGACGCCAACCGGGAAGTGCGGCAGGATTTCAAAGAAAGCAAAAACGCCGACCGTGGCAATGGCCGAGCGCGCCGCGAAGGACGCGATGCCCGAGTTGCGTAGGTCATCCAGGGTTTTCTTTGCGGCAAAGCCAAGCGCGCCTGCAGCGGTTGCATAGGACAGGGCGATTTTCGCACCGTCGACGATACCGGGTTCAATATGCATATTTGTCTCCTTGCCGCCTCACCCGGCGGCACTAGGTTCGTTGGTGGCCAGTGCTGGCCGGGTTAACCAATGGCAGGTCTCCTGACTCGCGGGTCTATGCCGCTCCGGGGCCTTCCCAGTCCCGTTTGGGACCAGTGGCCATGCCCGGTGGCTCGCCGCTCACAGTTGCGGGGGCAGTCACGGATTTGGCGCCTTTTGGCTACACCGCACCGTGTTCCCTTTTCATCCTTGGGTCTTGGACCCGTTGGAACCGTTGGTCATAGAGAGATGGCACAGGCGTCAAGAAGCTGTCAACGAGGCAGACGCGTCATCCATGTGTCATTTGCGGCATATGGCAGAATCAGTGCGGCAGGTCCTCGTCTGCCAGCGGCCCGTAGAGGATAAGCACTGGCGCCTTGGTCTCCATCGCGCGCAGCACATCCGGCAACTCTCCTACCGTATGACAGGACAGGGTCTGATCGGGTGTCGATACACCCAGCGCGATCAGCGCATGGGTTTCCGGCGGCAGTCCGGCCTCCAGCAGGCGCTCTGCCAGCGCAGCAAAAGTGCGTTTCCCCATGTAGACGACCGTTGTGGCCTCGGGGTCTGCAAGGGCGGCCATATTCAGGTCCTCTGGCAGGCCGCCGGTGACGTCATGTCCGGTAATGAACTGCAAGCGCCGTGCGGTCAGGCGGCGGGTAAGAGGGATGTTCGCAGCGGCGGCAGCTGCCGAGGCGGCAGTGACGCCGGGCACAATCTCGAAGCCGATACCGGCCCGGCGAAGGGCGGTGATCTCTTCCTCAAGGCGACCGAATACCCCTGAATCACCAGATTTCAGCCGTACCACATGAGCGCCGGTGGACGCGTATTCAACCAACAGTTGGCTCACGTGATCTTGCCGGGGCGAAGGGCGTCCGGCGCGTTTGCCCACTCCCACCAGATCGGCGTCCTTTCGGGCGTGGGAAAGGATCGGACCCGACGACAGATCGTCAAACAGCACCGCATCCGCGACCTCAAGCCGCCTCACGGCCTTGACGGTCAAAAGCTCGGGATCGCCGGGACCGGAAGAGACAAAACTGACAAAGCCGGTCATGGGGTCTCTCCAGTGATGAGATGGAAGAAGGTGCCGGTCACATGGCCGCGCACCGAGCCGGTTTCGGGCACTGGGTTGCCGTCTGCATCCATCACATTGGCAAGGGGGGCGTCGGGCTCATCCAGAATGGTCGAATAGTGAAACTCATGCCCGCGTAGGGCGGTGCCGCTCGCAAACCCCGGCATCGGAGCCTGAAGGATCGCGCGGCGGTAGCCCAGATGGAACTTGCGCTTCTCGTAGGAGGTGACAAGGCCCAACAGCCCGGCCATCTGGTGCCGGTTGCCTGCCTTGTCGACCAGCACTTCGCCAAGGGCCATGTAACCGCCGCATTCGCCATGCACGGGACGTGTCTCGGCGTGTTTGCGCAAAGCCGCGCGGAAGGTTGCCGCAGCGGCCAGTCTGCCACCGTGCAATTCGGGATATCCCCCCGGAAGCCAGACAAGATCGGCATCCGCCGCAGGAGCCTCATCCGCGAGCGGCGAAAACGGCAGGATCTCGGCCCCCGCCGCCCGCCAGCCTTCCAGAAGATGCGGATAGGTAAACGAGAACGCAGCATCACGGGCCAGAGCGATGCGCTGGGCGGGTGGGTTCGGCAGATGTGCCGCTGCGGGGGCAATTCCGGCGCGGGCGGCGGATTTGATTGCCTCCAGATCGACGTTGTCGCGCAGGAATGCGGCATAGCCCGCGATGGCGGCTTCGAGATCCGGGTGCTCTACCGCCTGAATGAGGCCGAGGTGGCGCTCCGGCAGGGTGAGATCGCCGCGCCTGGGCAGGGAGCCGAGAACGGGAATGCCTGCGCGCTCCATCCCCAGCCGGGTCAGTCTTTCGTGGCGCGCGCTGGCAACGCGGTTGAGGATCACGCCTGCAAAGGGCAGGTCGGGATCATAGGCGCGAAATCCCAGCGCCGTGGCCGCTGCAGATTGCGCCTGGCCGCCCACATCCACGACCAGCACCACCGGCCAGCCCATGCGCTTTGCGGTTTCCGCGGAAGAGCCAAAGCCGCTTTGCCCGCGTGTCGCCACGCCATCGTACAGACCCATGGAGCCTTCGCCGACGCAGATCTGCGCATCGCTTGCCTGACCGGCAACGGCATCCAGCAGGCCGCTATCCATCGCCCAGGTGTCGAGGTTGAAAGAGGCGCGGCCCGCCGCGGCAAGGTGAAAGGCCGGGTCGATGTAATCGGGACCGCTTTTGTAGGGTTGAACTGCAAGGCCATCCTCTGCCAGTGCGCGCAACAGTCCTAGCATCACGGTCGTTTTGCCTGTACCTGAGGCGGGCGCCGAGATCATAAAGCCCGGCGGGTAGGATCCGGTGTTTCCTGTTTCAGTCATCACCATCGCTCCAACTGGCCCATTGGCTGTCGGCGCTTTGCGGGCGGTAGCGCCGATCGTAATCCTGCGCGTAAAGGCAGCTTTCGTCAAAATCCTGCGCGCCAAGAGCATGGCCCACCAGGATCAACGCCGTGCGCCCGCGCGCCCCTTCGGTCGCCTCAATCAGAGTGCCAAGGGTCGCCTTTATGATCTTCTGATCCGGCCAGGAAGCGCGCCAGACCACGGCGACGGGGCAATCCGCGCCATAGGCGGGGGTGAGCCGATCCACCACGTCATCGAGCACATGAACCGACAGATGAATGGCCAGCGTTGCGCCGGTGCGGGCGAAGTTTTCCAGCGTCTCGCTCTCGGGCATCGAGGAGGCGCGCCCCGAGGTGCGCGTCAGCACCAGCGATTGGGCTACGCCGGGTAGTGTCAGTTCAGCGCCAAGGGCGGCGGCGCTGGCGGCAAAGGCTGGCACGCCTGGCGTTACGTCATAGGCAATGCCCAGATCCCGCAGGCGGCGAAGCTGTTCGCCCATGGCGGACCAGACCGACAGATCACCTGAATGGAGCCGCGCCACATCCTTACCGGCGGCATGGGCGGCTTCGATCTCGGCCATGATTTCGTCCAGCGACATGGACGCGGTATTGACGATCCTTGCGCCTTCCGGGCAGTGCTGCAGCAGCGCCTCCGGCACCAGCGAGCCGGCATAAAGGCAGACAGGGCAGGCGGCGATCAGGTCACGCCCGCGCAGGGTAATCAGATCGGGTGCGCCGGGTCCGGCGCCGATGAAGTGAACGGTCATGGGGTCAGTCTTTCAGCAATGGCCGCAGTGGCCAGACCATCTGCGGCAACAACTCGGGGGCCAAGCAGGCGGGCGGTGGCGGTATCGCCGCCCTGGCATGCGCCCAGAAGGGCGGCGGCTTCGGCCAGCGATCCAGTTCCGAACCGCGCCAGGATACGGTCGGATGAGGTCAGGGTCGAAGTGCCGCGCAGAGCCTCTTCCGGCAGGGCGATAACGGGCAGGTTCATCTTGGCAGAAAGGGCACGGAACGCTGGTGTCTCTGCCTTGGCGGCAACCGAGGCCAGCGCATCGGGGCGATGCCCGGTCAGTGCCAGCGCGGCGGCGAGATCGTTCGCAGTAGCACCCTCGCGAAATCCGAAGCCCGCCACTTTCATCGCATGACACTCCATTGAAGGACGGGGCGCGCGCGCTCCCAGCCGCGCATGGAACCAAGCGGTCCAGCTTCGGCGATCTCGGCTTTCAAAAGGTGGCCGCCATACGTTGCCTGGGCCTGCATCAAAAGTGTTTCGGTTTCCAACGTGACGCCATTGGCCACAATCCGAGTGCCAGATGGCAGCACGGCCCACAGGTGATCCAATAGCGCCTGCGAGCCGCCGCCTCCGATGAAGACACAATCGGGCACCTCGAACCCATCCAGCACATCCGGCGCGCGGCCCAGCACAGCTTTCATTTGGTGTTCGATCCCGAACCGTTCGGCATTGGCGCGTATATTGGCAATCCGATCCTCGCGTGGCTCGAAGGTGATGGTGCGCGCGCCGGGCGCGGCAAGGCACCATTCTACCGAAACCGAACCGGAGCCGCCACCGATGTCCCACAAGAGTTCCCCCGCGCGCGGGGCCAAGGCGGACAAGGTCAGGGCGCGGATGGGGCGCTTGGTGATCTGCCCGTCGCTGAGGAACAGATCGTCGGGTAACCCGCTGGCGCGGGGCAGGCCTTTTGCACCTGTAACCGCCAATGCGGCGATGACGGGCGCGGTAATGTCCGTCAGGTCAAACACATCTGCGCGCTGGCTGCGCACCCGTTGGCGCGGGCCGCCCATGGCCTCCATCACTGTGATTTCGGTCGCACCAAAGCCCTGTTCAGCCAGCCATCTGGCCAGCGCTTCCTGGGCAGCGCCATCGCGCAGGGTGCAGATGATACGCCTGCCCCTGTTCAACACGGGTGTCAGCCTCTCGAACGGCGCCGCATGAAGGCCGAGGCAGAGTGTTTCTTCCAGCTTCCAGCCAAGGGCATTTGCGACCAGTGAGAAGCACGAAGGCGCAGGGTGCGAGATCCATTCGCCCCGGTGCAGATCCGACAGCAGAGAACCGCCCGCGCCGTGCCAGAAGGGATCGCCCGAGGCTAGAACCACCACCCGACGTCCTCGCGCGGCCAGAACCGGGGCGGTTGAAAAAGGGACCGGCCAGGGCTGGCCGCGTGATCCCGCCTCTACAAGTTCAAGATGGCGCGGGCCTCCAAAAATGACCTCGGCATCTGCAATGGCTTTCCGGCTTGCATCCTGAAGCCCCGCCAGTCCATCTTCGCCGAGGCCGACGAGAGTCAGCCAGGGTTTTTCTTGAGGGTCAGACATCATGCGCATCCTGCTATTGGGCGGCACATCGGAAGCCTCGCGTCTTGCGGTTGCTGTGGCCGATGCTGGGCTCGATGCCGTGTTCTCCTATGCTGGCCGTACGGCGCAGCCCGTGTCCCAACCCCTGGCCCTGCGGGTGGGCGGGTTTGGTGGCGTCGAGGGGCTGGTGGCCTACTTGCGAAACGAGCGCATCACCCATGTGATTGATGCAACGCACCCCTTCGCGGCGCAGATGAGCAGCAATGCGGTTCGTGCCTGTGGACACGCGGGTGTTGCACTGTGTGCGCTTGAACGCCCTGCTTGGCAGGCCGACACGGGTGATCGCTGGACCCATCTTGCCACACTGGAGGAGGCTGTTGCAGCCCTCCCGGATCGGGGTGCGCGAGTTTTCCTCGCGATCGGAAAGCAGAACCTGTCGGCCTTTGCGGCAAAGCCTGAGAACCACTACCTTCTCCGCCTGATAGACCCGCCAGAGGCGCCCTTGCCGCTGCCGAATACCAGTGTGGAAATTGCCCGCGGCCCGTTCGATGTGATGGGAGACAGATTGCTGATGCAGGCCCATGGCATTACACATGTGGTTTCCAAAAATGCCGGCGGTAGCGGCGCCGAAGCCAAACTGCGGGCGGCTCGCGAGCTTGGCGTGCCTGTGATCATGATCGCACGCCCCAAAGTCCCGGAACGCAGGGTTCTGGCTTCGGTCGAACAGGTCATGGGTTGGCTTCGGGGTGGCGCTGATCACGAGGTTGCATCCCCTGCAGAGCGGGGCGTGTAGACAAACCGCCCGATAGCCCGAGTATCTCTGTTGCCGACGATCACCATGGTGCGCATGTCCGCCATTTCTGGCGTTGCGTGCTTCAGGGCCACGGTGTTGATCTGCTGCGTCGGTTTGGTCACATCACGCGCAAAGCTGATCAGCGTATCGCCGCCGCATGCGTCGCGCAGGATTTCCAGCGCGCGGGCGAACTGGTGTGGGCGAGACTTGGAGCGCGGATTGTAAAAAGCCATGGCAAAGCCCGCTTCTCCAGCCGCACGCAGGCGGGTTTCGATCAGTGACCAGGGCTTGAGATTGTCGGACAAGTTGATCGCCGCGAAATCATGGCCCAGGGGCGCTCCGATCTGGGCTGCGGCTGCCAGCATCGCGGTGATGCCGGGCAGGACGCGGATGTCGAGGTCGAGCCAGTCTTTCGGTCCGGCTTCAAGCGCCTCGAACACGGCCGAGGCCATGGCGAATACGCCCGGATCTCCTGAAGATACCACAACAACGCGCTTCCCGGTTGCGGCCATTTCCAGCGCATGGGTGGCGCGGTCCAGTTCGACACGGTTGTCGGAGGCATGAAGCGTCAAGCCGTCGCGCGGCGCGATCCGTTTGACGTAGGGGATGTACCCAACAATGTCGGTGGCGGCATCGATGGTATCGCGCACCTCCTGCGTCACCAGTGCCTCATTCCCAGGGCCAAGTCCTGCTATCACGACCCATCCGTTTTTCGATGGCGCGATCATGGGCGGCGCCCCTGTCCGTGAACGAGCACGATAGAGAAGTAAGGCACATCGCCCGTCACTTCGGTCAATTTTTGCACGGTCTGACCGGGCATTGTGCCACGTTCAACCAGCCAGGCGTCATCCAGTTTCCCCGCAGCTGCGAGCGCGCGTCGCAGTTTTGGCAGATTGCGGCCGATCTTCATGACCACCAGCGCATCGGTTCCCTTGGCGCGCTCGGTCAGTTCTTCCTCGCTGAGCGTGGCCATGGCGACGGTCAGCACATCATCGCCCCAGGTGATCGGCTGATCCGTGGCAGTCCAGCAGCCGGACATGCCGGTAATTCCGGGAATGATCTCGACCTCAGCGCGGCCCTGAAGACGGCTGTGTAGGTGCATGAAGGAGCCATAGAGGAAAGGATCGCCCTCACAGAGCACGACAACATCATCAGATTGCGTGATCTGCTCCAGCCGGTCCGCCCAATCGTCATAGAACTGAGACAGGATGCGGTTGTATTCAGGCTCCGAGAAGTGGATTTCTGTGGTGACCGGGTATTCCATCGCGTGTTCCTGCACGCCATCGGGCAGAAGGTCGTCCACGATGGCGCGGGCCTGTCCCTTGCGTCCAGCCTTACGGAAATAGGCGATATGGCGGGCACTGCTGATGGCCCGGTGCGATTTTACGCTCATGAGGTCTGGATCGCCGGGGCCGAGCCCTGCGCAGATAACCTTGCCCATACTTACTCTTTCCAGCTGGCGAGCGCGTTGACCGCAGCCACGGTGATGGCAGAGCCGCCAAGACGCCCCTTCACAATCATTGAAGGCACGGGCAGATCCTCCATCAAGGCCTCCTTGGATTCAATGGCGCCGACAAAGCCAACAGGGCAGCCGATGATGGCTGCGGGGCGCGGGCAGGCGGAGTCTTTCAGCATGTTGAGCAAATGAAACAGTGCCGTTGGGGCGTTCCCGATGGCAACCAGGGCACCGTCCAGTTTGGGGCGCCACAACTCCAAAGCTGCGGCAGAGCGGGTGTTGCCCATCTCCTTTGCCATGTCCGGCACCCTTGGATCACGTAGGGTGCAGATGACCTCGTTACCCGCGGGCAGGCGCGGGCGGGTGATACCTTCGCTGACCATATAGGCGTCGCAGAGGATCGGAGCGCCGGAAGCCAACGCGGCGCGGGCGGTTTCGGCCATGCCGGGGGAAAAGCGGATGTACTCTTCAAGGCCGACCATGCCTGCAGCATGGATCATACGCACGGCGACGCTTTCCTCATCGCGGGTGAACCGGTCCAGATCGGCCTCGGCGCGGATGGTGGCAAAGCTCTCGGCGTAGATCTTTGCGCCGTCAGTTTCATAGGTATGGAGCATGTCAGCTGCCCTCTGTCAGTCGTTCGGGAGCGGCACGCAGCTCGCGCGCGCTCAGGGGGTGTTCTAGCGGCTCATCGGCGGCGGTGCCATGGCGGATCAGAGCAAATCTGTCGCGTCCGGTGGCGGTCAAGGTCAGGGGCGCAGGGCCGGGGTGGGCGCAGCCCTTGGCGCACCCCGAGACGTGCAGATGCGCGCCTTGTGGTACGAAAGGTGCCAGGTCGCGGGCCAGAGCGCGGGTGGGGGACAGCGCCTGCAGGCAGCCGGGCGCTCCGGTGCAGGCGGAGACCCGCAGGCGCGGATCCGTTGCATCGAGGATCAGGCCGGGCTGGGGGGCAATGTCGCTGGCGCCTTCGATCAGCAGCATTCGCCAGGGGGTGAGGCGCAAGGGGCCTTGGTCTGCCAGTGCCTTAAGGGTTTTCGCGTTCATCTGCCCGAACTCCAAGGCGACCAGCAAGCCTGTCGCCACGGGGCCGGTTTTGGGCTGTTGCCCTGGCTCGATGGATGTCTCGCTATAGCCGGCGGGGAGCGGTGTTCCCTTGGCAAGATGCGCCTTCATCCGCCCGCGCCCGCCTGTTGCACCTCCGGTCTCAAGAAACCAGCGCGCCAAATTGATCGCTTCGGCTGCAGCGGTGTCGCGAGTCACGCGCAAGCCAACGCGTTCGCCATCGGGACGCAGGACCAAGCCAGTGTCTGCGCGCTCAATGCGAATGTCCGCGGCGGCTTCTTGCAGCACAGGCGCCGCACCGCAATCCACGGCAAAGCCGAATTTGCCGGGCAATTCCAGGTCCGTCGCTGCCGTCAGGGCCTTGGCTAGATCACTTGCGATCGCGGCGCTGTCGTCCCCTTTAGCCCAGAACGGGGTGAGCATGATGTTGCGGCGCGCCTCTGCGGTCTCCTCTGTGTCCAGGAGGCCGAGGTCGCGCAGGCCAGAGAGCAGGGCCGCGTGGTCTTGTTCCCGAATGCCGCGCATCTGCAAGTTCGCGCGGGCGGAGAGGTCCAGCAGGCCATTGCCGTGGGTTTCGCAGAGGTCTGCCACACCGCGCGCCTGCTCAGGCGCAAGCCGTCCCAGTGGCGCGCGGATGCGGACCACCAGCCCGTCGCCCGACAACATCGGGCGCAGGGCGCCGGGGCACCAGCCGTATACCTTGGGCGCACCGCTCATGCCGCTCCGCTTTCGAGAGTTGCAATGATCGAGTTGCGGCGGGTGACCCAGAGACCGCCCTCTTGCAGGGCGCGGAAACGGTCCCTCATGGCAGCTAGGGCATCTGGGTTTTCGCGCTCGAGGAACTCCACCAAGTCGTCGCGACCCAGCGTCGCTTCGAAGTAAAGGTCGAACAGATGCGGCGGTACAGCCTGTGCGAGGTGGGCAAAGGCAGCCATATGATCCAGCGTTGCGGCAATCTCGGCGCCGCCGCGAAAGCCGTGGCGCATCATCGAAGTGGCCCAATCCGGGTTTGCGGCGCGGGCGCGGGTGACGCGGGCGATTTCCTCGCCCAAGGAGCGCGCCTGTGGCGCATCGGGGCGGGTCGCGTCGAGGTGATAGAGCGCGGGTGTCTTTTGCCCGATGCGGGCCATGGCGGCCGCGAAACCGGCCTCATGCGCTGCATAGTCAGACGCCACGAGGATGTCCGTTTCAGGCAGGTCCTGCAGGTGTACGAAGCTGTCGACGCCCTTCAGGCGGTCTTCAAGCGCCCCGCGTGCTTCGGCGATATCGCCCTTTGCGTCGATGGCATGAGAGGAGGCATTGAGCCAGGCCTCACCAGCTGCAGCGCGCGCTTCATCGGAATAGTCGTCCATGTGCGCGCCCATAGACAGACCATACTGTCCGGGTTTGGGGCCAAAGACGCGCGGCGCTTCTGCCAGGTAGGGATTGTCGGTCTCAGACTCGTCCCGGTCTGCGAGAGCGCCGGCGGCGGCTTCGAACATCTGGGCCAAGCCGGGAAAGACATCGCGAAAAAGACCGGAGACCCGCAAGGTCACGTCGATGCGGGGGCGATTCAGCATCGAGAGGGGCAATATCTCAAAGCCCGAGACCCTTTCAGAGCCTTCATCCCATTTCGGGGCTAAGCCCGCCAGGTGCAGGGCCATAGCGAATTCCTCGCCCGCGGTGCGCATGGTGGCCGACCCCCACAGATCTATAACGAGCCCTTTGGGCCAGTCGCCGTGATCCTGAAGATGGCGGCGCAGCAGCTCTTCCGCCAGTTTGACCCCTTGTGCATGCGCCGCCCGCGAGGGCACCGCCCGTGGATCGGTGGTAAAAAGGTTGCGCCCGGTGGGGATTACGTCGCTGCGACCGCGAAAAGGAGAGCCGGAGGGACCGGGAGCGACCAGCCGCCCGCATAGGGCGGCCATCACACCGGCGATCTCCTGCGGGCCGCACTGGCCAGTGCCAAAAACGTGCAGGCCGTCGGCGTATTGGCTTTCCTTGATGTCGCAAACAAAGGCGTCGATGCGGGTGATCGCCTCGGCGGCAGAACAATCGGGTGTTAGGCCGAGATCGGCCTCGACGCCGGTGCCTTGCGCCTCGGCTCGGATATCTTCGATAAGACGGTCCCGGCGGGCGGGATCGAGCCCGTCTGCGGTGGAGTATTCGTCCAGAAGGCTTTCGAGCCGCGCCATGCCATCGGGCAGGTTGGTCTGGGCCAGCGGCGGTGGCAGGTGGCCGATTGTTACGCCGCCGATGCGCCGCTTGGCCTGGGCCGCCTCGCCGGGGTCGTTGACGATGAAGGGGTAGATTACCGGGAGAGGCCCAATCAGCGCCTCGGGCCAGCAAGTTTCAGACAGGGCGACCGCCTTTCCGGGCAGCCATTCCAGCGTGCCATGGGCGCCGATGTGAAGGACTGCATCAACTTGCTGCTTGAGCCAGAGGTAGAAGGCCACATAGGCATGGCGCGGGGTGCGGTCCAGATCGTGATAGTCATCGACGCGGGTCTTCACCTCGCCCCGTTCGGGTTGCAGGGCGATGATCGCCTTGCCTGAGGTGAGCGCCTTCATGTGAAAGGCACCATCCTGCAGGTCCGGGTCGTCTTCGGGTGCACCCCAGGCGTCTGTAAGGTCCTGTTGCAGCTTTTCAGGGAGCGTTCGAAGGACCGCTTTGTAGTCGCCTAGCGGAAGCGCAATCGTCTCTTGCCCAAGGCGGGCGCCAAGGTCGCCTTTTGGTGACACGTCATGCCCGTGATCGGCCAGCGCGCTGAGCAACACCTCGCAGGAGGCGAGTGCATCAAGGCCGACCGCATGAGCGATGTTGTAGTCGCGTCCTGGGTACGTGGAGAGGACCAAGGCAAGGCGTTTGTCCTGATCCGGCAAGCGAGCAATACGCAGCCAGCCCTCGACCCGGTCGACGGCGGCGCGGATGCGATCGGGATCAGCACGATGGGCAAATCGGGAATACTGAAGGTCCGGGTCCTTCTTGGCCGGGGCCTTGAAGCTGACCACACCGGCCATGATGCGACCGTCCACCTCGGGCAACACCACATGCATGGCAAGATCGGCAGGCGACAGGCCACGTGCCGCTTCTGCCCAGTCCTTGCGGCGGGCGGTGGACAGCGCGACCTGAAACACCGGGCAGCCCGTCACGCTGAGCGGAGAGGACCGTCCGTCCGATCCTTGTGCGGAAAAAGCGGTGGCGTTGATGATCGCGGCAGGGGCGAGGCGAGGGAGTTCGGCGTCGAGCCACTCCGCGGCGGCCGGTGCTTTGAGGCTGGCGGCAAAGATGCCAAAGGCGGCATAGCCGCGCGTCCGCAGTTCCGCGATCAGCGCATCCACCGGCGCGGTGTCGGCTGCTGTTAGGTAGGAGCGGTAGAAGCTGACGAGGACCAGCGGTTTGTCATCCTGTGGCAGGTCGGCAATGACGCCACGCTCGGGATCGTAAAAACCATACTCCGGTGTGGTCTTGAGACCCGGAACCGGCCCTGCATAAAGGCCGGCAGCAAGCGCCAGTTGCGCAAGAGCCGCCTGTGCGGCCACGGCTCCGCCCGCTTCGCAGAGCGCCTGAAGGCGGCGCAGGGTCGAAACCGGCAGGGTCGAAAGCTCATCAAGGCGCGGATCCTCGCGCCCGTCTGCTGGAAGGATCGCAAGGGCTATTCCCTTGCGGCGGGCCAGATCCTGCAGGGTGGCAAGGCCGTAAGACCAGTAGCTTTCGCCTCCGATGAGGCGCACCAAAATACCCTTGGCTCCCTCGAGCGTCTGTTCGGCATAGGTGTCCACAGACAGGGGGTGTTTCAGTGCCACCAGGTTGGCAAGTCGACACGAGGGAAGCTTGCCCTTGGCCCGATGCCAGCCCGCGGCAAAGGCACCAAGGTCGCTGTCGGAAAAGGACAGGACGATCAGATCCGCCGGATCCTGCCCGACGTCGAAGGGGGTATCGGTTTCCTCTAGCCCGTGACTTTCGCGAAAAACGACGTGCATGGGTCAGCTCCGCAACTTGGCAACAGGTGTGCCGAGAACTGCACACGGACGCGGGTGGGGGCAAAGCTCCCGCCCACGGGGGCGGCCGGGGGCTGTCCGGCCGTTTGGCCGAACGATAGGGTTGTTATCTTTCGCCCCCCGCATGACAGGTCAGGCTCCGAGATCTGCGTGGATGCCCGCGACGTCGATATCGTCGTGTTCGGCAATGACCACCAACTGGGTCTTGCGCGGCTGGGTACCCCAGGGTTGATCGTATTGGGCGCGCAGGCGTTCGCCCACGGCCTGCACCAGCATGCGCATCGGTTTTCCCTCCACCGCGACATAGCCCTTTACACGCAGAATCTTGCGGCTGCGGGCCATATTAATGATGCGATCTTGCAGGTCTTGTGGGTCTGAGACTTCGCCCATTTCGACCACGATGGAGTCAAAATCGTCATGTTCGTGATCATGATGCCCGTCGTGATGGCTTGGACGCGAGTCGAGGTCATCTTCGGCAGCAGCACCAACGCCCAGCACGACGCGGGGATCGATCACGCCCTCGGTCATCGGCAGGATCGGCAATTTACGGGGCGCTTCGGCCTCGATCACGGCGCGGGCCTTGGTCAGGCCCTCTTCACCGGCAAGGTCCGCCTTGGACAAGAGCACGATGTCAGCGCAGGAGATCTGATCTTCGAAGACCTCGGACAGGGGTGTTTCGTGATCGAGGCTCTCGTCTGCCTCGCGCTGGGCCTGAACAGCGTCGAGATCGGGGGCGAATTGCCCTGCGGCAACGGCTTCGGCATCAGCGAGGGCAATCACCCCGTCCACAGTGATACGGGAACGGATCGCGGGCCAGTCAAAGGCCTTGAGCAGAGGTTTCGGAAGAGCGAGGCCCGAGGTTTCGATGAGGATGTGTTCGGGCGTTTCCGGCAGGGCCATCAGCGCCTCGATCGTGGGGATGAAATCATCGGCCACGGTGCAGCAGATGCAGCCGTTGGCCAGCTCCACGATGTTGTTTTCCGGGCAGTTCTCATCGGCGCAGGATTTCAGGATGTCGCCATCTACTCCGGCGGTGCCGAATTCGTTGACGAGCACCGCCAGACGCTTGCCTTGCGGGTTCTGCATAAGATGGCGGATCAGCGTGGTCTTGCCCGCGCCCAGAAAGCCGGTGATCACGGTGACGGGAATTTTGTTCAGATCGCTCATCGGTTACTCCTGAGATGGGCTGTCATCCGGCGCAGGCGCCGGGGGAATGCGGGCAATGGATTGCTTGCGAAAGACCTGCGGACGTTCGCGCCAGGGCACAAGGCCATCCTCGGTCGCGGCATAGGCGGCGGCGCCTTCCAGGATTTCCGCAACGTGCTGGTCCGGGTCAAGATCGCCGTAGATATAGCTCCAGCGGCCCGCGCCGCCGCTCAGCACCATCGAGCAGCCGCGCTTGCAGGCCGACAGGCATTCAACGCCGCGTACGGAAACGCCCTCGGGCAAATCGGTGCCTTTGAGGGCCTCCAGTAACAGCGTGCCGGGGCGGGTGGTCTCGGGGTCGACACCTTCGCGCTTGCAGGTCGTGCAGACGGTCAAGAGGACCGGCGCCTTTGCCGGGGTCTGGATGTCTGAAGTGTCTTTCGCCATGGTCCGGCGACTCCTTCGCGTTCCTTTTGGCAGGCGGGGAGTG
>Ga0208016_100255_pt1 | contig 18615 bp, 18 predicted proteins | sample 28_taG_FD_184102 | JGI IMG/M metagenome (GOLD analysis project Ga0208016, IMG submission 184102) | Marine viral communities from Cariaco Basin, Caribbean Sea - 28_WHOI_OMZ (SPAdes) (version 2) | ecosystem: Environmental > Aquatic > Marine > Oceanic | place: Caribbean Sea: Cariaco Basin...
CTTTTTTGCACAGTGCCTAACTGGCGCCATGCCAATGATGGCTGCATTATTATATTTCGAACTGGGCTGACAACTGGATAATTATATTATGACGCAAAGCACTATGACGCATAGCGAATACCGAGACGAATATTGCGGAGCCGTAACCGAAAGCTTACTTGAGCAAACCATCAGTGTCGTAGGCTGGGTACATCGTCGTCGCGATCACGGTGGCGTGATTTTTTTAGACATGCGTGACCGCGCCGGTATCTTGCAGGTCGTCGTCGATCCTGATACGCCAGAGGCATTCGCAACGGCTGATGCAGTACGTCCTGAATATGTGCTAAAAATCACTGGCCGCGTACGCCGCCGTTATGAAGGCACCGAAAACAACAATATGACCAGTGGTCAAGTTGAGCTGTTGGGCAAAGAGATCGAAGTACTGGCCAAATCTGAGACCCCGCCGTTCCCATTGAATGACGAAAATACCACGGTATCAGAAGACTTGCGTCTTAAGTATCGCTATCTAGATATGCGCCGCCCGCACATGCAAGAGCGCATGGTGTTCCGTGCCAAGGCCACCTCAGCGATTCGTCGTTATCTCGACGATCACGGTTTCCTAGATGTTGAAACCCCTATCTTGACTCGTGCTACGCCAGAGGGTGCGCGCGACTATCTAGTGCCTTCGCGTACTCGTCCGGGTAACTTTTTTGCCCTGCCGCAGTCGCCGCAGCTCTTTAAGCAGCTATTGATGGTGTCAGGTTTTGATCGTTATTATCAAATCGCTAAGTGCTTTCGTGACGAAGATCTGCGCGCTGATCGTCAGCCTGAATTTACCCAAGTCGATATTGAGACTTCTTTTTTAAATGAAGAAGAGATCATGAGCATCAATGAAGGTTTGATCAAAAACCTATTCAAAACGATGATGGATGTTGAGCTTGCTGACTTCCCGCGTATGACTTATGCAGAGGCTATGCGTGACTATGCTTCTGATAAGCCTGATCTGCGTATTCCGCTAAAGCTCATCGATGTCGCTGACTTAATGAAAGACGTTGACTTCAAGGTCTTTGCTGGTCCCGCCAACGATCCAAAAGGTCGCGTTGCCGCGCTGCGTATTCCTAATGGCGCCTCCTTAAGCCGTAAGCAAATCGATGAATACACTAAGTTTGTTGGCATCTATGGGGCGCGCGGTTTGGCTTATATTAAGGTCAATGACGCAAGCAACATTAACAACGGTGTGGACAAAGAGTCAGGGCTACAATCACCTATCATCAAAAACATGACTGACGATGTGCTAGCTCGCCTTGTTGAGCGCACTGAGGCCGAAGATGGCGATATCATCTTCTTCGGTGCCGATAAAGCCAGTATCGTCAACGATGCTATGGGCGCGCTACGCCAGAAAATTGGCCTTGATATGGATATGACCACTTGCGAGTGGGCACCGCTTTGGGTCACTGACTTCCCAATGTTTGAAGAGACGGATGACGGGCAATGGACCTCTATGCACCATCCGTTTACGAAACCAAAAGGCTCAGTAGAAGAGCTCAAAAACAACCCAGAGTCTGCGCTCTCTATCGCTTATGACATGGTACTAAACGGTACTGAGATTGGCGGTGGTAGCCTACGTATCAACACCCTTGAGATGCAGCAAGCGGTCTTTGAAGCGCTAGGTATCGACGCGATTGAGGCTGAAGAGAAATTCAGCTTCCTACTTGACGCACTAAAATTCGGTGCGCCGCCGCATGGTGGTCTTGCCTTTGGTTTGGATCGCTTAATTATGCTAATGGTCGGCGCAAGCTCTATCCGTGATGTCATCGCCTTCCCAAAAACCAAGACTGCTGAAGATCCATTGACTCAAGCTCCAGCTCCTGTTGAGGGTAAGCAATTGCGTGATCTTGGTATCCGTCTGCGTGAAAAAGCTCAAGCAGATACCACTAAGCCTGCTCAGTAGCTGATCTGGTAATGAGTATCTCTTATTACTGTGATTCATTATGAATCCGTATCAGATCTTCAAATACGTGCCTTTATCTGTATTGCAGATGCTGGCACGTATTACTGCTAGGATAATGATGCGCCTGCCAAACTTGAGTATCGTTCGTACGATCAAGATCAATATGGCACTCATCGAACCTGCCCTAACGGCTAAGCAAAAAAAGACCGTTATCAAAGATATCGTCCGTCATCAGTGTCTAAGTAGCGTCGAGTCTATCAAGAGTTGGGCGATGCCGCCTGAATGGAGCATTGAGCAGATACGAGAGGTGCATAACCAAGAGATCTTAATAGAAGGCTTAGCCAATCCCAACGGCATGCTTGCTATCGTTCCTCATCTTGGTACTTGGGAGATGATGAACGCTTGGCTCAATCAATTCGGCTCGCCGACGATTATGTACAAGCCGGTCAAAGACAAACTTACTGGTGATTTTATCCTAAAGGGTCGTGCTCGCCTTAACGCTACCTTAGTGCCTACTGATAGTAGCGGTGTCAAAGCAGTGTTTAAAACGCTTAAACGAGGCGGTTTTAGTATTATCTTACCCGACCATGTTCCTGAGCCTTCAGGCGGCGTGGTTGTGCCTTTTTTTGGCGTTAAGACTTTGACTAGTACCCTCGCCCCTAAACTTGCTAGCAAAACCAAGTGCGCCCTAGTCGGTCTGTCATGTATTCGCCGTGATGATAATCGCGGATTTGATATTTACTGCTATAAGCTCGATGATCCAGCGCTTTATGATCGCAACACAGAAGTCGCGACTCATGCCCTGAATATTGCCATGCAAGAGATGATTGAAGATCAATGTAGCCATTATATGTGGGGCTATCGCCGCTTTAAACGCATCCCTAATCTTGGCAATCCTTATCGCGCTGATCGTAGCAAGCTACAAGCCTTTCTAAAATCGGCTAAGGATAAAAGATATAAGACTTAATTGCGCTATCTTTTATAGTAGACTCAATATAGCGGTATCAAATACAGCATCTTCTAAGCTTCATGTTTTCATCTTATTAAAAAGAGTCAATTATGACATCTGACTTCGTTAACCATACTCTAAAAGACCAAGACTCTGCCCACCTAGCAGAGTCACGCTATATCATCTGTATGAAATGGGGCGATAAGTACGGTCCTGAGTATGTCAATCGTCTCTATAATATGGTCAGTCGCCATCTGACACTGGACTTTCAGATGGTTTGCTTGACGGATGATAGTACAGGTATTAATGAGGCGGTACAGTGCTACCCGATACCCGAGATGGATTTGCCAGCGGGACCTGAACGCGGCTGGAAAAAGCTTACAACCTTTAAGCCTGAGCTGTATGATCTAAAAGGCGTGGCGCTATTTTTAGATATCGACATCGTTATTGTCGATAATATCGACAGCTTTTTTACTTATAAGGCGGAGTTTGATGACAGCGTGGTTATCATCCGTGACTGGAAAAAACCATGGCGCATGATTGGTAACAGCTCCGTCTATCGCTTTAATATTGGCATGGGTACTTATCCTGACTTGCTTAGTAATTTTGAGCGTAATTTTGACACCATTCGCACGCAAGTACGCCATGAGCAGGCTTATCTATCCAACTATTTGCGCGAGCATCATCATTTAGAGTATTGGCCCAAAGACTGGTGCGTCAGCTTTAAATATCAATGTATGGCAAAGCCGCCCTTTAACTTTATCAAAGCACCTACTCTGCCTAATGGCGCAAAAATCGTTATCTTCCATGGCGAAATCAATCCGCCAGATGCCATTAAAGGCGGCGGCGGCAAATGGTATCGGCGTGTCTTGCCGAGTCCTTGGCTGCAAGAGCATTGGCAGTGAATCTATGAGAAAAGCCATGAGAGCAGAGAATAAAAAGCAAATAGACGTTGTTATCGCTTGGGTGGACGGTGATGATGCACAGCTCAAAGCAAAAAGAGCGCGCTATCAAAAAACCTCTAGCGCTGCCTCTGATGCTACTAGCTCAACCCGCTTTGCCAGTAATGATGAAATCTATTACAACCTTGCTTCTATTTTGAAGTATGTACCTTTTTGTCGTCATATTTATATTGTTAGTGACGGGCAGCAGCCTGAGTTTATAGATGAGTTCGCTAAGCAAGGAATTTGTGCAGGTGATAAGATAAAAATCATCGATCATACAGAGCTTTTTGAGGGTTACGAGCAGTTTTTGCCAACGTTCAATACTCGCTCAATTGAAACAATGCTTTGGAATATAGCGGATGTGTCTGATTATTTTATTTATATGAACGATGATTTTTTCTTTAACCAGTCTGCAACTCTAGAGGATTTTATAGAGAAAGATAAGCTTATCTTGCACGGTCATTGGCGCAACACGGCAGCTTTAAATGCCAAACTTAACTTTCGTAAAGCTAAATCTAAACTATTAGGTACGCCTATTCAGCCAAGACATACCATCGCGCAGATGCTCAGTGCAAAAGTGCTTGATATGGATCAGTTTTTTGAGATTCATCATTTTCCTCATATTGTTGATAAAACGATCTTAAAAAACTATCTGCTACAGCACCCACAGCTTTTAGAGACACAAATAAAATATAAATTTAGAGATGTTGCTCAGGTGAACCCTATTACTCTGATGAACCATCTCAAAATACAGAAGAGCCAAGCCCATTTACGAGCTGATATAGCGGTTAATTACTTGAAGAACGAAGATAGCGTTGAGAGTTTTTTATCTAACTTAGATAATAGTGATTATAAGTATGGCTGCATTCAAAGCTTAGACCGTCTTAACTCTGACTCTTATCAGAAGGTTACAGCCGCTATGACAAATAAATTTTCGGCATATTTACCCTCATCGCTACTAACGAGTGCAAACTAACGTCTTAGAGCAACCATATATTGCATCAACTTTAACTTAGAGACCTTGGATACTTTATGAAAATAGCAGTCGTCGGTACCGGCTACGTAGGCTTATCAAATGCTATGCTACTAGCGCAGCATCATGACGTTATCGCTGTCGACATTGTCGCTGAAAAGGTAGAATTGCTAAATAATAAGCAATCCCCTATCGAAGACAAAGATATCGAACACTTCTTGGCAAATAAAAAACTAAATTTCAGTGCAACTCTTGATGCAAAGCAAGCCTATGAAGATGCTGATTTTATTATTATAGCAACGCCTACTGATTATGACCCCAAAACCAACTATTTTAATACCTCAAGCGTCGAAACTGTAATTGAGCAGATACTCACCGTTAATCAAAACGCCCTCATCATTATCAAATCGACCGTACCCGTCGGCTTTACGCTCAGTATTAGAGCGCGCTATGGCACTGAGCGTATTATATTTTCTCCTGAATTTCTAAGAGAAGGCCAAGCTTTGCATGACAACCTTTTCCCTTCTAGAATCATAGTCGGAGAGCAGTCCAAACGTGCCCAGCAGTTTGCAGACCTACTCATCGAAGGCGCGCAAAAAAAGGATGTTCCATTACTATTTACTAAGCCCACTGAAGCTGAGGCAATCAAACTATTTTCTAACACTTATCTAGCGATGCGCGTGGCCTACTTTAATGAGCTTGACACTTATGCACAGACTTTTGGCTTATCTACTAGGCAAATCATCGAAGGGGTGGGCTTAGATCCACGTATCGGCGATCACTATAACAACCCCTCATTTGGCTACGGCGGCTATTGTCTACCAAAAGATACTAAACAACTATTGGCTAATTATGATGAGGTGCCAAGTAATTTAATAAGAGCAATTGTAGACTCTAATCGCACCCGTAAAGATTTTATTGCGGATAAGATCATTCAAAGAAACCCTAAAATCGTTGGCGTTTATCGATTGGTTATGAAAAGTGGGTCTGATAATTTTCGCGCCTCGGCTATTCAAGGCATTATGAAACGTATTAAAGCCAAAGGTATAGAAGTCGTTGTATATGAGCCAGTACTAGAAGAAGAAGAGTTTTTTAATTCGCGCGTCATTAAAGATTTGAGTGAGTTTAAAGCGATGAGCGATGTGATCGTTGCTAATCGATTATCAACTGATATACAAGACGTAGCGGATAAAGTGTTTACTCGAGATCTATTTGGGAACGACTGATGAAAATTTTGATTACAGGCGCAGCGGGCTTTATTGGTTTTCACCTTATCAAAGCCTTATTGCAAACGACGTCGTTAGATAAGGAATACTCCATTGTAGGTATTGATAATCTCAATGATTACTATGATGTAGAGCTCAAAAAAGATCGTTTAGATATTTTAAATGACATAAAAAGCGGTAATAGTTTTAGATTTATCGAATTAGATCTGGCAGATCGTGAAGCCATGTCTGAACTTTTTGCAACCTATCAATTTGATACGGTTGTTAATTTAGGTGCCCAAGCAGGTGTGCGCTATTCTATCGAAAACCCTAATGCGTATATCGACTCGAATGTGGTTGGCTTTGTTAATATTCTAGAAGGCTGTCGTCACCACGATATTAAGCACTTAATCTACGCAAGCTCTAGCTCTGTTTATGGTATGAATATAAAGCAGCCATTCACAACGTCTGACTGCGTTGATTTTCCTATCAGCCTATATGCCGCCACCAAAAAATCCAACGAGCTTATGGCACATAGCTATAGCCATTTATATAATATCCCTACGACAGGGTTAAGGTTCTTCACTGTTTATGGTCCTTACGGTCGACCTGATATGGCATATTTTTCTTTCACAAAGAAAATTCTAGCTGGTGAGCCAATTAATGTTTTTAATAATGGTGATATGCAGCGTGACTTTACCTACATTGATGATATCGTCAATGGCATCATTCGTATAATTAATAAGGCCCCTTCACCCCAGTACTCTACTATTACGACAGCGACTGCTCCCTATAAGATTTACAACATTGGTAATAATCAGCCTGTCACTTTGCGCCGTTTTATTACTGCCATTGAAGACGCTTGTGGTAAAAAGGCACAGGAAAACTTATTGCCCATGCAAGCAGGCGACGTACCGATTACTTACGCCGATATAGATGAATTGATAGAGGATACTGGCTTTAAACCGGAGACTAGTATAGAAGATGGTATCAAACAATTTGTCGATTGGTATAGACAATATTATTCAGTTTAAACAAATAACAACGATCTTTAAGGCTTATATCATAGAGATTAAGGCGCTAATATCTTTATATATTTTTAGAGGATTTTGATAATATGGCTACACCTTCAAGTTGGCAGAGAAAATTGCTATTGATCTTTCGAAGCGAAAAAAGACTGAATGCAGGTAAGATTATCAAAACCTACAATGATAGAAGCTTTGATGAGATGAAAGCAACAACCATTACTGAATCAATGTGTGATATTGAAGCGTTAACCAATGAGCGTAAAAGCACAGATTTAGAAAACCATTTGAATAACTTGAAATACAAATCGCTTGGTGAGTCTGAGCTCTGCTTTTATCACAACACGCTTATTATACTAATGCGCCGTAAGTACAAAATAGATAAAACATTCGCTGAATTTGAAAAGTTATGGGAAGCAGAGAGCGACTATTTATTGACACATCTGTCGTTGCGCTGGATTGTCTCTGCTTGCGATACGTTTATTGATCATTCAAACAATACTCATAGAGCAGCTATCTTGATGAATGTCGTAACTCTAATGAATACTTTACGTACTTATGAAACCAAAAACTTTCTGCAGTTATCCACTAATGCTGAATCTATGCCATTGCTAACTGAAAAAACCGATATGCTTTATGCCGGTGACTTGCCTCTGTACGATGGTCTTACTTATTTTCGTATCGGCACCGATGATAGCTTGAGAAATATGCGAAAACGCTATAATAAATTTCAGAAAGTTGATAAATTGGCCACGACCATGTTACTGGCAGTGTTTGAAAAACTGCAGAATAATGACAGTGCTTTTGCTACTCTACGGCAGTTGCACAGAGATGATTGGTCTAAATGGTGGTTGGATTGAATGTATACATCGCTATTTATTTTAGACTTTCTGCGAATGTATGATACTTCTCCGCTATCTTGACAGGAAGCATATCTTCGTCGAAGAGCGAGTGGAACTGTTGCGGATTCTTCATTGCCTGGTTCATTTTTTCAGCAATGGCATCTACATCTCTCATTGGCATTAAATTATTGCTTGGAAGCAGCTCGCTTGGACCCGATGGACAATCGGTACTAATAACAGGCGTACCTATAGCCAATGCTTCAGGTATAACTAAGGGACACCCTTCCCAGTCAGAAGTCAATACTTTGAACTGAGCATGTTTGATATAAGGAAAAGGGTTCTCGCGAAATCCTAAAAATATTATTTTATCTTCAAGTTTAAGCTCTGTAACTAATTTTTCCATTTCACTTTTGTGCTTGCCTTGGCCTAAGAGTAATAATGGCATAGACTTATCGGTTCGCGCATAGGCTTGAATCAATAGATCATGACGTTTTGCATCTTTAAAACTACCTACATGAACAATATAGTTTTGATATTCAGGAATAAAAGCATTTGCCTGTCTTTGGATATCATCTCTATCAATGGGGTTATGAATGGCTGCCGTAGGTGTGATATTACCGAAGGTCTGAACAAAATCTTTTTTCACACCATTACTTACACCTATACAAGGATGTTTAGAATAGATTCTCAATAACTCTTCTTTTTTCTTGTTGATCTCTTCTTCTTGCTTGAGTTTGTATAATAGCGATACAGTATTGTGTATAACGTACACAATATTTTCTAATTTGCTGTAACTGAAAATACTGTCTGAACGATCAAGATTGGATAAGATTAAATCTGGTTGACCAATTTTTTTCGTAATATACTTATCTACTCTACGTGCGAACATTTCGTCTCGACGTTCTTTGCCTGGAACAAGTTTATAAGGCTTGAATTTAATTACATGATAGTTAAGATTTGCATCAAGCTCATATTGAACTAATGGTTTAAATCTTAAAATATGCACTTCATAACCCAACTCATAGAAGCCTTTCCCTAGAGTAAGTACGACTCGCTCCGCACCACCACCTTGTAGACAGTTGATCGATAATACCACTATTTTGGTGGATGTCTTCATAACTTATAACCTATAGATAAATCAAATTCTTATACTATTATTTGATAGTAAAATAATGAACTAACGCTTAAATATTTTTGAAAACAACGACTTTTTAGTCTTTGGACGAGTAACATTATTACCAGTATACCGTTGCTGAGATTTTTTTGGAAAATTTCCAAAAGGTTCTACTCGATAATTTTCTAGTTGATAGTCATTAGCCAAAGCTTCATTATAATAACTATCAAACAATTCAACTAGATCTTGTCTAGGATGCAATAAAACCTCTCCATCAAACCAATGCTTTGAACCTTCTGCTTCTAGCCTTTTCAATGAATACTTGTGACTAAACTGCGTGCCCATATCAGAGTAATGTAAAACTTTAATGTCTTCTACTGGTAAACTCTCTCCATCAATACAATTATAGCTGTCATTGAAGGGTTGTAAAAGTTGTGGGTTCTTTTTTATCATCTCCATTATTTTTTTATGACCATCAGCGTCCTCCATAATTTCCTCAACTTTAGGAAGAGTGTTTTTAGCACGGCTGCAGTCCCATACGCAAGTACACATACGAGTCTTTTTAGAAACTTTCTTAGCCGCTACTATGGATTTTCCGTCAATTGGATGGCTCCATAATTTTAACAAGTCATCTAAAATAACAACATCTGTATCCATATAAATAGCACGTCCAGAGTATTGACAGTACTCTGGAATTGCCCAGCGAAAGCCTGAGAACGGTGTATCCCACTTAGTAGTATTCCATCCTTCACAAGCCTCAGGATTAGAATACCAATAACTATTAGGATCACGCGATAATTGCATCCATACTATCTCAACGGGTACACTGGTATGTTTATGGATACTATAATCTAATACCATCATCTGTTCTAGATCACAGTTATTTGGGTCACAACCAACAAAGACTTTAATAGTACCTTCTGTATTCATAATTTTATCCGTTCACTGACTAATATTTATATTTGCTAATGCAATGCGATAATACTCAAATATATAATGGGACCTATTCTTTCCAGTACTTTTCGATCCACCCTACTGGCAAGATAAAATGACGCAAGTGACGTAGCGGTCTTTTTAGGTTTTTGGGCTCAGTTAATCTTTTTAAGTGATCTTTGGCATTGTTAGCAGCATTTTTATTGTATCTACCTTCAATCGCATGTGTAGGATATAAGTCACCAGGGAATATAACGATGCGAGCACCTTTAGGAATCTTTGGCTCTTTGATATAGTTAAATGGGAACGGTTGACGACATTTGCGTCTAAAATGCGCAACCCACTTTTTCGGAAATAACTTAACCCCGCCTGGGGCGTTACGCGTCACAAAGCGCTGCTCAAAACGATATTTGTCCGCGATGCCTTGCGGATCGGCTTTGAATTTTTCTTGTAGTGAGACAAGCGACCCTACCTGAAAGCGGAAGCAAGAAGTCTGGCCGAGGCGCTCTAGCGGGTTACTCGGGTTATAAGACAAAATAACATCGTCCGGCTCGCCATACTCAAAGAAAGGATCGAGGCTATCTACTATAATCACATCCAAATCTACAAATAATACTGTCCCTGTCAAATCACCTAACTTCTCACCCCACAAACGTGATTTTGGCCACTTGCCAAGTGTGTTGGTTGGCATGGTGACATCTAATGGTGGCAATTCTTGACATTCGATTTCTGGACGTACATCGGTGGTATCATCGGTAAAACAGACGAAACGAAACGGTGGCGTAATATTGCGAGATACCATGCCATATAGTTTATTGGCGTAATCAGCCCCGTATTTAGTACCCCATTTGATGCAGATGATTTGTTTAATATCGTCGTTATTATTTTTGCTCTTAGATTTTTTAAACATGAAAAAGGCTCACTATGACTGTAGATAAATACTGTGCTGAGTATTTTAACACAAAAAAGACTGAACAATTATGTTCAGCCTTTTTGGTCTTTAAACTAACGACTTTATTAGTCAATAAAGCTTAACCAATCCATATATTTCTCATTACGACCATGTACCACATCGAAGTACAAGCTTTGTAGTTTTTCGGTCAATGGTCCGCGGCCGCCATTGCCGATGGTACGATCATCGTATTCACGAATCGGTGTCACTTCAGCAGCGGTTCCTGTCATAAAGATCTCGTCGGCTAAGTAGAACTCATCACGAGTGATGCGGCGCTCGACGACTTTGATACCGAGATCAGCGGCAAACTGAATGATCGTACGACGGGTGATACCGTCAAGTGCTCCGCCACCTAAGTCTGGTGTATGTAGCACGCCGTCTTTAACTAAAAACAAGTTCTCGCCAGCGCCTTGGCAGACATACCCTTGTGGGTCCATTAGGATGGCTTCGTCATAACCGTTACGGGTAACTTCTTGGTTGGCCATGATAGAGACAGGATAATTGCTCGAAGCTTTGGCCTTACACATGGTCACATTGGTCATGTGATGGGTAAATGACGAGGTTTTGACACGGATACCGTTTTTGATACCGTCTTCTCCGAGGTAGGCTCCCCAGTGCCAGGCTGCAACCATGGCATTAATGCTATTGTCACGTGAAGACAGGCCAAGCTTTTCTGCACCTACCCAAATAAGCGGACGAATATAGGCTTCTGCTAAGTTATTTTGCTTGACCACATCTTTCTGGGCTTGCTCTAGCGTGGCTGCATCAAACGGCACGTCCATTTGAAAGATTTTGGCAGAGCCTAATAGACGTTCAGTATGCTCTTTTAGACGAAATATAGCAGTACGATTGTCAGCGGTTTGATAAGCGCGTACGCCTTCAAACACTGCCATGCCATAGTGCAAGCTATGGGTAAGCACATGAACGTTGGCATCTGGTTGTTCAATTATTGTGCCATTCATCCAAAGCTTACCGTCTTGTGTTGCCATATTCATTTTATAGTCCTTATGCTAGCGCTAACGTCTAACTTTTTTGTAGAAATAAGTGTTTTAAGTACAAATTGAGCTGATTATATCACCGGCAGCCTTGGTGAATAAAACTTTTTATTTTAGCAGCCGATAGCTTTTGTTTATGGGACATTATAGCCCCATACAGCCTTTGTAACGCTACTGCTTGTAGTCTGTACTTATGGTTATGAGTTATCTTCGTTTTCAGTGACTCCCATTAAGCGCTGCCACTGGTCTTGTACGAGCGCTCTTGTTTCAAGCCATAACGATTCATCCACTAGCAAAGACTGTTCAGCAAGCGCTAATTGATGAGTGGAGGCGCGGATGCGTAAATAGGCGTCTGTCAAGTCCTGACAGACGGAGTGCTCCCAAATGCCAAGCTTCGCCATCTCCTCAAAGATACGCACATTGTCGCTCCATTTAGTCAAGCTTGGGTAGTCATGCGCATAGGCCAGCACAGCAAACTGCGCGAGAAACTCAATATCAACAATGCCGCCTGCGTCCTGCTTTAGATCAAATTTACCGGCTTTCTTTTTTTGACGACTCGTCCCAAGATGACGCTGCATTTTTAGGCGCATTCGCGTCACCTCCAAGCGCACTTCATCAAGGGTACGCGGCAGCGATAACACTTCGCGGCGTATCTCAACAAACCGCGCGGTCACGCGCTTATCCCCGCAGATAGCACGCGCACGCACTAGCGCTTGATGCTCCCATGCCCAAGCTTTGTCGCGCTGATAGGTTTCAAACGCATGGCAAGAAACGATCATCATGCCCGCATTGCCCGAAGGACGCAAGCGCATATCAATCTCATAAGCACGCCCATCACGGGTTTGGGTATTGAGATAGGTCATAAGCTTTTGCGCAAGCCTTGCGGCAAATTTCATGCCGCTGACTGACTTCTCGCCGGTCGTCATGCCTTGCTCTTTTATCTTATGCAAGAACACCAAGTCCAAATCAGAAGAATAAGACAATTCAAGCCCGCCAAGCTTACCATAGCCAATAATAGCAAAACCGCAATCGGCCTCCGTTACCGGATCGCCATTTTGAGCGATTGGATAACCATAGCGCTTAACCAGCTCAGCAAAAGCGCGCTCAAGTGCCGCTTCTAATACCACCTCTGCAATATAAGTCAGCGAGTCTGAGACTTTCATAATCGGTCTTTCGGCCAACACGTCGCTTGCCGCTACTGCTAATACTTGATTCTTTTTAAATAAGCGCAGGACACTAAGTAACTCCTCTTCATCACTTGGCTCAACGCGAAGCAAACGCTGACGCAAGATATCTCGTAGCTCAAGCTTGTCTGGCAGGTGACGATAGCGCTGCTGCAAAAAAGTATCTAGTAGCACCGGATAGCGCGCCAACTCACCGGCTATCCAAGGACTAGCTGATAGCATTGGTATTAGCTCAACAGTCGCATTGGGGTTCTCTGCAATCATAACCAAGTAAATAGAGCGCCGACAAATCGCCTCTAGCAAGGTAATCAGTCGCGGTAAGGCGCTATTCGCCAACTGCTGCTGTTCATGATGGGCAAGCAAAGCGTGAATAATCACCGGATAAGCGTCGTCTAACCTCTCACGCGCCTCATCGCTTAGATTCGCTATCATTTTAGAATCCCAAAACGCTTGCAACTGTGCGCGGTTTTCTTCGCTGAGTATCGTATCTAGTTGGGTGAGTTGTTCGTCAAGATCGGTTGGCGGCGGCAGGCTGTCATCTTGCGTAGGCATTTGCCGTTCGGTCACCATCCGCTCAAAAGGGAGATTGACCGTTTCTCGATGGGCGTTTAGCGTCGTGAGTAACGCTGACCAATTTGCAAACCCTAAAGTAATAGCTAGGTTGTGTTGCCACTGCTCATCATGAGGCAAGCGCTGTGTTTGCTGATCATTAATGGCCTGCAGACCATGCTCAAGGCGCCGCAAAAAGCGGTAGGCGGCTTGCAACTGCTTATAGGTGTCCGGCTCTAAATACTCAAGCTCGCACAGAGCTTGCATTGCCTGCAAACAAGACTTGACTTGTAACTGCGGATGGCGACCACCGTAAATCAACTGAAACGCCTGTACGATAAACTCAATATCTCGAATACCGCCAGCACCGAGTTTGATGTTATCTAAATCCTCACGCTGCGCCACTTGATTTTGAATCAAGGACTTCATTTCACGCAGCGCTGAGAAGGCACTATAATCTACGTAATAGCGAAACACAAAAGGCTTAATCAGTGCTTGTAGCTGATTATAAAATTCTGGTGATACTTCTCCGATTACCCGCGCTTTGAGCCAAGCAAAACGCTCCCAAGCGCGGCCATGATTGGCAAAGTATTTTTGCAGTGCAGACAAATGAATCGCCAGATCACTACCATCACCCCAAGGGCGCAGGCGCATATCTACCCGAAAGACAAAACCATCAGCAGTATTATTATCCAGCAGCTTGATAATCCCTTGTCCTAAGCGCGTCATAAAGCGCTTGTTATCGATGCTGCGCGTGCCCTTAGACTTATCACCATCAGTCATGCCGCGGGCTTGATGCACAAAGATAAGGTCGATATCACTAGACAAATTAAGCTCATGAGCGCCTAACTTCCCCATAGCCATAACAGCCATGTCATCCGTTTTTAGCTCGCCTTGCTCATTAATAAAGGTAGGCTTGCCATATTTAACAATCAATTGCTCATAGGTGTAGTCTTTAGCAAATAAGATACAGCCATCAGCAAACTCAGAGAGCTCATCGGTGAGCTGTTCAAGTGAGATAATACTCAGCGCATCTTGCCAGATCCAGCGCATCATCAGCAGCATACGTAGATGGCGCAGACCGCTCATGACTTTAGGCTCATCAGCGGTTTGATAGTTCTCATCTAAGGTATAATCTTGAATAAGATCATCGATTTGTTGACGCGTTAAGGTTTGCTCTAGAGGATAGCTACGCAAAAACGTCTGACAAGAGACTGTCCGACTCTCCCAAATCTGATAAGCAAACTCACTGGCAGTGCGTAATATCTGCAGCTGCTCTGCGGTCGGCTGATAGTCTGTACCATGGGTCGAGCGTGAAGACATAGCAGGTAACATAGAAAAAGAAACTCCTTACATAGAGTGATAAGACTACGTGAACCTAGCCCATAAGTTTATTATTTTTTATTACGAAGCAGTCACCAGCACCCATCACGACATCTAATATGTCTATATCTGATAGATTTGGTAGAAAACCCCATTCATTCACAGTGATCCTATCTGCTTTTGGCCGCTTTATGGTAGCATAAACCACTTTAGCACAAATGATAGATAAGACCTCCTATGACCACCACGACCCCTTTGCTGTTAGTGACGGCTGATCCCAGCCATCCTCTCGCCCATTTAGCCCTACGTTATGCTCGTGCCTATCTCAGCGCGCGCCCAGCAGATGACAGCAGTCACACCTTAAACGTGTTTTTTTATGGCGACGGCGCACATACGGCCAATCGCTTGCGCTGGCAATCGGCAGACCAGCTTGATGTGGCCAAAGCATGGCAAAATCTGGCAGAGCAGTATCAGCTGTCGCTACCGGTCTGCGTCAGTACCGCACTCGGTCGCGGTATTAGCGATACCGATAACAGCGCCCGCCATCAGCTAAGCGGGGATAATCTGGCCGCAGGATTTACCTTGGTCGGTCTAAGTGAGCTGGCAATGATGATGCAGGCTGATGGCCGGTTGATACAGTTTTGATCACCTCAAGCGATATAAGCTCAGCCCAACTCATCAGTACATTTAAGTAGGAGATTTCTATGAAATTATTGATTAAGCTGCATACGCCGACCGAAATGGCCAGCTATGAAGGCTGCGCGTTGGCACTAACGCTGGCGACCTTTGGTCATGATGTGCAGCTGTATCTAGATGCGCCTGTCTTTGGCTTGCTGATGCAGCCAGAGTCACGTTTGCACGGGATGATACAATCGCTTGAGCTCTATGACATGCCAGCGGCGTGGCTGCCTGACGATGTCTTTAGCGGCTGGGTCACAGGTATGCTGCCTACTGATCTGGCCTCACAGCTGATATTGGTTCCAGAAGTGATACCTGCAGCAGACTTCGAGCAAATCTTAACCTTTTGATAATTCAACCCTTCGTCAAAATCTGTACAAGCTCACACAACTATATCAAAACCACCATCCATTTGGCGTTTGTGCTTACCGCTAACGCATAGGCATCGATAGACGCAAGCGGCTGGATATAATTTGGACATTATCATGGCAACTTTATATCAATTACATAGCAGCATAGATACCCTAAGACGCTGCACAGACGAGATGTCTCGCACTTGGCAGCGCGGTGATAGCATCTTGTTATTGGGGACGACGGCTGCATTTATCGACTGGCTCAATGCTTATTTGGCTGACAAAGACATAGACGGTATCGCGGCTATGTATGCGCTGAGCGATGATATCGCGCAGCTCACGACCAGCGCCGTTGAGCAATTACAGCTAGATACCAAACTCAGTGCAATACTAAGCGATCAACAATGGGTCGCACTGACAGGAAGCATCGATAGCAATCATGCTAAATTTGATAAAGTGGTGACCATTGCCCTATGAACGATAATACAACCCATGCCGCACAGCCCGCTATTGAATTGGATCAAGACGGCCATCTATGTGACCACACCATCTGGACGCCTGCCATCGCCCAGCAGCTAGCCGATACCTTAGAGGTACAGCTAGCAGAGGAGCACTTGCAAGTTTTGCTGCAGGTACGCGCGTTTTTTGCCAAATTCAACCACCCACCAGCCACCCGTCCACTGATCAAATGGCTACAAAAAACCCTGCCCGAGTACGACATCAGCAATCAAAAGCTACAGCAGCTGTTTAACACAGGACTGGTGGCGCGCCATGTCAATCGCTTGGCAGGCTTGCCCAAACCGCCGAACTGTTTATAGTTTGTAGTTGATAGCAGCCATGGCCAGTAGCCAGTAGCCAGTAGCCAGTAGCCAGTAGCCAGTAGCACTATTTTGGATCATACACCGTCAAGCTCTCATAGCCGATACTGCGCCCTTCATCGCCTACAAACCCCTGCTGGCGCCAAATTTCGTACAAGCATATCGCCACACTATTGGACAAATTAAGACTGCGTGAGTCCGCTAGCATCGGCAAGCGCAGCCAATGAGCCGCGCCGATGTCCTCTCGGATATCATCTGCCAGACCAGCCGTCTCTGAGCCAAAGACCAATGCGATGTTTGGCATCTGGCCAGTCTCATTATCCGGTCGTCCGCCAAAATCATAGTCATAAAAAGGCTGGCTCAGCTTGGTAGTCAGAGCAGTGATGGTATGACAATCCGCCGCTTGTAGCGCACGTCTGGCAGCTGGCCAATCATCGTGAACCTGCATATGCGTGTACTCATGATAATCCAGTCCTGCACGGCGCAGTTTTTTATCATCAAGCTCAAACCCTAATGGCCTAACCAAATGCAGCTGCGCGCCTGTATTGGCACATAAACGAATGATATTGCCGGTATTGCTGGGCATTTTGGGGGCTACCAGCACAATATGAATGGTCATACAAACTCCGTGAGTGGTCTAAACTTTATACAGTCAGTCTGATATAAAAACGATACAGTAAGATGAAAAGCTGTTTTTCTCAGACTTAAGCAGCGCAGGCACAGCACCCAAGAAAACCAACGTTTTATTGATCGCATTGAGCGGCTTGATCGCCATATATCCGATTTATTTGAATTCGGCTATAGATAACATCAGTAAGTAATCATAAGTTACAGTTTACTGCCAATAATTACATTTTGATACTGTGCATGGTTTTTAACTTTCACTATGATGTCTGTAACGGATAGCAAGACAGTGTCTACATTTCGTTCTGCTATCTAGCAGCCCTACAGTAAGCCTTGGTACCATACTAAGTGTTACTGTCATTACTTATAACAATCGATTTATCTTGAGGATATTATTATGAAAAAAGTAATCATCGCATCTTTGACTGCTATGTTTGTTTTAACTGGTTGCAACACCTTTAAAGGTCTTGGCCAAGACGTTGAAAGCGCAGGCAACGCGGTAACTAACGGTGCACAAGACGTTCAAAACAAAATCTAAGCTCAATAAGTAGATTTTGTATTAAAAAGGCTTATCATTTAGTTGATAAGTCTTTTTTTGACTCTGTATTTTTTCATACATTATATCTCATTGGTAACGTTCTATTTTTTACTTTAATAGATTGCGCAACCTGTCATTTTACAAATCTCATTTTATAAAAACGCGCGCAATATCTGATTGAGATAACGCTGGCCTAAACGGGTTGGCTGTAGGCGCTCTGTGCTGTCTATCAGCAATCCTTGAGCCACCAAATCCTGAACCTGCGCGGCAATCTCAGCATATCCAAGCCCTGTCCGAGCGCTAAACAATGACCACGCCACCCCGCCGTGTAACCTTAGAGCATTGAGCATAAACTCACTGATCAACTCATCAGGCGCAATGGCCTGCCAGCCGACCATCTTTGGGGCCTTCAAGCTAGTGTCATCGGTACTGACACGGTGATAATCCATATAGTCTTTTGGCAAGCGCGATTTACTAAAACGATAGATACCAGACTGCGCACGTAACCCGTTGTTTGTGTCAAATGCTGCATGATCTAGGGCATCACTTGCAATGGTGACTTTGCCATGAGCACCCGCGCCAATCGCTAAGTAATCACCAAACTGCCAATAGTTCACATTGTGTCGGCATGGCTTATCACACGAGCCTGCCCAAGCAGATACTTCATAATTGGTGTAGCCAAGCTG
>Ga0208016_100266_pt1 | contig 17363 bp, 16 predicted proteins | sample 28_taG_FD_184102 | JGI IMG/M metagenome (GOLD analysis project Ga0208016, IMG submission 184102) | Marine viral communities from Cariaco Basin, Caribbean Sea - 28_WHOI_OMZ (SPAdes) (version 2) | ecosystem: Environmental > Aquatic > Marine > Oceanic | place: Caribbean Sea: Cariaco Basin...
AAAAAATCAGGTATCATTGTGCGTCTAACGTTAGGGCCCATAGCTCAGTTGGTTAGAGCAGAGGACTCATAATCCTTTGGTCGTAGGTTCAAGTCCTACTGGGCCCACCATATTCAAACCCTTACAGTCATTGACTTGTAAGGGTTTTTTATTGTCTAAAATTTATGCGAACGCATGGACTTAGTTGGTTTTTTGATACTATCTTGATACTTTGACCCTTATAGTAATTAAAGTATGATACTACTAACACTATGGTTATATACTGCTGCATGGGTGATATATGAAGGTTAAACTTACCAAAAAATTTATAGATTCAGTAGACTATACCGCTAAAGGTACTGAAATCTATATGGACGATGTGTTAACTGGTTTTGCGCTACGTGTGGGCAAACAATCCAAACGTTATACATTACATAAGCGTATTAACGGAAAGCTATATAGAGATGAAGTGGAAGAAACGCACTTGATTACGCTAACCGAAGCACGTGAAAAAGCCAGCATAATGATGGCTAATATAAAAAAAGGTCTGCATGTTTATGACGGGCTTCATGAGGTCTTGGAAGAGCCGAAAGATAAGACCAATAATGTACCAACACTGAGAGATGCATATACCTACTTTAAATCAGCAAAGACTAGCTTAGCTAAAGGCACTATTGACACTTATGATGGTCAAATACTAAACAAGCTAGATGATTGGCTAGATATATCTTTAAATGATATATCTAAGTCAATGATAAGTGATAAGCATAAAGAGATAAGCAAGCATAGTAAAGCTCAGGCTAACGCAACTATGAGAGCTCTAAGGTCAGTTTGGAATTATTGTCGTGATAGCTTTTTAGATGATAACGAAGACTTTTTAATTAAAGAGCAACCAGTACGCATACTTAACGCCAAGAAAGATTGGAATATAATTAAGCCACGTACTAAACATGTTGAAGAAGAATATTTAGGTATGTATCTCAAAACACTTTTAAATTATGTTGATAGAAGCTCACACCTGCAAGCGCCCCATAGCAATAATGCACGAGATATCATGCTACTTTTTATGTTCACTGGTGTGCGTTTAAATGAAGCGCAGCCCTTAAAGTGGTCTGACGTCGACCTTATAGCTGGCAGGATAGTATTCAAAGCTACAAAAAATGGTTCTAATTATCATATGCCTACTAGTGATATCTTACAAGCTCTGCTTGAAGAAAGATTCAGATTAAGCGCTGGCAAGCAATGGGTATTCCCGAGCAACTTGAAAGCTAGCGATGACCATATAAAAGATTTAAGCCGTAGTTATAAGGCCATAAGTAATCAAACAAACTTCTATATTACACCACATGATTTGCGCCGCACTTTTGGAACGGTAGCTAATAACTCAAGCATCAGCTATCCAGTCCTTAAACGCTTGCTCAATCACCGTGAAGCTAAATCAACCGATGATGTTACCCTACAATATATCCAAGTGTCACAGCGGCAACTAAGAGACGCTTCAAATTCAATAGAGTCTTTCTATTGTCAGCATGCTGGCATGACACAAGATGAAATCATCAGTAAATATTACTAACCTACTAACATTTCAAGAAGAGTACTCTAAAAATATCGTCAACTAATTTAGTAAGAACGAGCCGTGATGGCGACCAGTTACACTACCTATATTCATTTGTAATAGCTCTATGATTGTTTGCAAGAGTTTAACCAACGCAATTAGCGCTTCTCTGTGATGGGTTTTACTACTACTCTATTTTATAAGCAGTATACTTCTTAGTATGATAAATTGGACTGTCATAGCTGTGAGAGCAGTCATTGTTTGATCGTGCTTTACGTTCAGTTTCGGGTACGCTGTGTTTGACTAAATATAATGATAAATATTTAACTATTTACGAGTAGCCATTATGAGTATTGAAAGCTTACCCGACTATCCATTACTAAAAAAGCTCGCCGAAGCTCTTTGGCGAAATGAAACTTCATATCAAGGCGCTGCTATAATGGTAGGCTCTGGCTTTAGTAGAAGCGCTGCTAGTAGTGGTGATATAAATAGTAAGTTACCTTTGTGGAATGATCTTCTAAAAATACTATCAGAAGATTTAGGATCCGGTCCATGGGGCGACCCGCTACGAATCGCTGAAGAATATAGTTCTTATTTCGGTAAACAAGCTTTGAGGGATTTAATCGAACAAACTGTTAATGACCCTGCATGGATACCAAGCGACTTGTATGGCTCACTGTTAAAGCTACCTTGGACAGAAGTGCTTACAACTAATTGGGACACGCTGTTAGAACGCGCAGCATCTGATATTTATAAACCTATCTATAGTATCGTTAACAAACCTGAAGATCTATCCTCTTCTCGCTCTCCTAGAATCGTAAAATTACATGGAACAGTACAAATATCTCATAATCTAATATTTACTCAAGAAGATTATCGCCAGTATCCCAAGACTCATGCGGCATTTGTAAATTTAGCCCGTCAAATATTTATCGAAAACGAGTTTTGCTTATTAGGATTTTCAGGTGATGATCCTAATTTCTTACAATGGGTTGGATGGGTAAGAGATCATTTAGCAAGTCATGCTCGTCGAATATACTTGGTAGGAGCGTTAGATTTAAGTCCAGCTAAACGCAAATATTTAGAGTCAATCAATGTAGCACCTATTGATTTATCAAGTCTAGTTAAACACTTGGATAACCATGATCAAAGACATCGTGAAGCAACAAAAATGTTTCTCAATGCTCTTCAGATACTTAAGCCTAAAGATAGCTGGGATTGGGAACCAACTTCGATTACTCGTAAAACTATCCCAGAAAACGAAATAGGTAAAGTACATAAGGAGCATAGCTACGCAGCAGCTTTACTTGAGACTCAGTTAGATCAACTTGTTAAAGATAGGGAGTCTTATCCAGTATGGTTGGTATGCCCATCTAATATACGGTGGAGCTTACAAAATCAAATTACCGATCCTTTTCCAAACTCTAAAAACTTAGCTGAAATGAAACCTGATTTGCGATCAAGGATGCTTTACGAAATCGTATGGCGTAACACCATTACTTTTAGTGTGGATGCTATTCATTTAGCTGAAGAACTTCTAGAAATTTGTGATCCTTCTCAACTTAGTGGACTAACTAGCAAACAGCAGATTGAAATAGCATTATGGCTTTTTAGAAGTACACGCTGGTTTGATGATAACGATTATAAAAATATTAACTCAAGAGTAGCTCATATTTTAGACACAGTTAAACTGACTTCTTCAGAAGTAAAAAACGAAATAAACTATCATAAAGCTATTTTAGCTAGAGAAAGCTTCGATTACTCTGGTTTAGAAGAATTAGTTGAAGATATTGAAGCCATAGACCCATCATGGAACATGAAAAAAGCATCACTTCTAGCCGAGTTGGGAAGGTTTGATGAAGGTGAGTTTCTTTTTAAAGGATGCTTTTAAAAATCTTAAACTACAATCTAGAAATGATCCAACCTCAGTTTACGTTTTATCACGTTTAGCTTGGGTTAGTTTTCTTCTTCAAGGAGCTGATTTCTTTAACCGTAATGATTTAGAAGTTAAGCCCAATGATTTTGACTATATGGATTCAAATCCTTGGACTTATCTTGAACATATCAGGAAGAGATTATCAGAAGCATTGGATAAACAAGCTAAGAATAATAGTATAGAGCCTTCTTTTGACCCTGGAAGCTATACAGACCATTCTAAATCTCTTTCATTCAGTAATGAGTTACACCCTTTATTACTTGTAGAGGGGTTAACTAACACTGTCGGAGTTCCTATTAGATGGAGAGATGTCAATTTCGTTAAAGATATAGTAGAGAATTTAGCTAAGCTGGAGAGTTTAGAAAATAAAAATCGTTTCATATATGCTATACGAGCATCAACCTCAGATACTACAGATATACTTAAAACAACTCTATCAAGAATTAATATTGCAAAGCTAACAGAGGAGGATTTAGAGTATCTATTAGATCAGACGTATAAAGGTTGTATTTATTGGCTAGAAAAAATTATTCAAACTAGCAATAAGTCTGTACATTATTATTTTAGTAGATTACAAGTTTTTATGGAGGCTTTAGCTAGGTTCGTTATACGGGCGAAGCCAGACAAGGCTATAGAAGTGTTTAAATGGGGTTGCAGTATTGCAATCATAGATGGAATAAAGCATTTCTGGCTGTCCAAACCTTATAGTCATCTCATAGAATACAGCTTACTAGCTATATCAGATAATCGAAAATCAGAGATATTTGAAGATGCCCTCATATTTCCTTTAGCTACCGAAGTGAATATTGATAATGATTTTGGTCAGAGATGGCCAAACCCTGTTGTAAAATTACCTCCCGTAAGAAATGATAGTCTTAAAATCAGTTCACGTTTAGATGAAATCATAAACCATATTTCTCCGAACAATGAGGACAGCGTCCATGCTTTAATAAAGCTATTTCCTTTAATTGAAAATAACTATTTGAATGCTAACGAGTTAGAATCTATAAAATGGAAAATATGGGGAAATCCAGCCAACTACAATTTCATTCCTAAACTAGGTATTTTAGACCATGCTTTGTTAGGACTGTCTGGCGATGATAGTCAAGCGTTGGCTTTAGTTGTTAGAAAACATCTTTTTGAAAGTAATGATTTAATTAATATCCATACGCTTATAGCGATTAAAAATCTTGTTTTGAATGAAAAACACAGAGAACTGCCTACGAAGAAACAGTCTAACAAGATATTCAATACTTTAACTGCATGGCGGTTCACTGCAGAAGACACTGATGTTCCTGAGTTTTTTATAGATAATACGGAAGAACGTTTGGCCAAAGAAATTGCATACACTTTGAACCATGCTATAACACCTTATTTAGGAAAATCCAATTTAAATGAAGCTAACTTAAATAAGTTACTTGATTTTTACGAGAAGACGGAGACCTTTGAGGTATTGTCTTCATTCATATTTTTCTCTAAGAAATTTGATATAGCTTTTGATACTCTTATGAAAGATATACGTGAAGGTTTCTATAAAAAAGACACAAGAAAAGTTGTATCATCAGCAACTGCTTTACTGAACTGGTGTAAATTAGACTTTAACGATGCATTGAAGCCATTAATTTCAAAGTTAATTTATTCAATAAATTTGAATCGCACTAGTGGACTTACCTCATTGATATATATAGCTAATGAGCTCTACTCTCTAGCATATTTAAGTAACGAAAATATTTCAACACTAATTGAAGTCATTCCAATAATTTTTGATGGTAGTGCCTACGAAAATGTAAATCCAGCCAGCCATTTAGCGATTAATGTTACTTCAGTTAGAACTGAAAGTATTAAACTTGCTCGAAATCTACTAAAAAATTATTCAGATAGTGAATTGAAAAGAATCATTGAAGAAGCCAAAACAGACCCTCTACCAGAAGTAAGATTCGCATAAATGAAAAATAGAAATACTTCACAGTCTCCTGAGTTAGCAGGTGGTGATGGCTTTACCTACGAAGGTCATGTCGTGGCCTTCTATTTAACCGCATTATTAGCTGAAGCGAGTGCACCTGGCTGTGATGGTACAGTAGTCAATGTAGCTAGCCAGCAAAGAGACTTCGGCTATCCTTTAGATGACGTTATTATAAAGTGGATAGACGCATCAGATCGAATTGGAACAACTAGCTTGCAGGTCAAACGCGACCTCACGATTAGCTCTGCTGAAAGCAATAAAAACTTTAGAGATATTATTCGTGACAGCCTTGCTAGCTACCAAGATGCTAGTTTTAATGATGATATAGATAAGTACGGAGTGGCGGTTAATGAGATATCCTCTGCTAAATTTCGTGATTTAGGGTTTCTTTGTCATATAGCTGCTGAAAGTGGCGATATTGAACACTTTGAGCAACGGTTTAGCAATGAAGGAAACGCCAGTGCAAATATTAAAGCTATTAGAGATGTCGTATATCAGTTATTGAATGAGTTCTCTGCTACCCTGTTAACACCTACTCAAAAACATGACTTTCTAAAACATTTTATTATTGTCAGGTTTGACTTTTTACATGATGGTGAAGTTGATGCACATATAGCAGAACAGCAGATTCAATCACAGTTACCTGCCAATAGTATTGTATCGCCCGTATTGGTCTGGTCTCATGTTTACGAGTTAGGAAGAGAGTCTGCAGGGAAAGCAGGACAGTTTGATAGGGTTCGGTTGGTCCACGAGTTAAGTAAGGTGGTTAAACTCAAAGAAGGTAGAACTTTTGAAGAGCAGATTGCAAAGATAAAAGAGATTACGAATACTTACTTGCATCAAATTCAAAGCGATATTGATGGGTATAGTTTAGATAGGACTGTTTTAAAACTAAAATTTACTGAAGAGCTTAAAGCAAAACGCTTTATTCAAATAACTGGTATGCCGGGTACTGGCAAGTCGGCTCTGCTACGTACAGAAATTGAAAGCTATTTAGAGAGCTCGTTCGTGTTGTTCTTGAAGTCTGATCAACTGGTCGGTAAAAACTGGGTTCAATACGCTCAAAGCTCTGGGATACCTTCAACTCATAATTTAAAAGATCTATTAGTTGAAATTCAATCAGCAGGCACGCCTATTTTGTTTATTGATGGTATTGACCGTGTTGATAGTCAGCATAGACCAATTATCGAAGAGTTAATAAGTTTGATTTTAAATGACCCACTATTAATAGAGTGGAAAATAGTGGTCACCTTACGTGAGACAGGGCTAGAGCCGCTAAGAACATGGCTTGGGTCTGTTCTTAAGCAGGCTTCAATTGGCAACGTCATTGTTAATAAACTAGATGATAATGAAGCCAATATTCTCTCAACACAGTTTCCAAATTTAAGAAGCTTACTATTTAACTCTTCTGAAAATGTAAGACATGTTATTAGAACTCCATTTTTTGCAAAAATCCTGTCTACGCTAAGTCTATCAGATGATACCTCCCCAGAGTCTGAACTGGATTTGATACATGAATGGTGGAAACGTGGCGGATATAGTGCGACGAGCCAAAAAGTTATAGATAGACAGAACGCTTTACTAGAATTAGCTGAGCATAAGGTAAAAAATCTTAGTAAGCCCGTAAAAAGAAGATCGCTTAATAGCAATTCGGAATTAGATGAACTAAACAGCGACGGTGTGATTAGAGTCGATAATAGAAAATCTATAGTAGATTTTGCTCATGATATCTTTTTTGAATGGTCATTATTGTACAACCTATTTGAAGCTGATGATGCATGGCTTAATAAAATTGAAGCGTTCGGTCAACCTCCTGCTATTGCTAGAGTTGTTGAGTTATTGGCTCAACAGAAACTTGAAGACAGTGAATGGTCTAGTGATATAAACAAGCCTAAATTTAATGAACTTCGCTCTCAATGGATGCGTGCATGGTTATTGGGAGCCATCAGCCATCCACAAATATCAACATACGCAGAGCAATTTAGAGGCAAGCTAGCTGAGAACGACTATGCTCTCTATGAGAAGTTATTGGTCTGGTTCCAAGCTGAAAAAACAAAACCTAATCCACTAATACTTGCTACTTCAAAAGACATGCGAACTGCAACATCTATGGCGTGGCCTTCTGACTTAACATTATGGTTTCAGGTCATTAAGTTTATATTAAATGATATATCATCATTACCCGAATTTTTATATCAACAAATCACTGACGTCTTTTCCGTTTTTCAAAACGTAACATTAAATGCAGATTTTTCGTTAGAATTATCTTCCGAAATTTTACAGGTTGCTTTAGATTGGTTATCTGAGATTGAAGGTTTAGAAGGCAGTGCTAGCATTCATAACTGGAAGTTAATTGACGATACATCCGAATTTAGAAATTCTTTGCGTAGTTTGCTTATAACATCAACTATCTCTAACCCAAAATTTATTGAAGCTTATTTAAAAAACTTATTAGCTTTGAATGAGATACCTAACGATATATTTAGATATATAATACAATTTTCTGGGTTTATCGCGCAGAAGCATCCTGAATTACTAGTAGAACTTTGCCTAAAAAACCTAAAGGCTGAACTACCTATAGATAAACATATAAAAGAATGCGAAGAAGAAAAACTACATTTAGAGTATTGGGAAAGCTTAGAAAATATTCCAGCTGAAGAGAGAACAGAAAAACAAAAAGACTTAATAAAGAATAAATATCTTTTTTTTAGTCAAACACCAAATATTAGGGTTAATGATAGGGATTGGAAAAAACTTGCTCTAAGAGATGAAAGTTATTTTTATCCGTCTTCATATTCTACAGAACCATTCTATTCGTTGCTAAAGAATACTCCTGAGTATGGCTTAAATTTAATTAAAGACCTATCAAATCATGCTATAACAGCGTGGCGACAGCTTCATGAGCTATCAGATGAAAAGCTCACACCAATTCCTATTACATTAGAATTTCCTTGGGGATCTCAAACATTCTGGGGCAATGAGAAAGAGTATATTTGGTCACGTCCATACTGGGTAAACAATACATTGTCGTCAGCATTTATGACCTTAGAGAAGTGGTGTTTTGAACAGTTAGAAGCAAATGCGGATCTAAACAAGTTAATACAAAGAATAACTAAAGATCATGAGTCAGTAGCCATACTAAGTGTTGTATCTGTACTCGCTCTTGAAAAACAGTGTATTAGCAAAACTTTACTGCCTTTGGTGACGAATCAAAAAATTCTTGATTTAGATTACTATCGATTTACTCAAGATATACGTGGTGCATCAACGCCACTAATTTCGTATCAAGGTAAAAACCTTACCCACAAAACAGAAATTAATGAAATTAAAGAGATTTATAAGAAACCTAGTTATAAATCATTTCTTGCTAACCTTATTCCAGGTTTCATGCTTTCTGAATTTGAAGACTTACTTAAACACGAACTAAATAATTTATCGAATAATTTATCTTATAACTATACAGAGCACATTGGAAATCACATTATTACCGAAAATTTACTTGAACGATGTAAGTATTATAGTGGTTACACTGATAGGACAACTTACGTAGTAGAACCTATAAAAGGTACAGACAAAATAGCAATATCACATCGTAGTCCTTCATTAGATACGCCTGAGAGTATCGAAGCTTTCGAAGAAGTACGGCGGTTTGAAAACTATATTACACTCACTATGTGGGCTGAGAATTCACTAGAAAAAAATACATTAGATGCTAATGTTGATTTACCAAAAGCAATTGAGTTTATTAAGAGCCAATATGGTTTAGATATTGATATTTTTGAAGATAATTGTGATGGTTGGTCGGATGAAACCACTCGTAAACGTATGGAACAGAATGCTGTTGCTGCTGTAGCAACGATGGTCTTATGCTTCAGAAAAGGACTAGCTGATACAGACTTAGAATGGGCACGTGAAATCATAAGTAAAATATTAGATTTGCCATTTAATTCTTATGAATGTAGTACTCCAGAAGCACAGCTTGTGTTCCATCCAAAAAAATTCGTTAGTAAAGCATTAGCTTCTGAAATCAAGAATGGTACATATAACGGTGATACAAGCCTTCAACTCTTGTTTATTATTGCAAGTCCAGTAAATGAAGTATCTATTTCAGCTTTAAATGCATGTTTTCTATTATATGACGTTGATAAAAAGCTGGCTTACTCTGCTATGTTTTTAGCTATATCAATCTGTCATGACTATCTAAAGCATAGAATATATAATTCAGAAGATGATTCGGATTTAGCTGAAGAACTTTACAGTTTAGAATATACCGTACATGAATATTTTCAGTCAGATGATCTAATTATAAAGTTACCAAAATATAAAAGTCCTTGGATTGAGCTGAAAGAGGTGAAATACAGACCTTCTTCAAATTATCATTTAAATAAGTTTTTTGACGCTATAAAGTGGGAAAGATCTGATGAACAATGGGATACTACTTTTTTGAGTCACGTCTTAAAACAGCTACCTACTAAGGAGTTGTTACATTCAGAATTCAAAGAAGAACTTCTAAATTTTATAGAGAATTTAATTAATTGGACTATTGAGCTAATTGAGCCTTCATGGTCTGAACAGTATAGTCACGAAGATAACCATAGCAGTCTTTATGAATTCTCAGATGCTCTATGCAATGTCATTAGTACAATCTGCGAAGTATTACCATTTAACGAGACTTATTCTAGGTTTGTAGAACCTATATTACTTCTAAAATCTGAAGAATGTTGGCAACTTATAGAACCCTTAGTCCGTTATTGCAGTTGCAAATTATATGATGAATCCATTGTGTCAGAGGATGTCATAAAGATTCTTGAACGATGCTTAGACAGATTTTTACAAATCGAAGAACTAAAAAATGATTGCTATAGAATTGGTAAGTTTGATGTATTTAAAAACAATACTCTCAAGTCTTTAATGTTTACTCGCATCACTCAATTTGATAGTGCTAAACGATTCGCAAATGGCAACTGGTCTGAGATTAGTTTGATATTACCAATTATCGATAGGCTTGTGCGTGAAGCAGGTTGGGTAAGCGTTGTCATGAAGAACTTTGTACAACTATGCGACCATGCCAAAAATGACTATCCTGCTGAAGTTTTCGCAGATCAAGTCTTAACCGTCATATCTAAGCCTAAGCTTGTAGGCTGGCAAGGTAGCACGCTATATTCAAGAATTTCTGAATTAGTTCAGTTTTTCGCAGAAAGAGATAACCCTTTGGATTTAGAGACTGGTCAAAAGCTCTTACGAATTATTGACTGGCTGATTGATCAAGGTGATAGACGAAGTGCTTCACTACAACAAAGCGAATTGTTTAGAAGCATCAAGGTTAATTGAATAAGCTAGCTATAAATAGCTCTAAACTCTATACTTTATTTGTTGTTAGTACTGAGCTATGCTGAAGAAACCGTACAAGTAAACTTGGTAAACTAAGCATAATAACAGGAGTTTACCATGACCAAGAAAGTAAGAACCTACAGTGACGAATTTAAAGCCGAAGCTGTTAAAAAGATAGCAGACAACAACGGCAATATCTCAGCCACTGCAAAGCAGCTTGGCATTGCCATGCAAACGCTCTCAAATTGGCATAACAAAGACAATCAAGGCAAACTTGTAGGAACAAAGCAGTATGACCCTGAACTTATGAGTGCGCTTGAAGAGGTAAAACGCCTAAAGCGGCAGCTCAAAGTGGCTGAAGAGGAGCGCGAAATACTAAAAAAGGCGACGGCGTACTTTGCAAAGCACAGTTAGTCAGGTACGCCTTTATCAAAGATAACCAGCACTTCTTTAGCATCACCACTATGTGCCGCGTACTACAGGTTAAACCCTCAAGCTACTATGACTGGCTAGGTCGTGATATCAGTGACCAGCAGATACATCGCAACCAGTCTGAGCTGCTAGTCAAAGCCGCACACATTGAAACTAAAGAGCGTTATGGTATAGATCGTCTGCATGCCTATCTAAGCGATCAAGGGCATGATATTAGTCTATACATGGTCAGACGTATTAAAGAAGAGTTTGGCATTAAATGTCGTCGTCACAAACGCTTTAAAATCACCACCGACTCTAATCACAACAAACTGGTCTATGATAACGTGCTTGATCAGCAGTTTGACGCTAAGCGCCCTAACGAGTCGTGGGTCAGCGACATCACCTATATCTGGACGAATGAAGGTTGGCTGTACTTAGCAGGGGTCAAAGACTTATACACCAAAGAGCTTGTCGGTTACGCTATTAACAAGCGTATGACCGCAGATTTAGTATGCCGTGCACTCAACATGGGGGTTAAGAATAAACGACCTGCTAAAGGGCTAATCGTTCATTCTGACAGAGGCAGTCAGTACTGTAGCCATGCCTACCACAAGATCATTAAACAGCATCAGTTTACAGGATCTATGAGTGGCAAAGGCAATTGTTTCGACAACGCTCCGATAGAAAGTTTCTGGGGCGTCTTGAAGAATGAGCTATTGTATCACCAGAACTATAAAACTAGATTTGCAGCCATCAGCGATATCATTGGCTATATTGAGCTGTATTACAATCAAACGAGGATTCAAAAGGGCTTGAGCTATAAGTCGCCAAGACAGATGTGGTTTGATTATTATCGTCAAGCTGCGTAACTAAAATCTCCCAAGTTTAAGTCTACGGGATTGACTGCAGGGGTCAGTTAATATATAACTGAAGAAAGTAGGGTACAAAAACACAATAACCTAACTCGGAGATAAAAATGATTACCCATGTACCTGATGTAACTTTTAAAACTCGTGTTCGTGATGAATCTATCGGTGGTGAAAACCCATTCAAATGGTATGATCTAACCACAGATGAGTTATTTGCCAATAAAAAAGTAGTTGTATTCTCACTACCTGGCGCCTTTACACCAACCTGTTCAACCAGTCATTTGCCTCGCTATGAAGAGCTTTACAATGAGTTTAAAGCGCTAGGTGTTGATGAAGTTGTTTGTGTTTCTGTTAACGATGCCTTTGTTATGTACCAGTGGGGCTTAAAGCAAGGCCGTGAAAACGTTTTCTTACTTCCTGACGGTAACGGTGAGTTCACTCGCAAAATGGGTATGCTAGTTGAGAAAAGCAACCTTGGCTTCGGTATGCGCTCATGGCGTTATTCGATGTATGTCGATAATAAAGAAATCAAAAAGGTGTTCAAAGAACCTAACTTCGGTGACAACTGCCCAACAGACCCGTTCGAAGTGTCAGATGCAGATACTATGTTAGAGTACTTAAAAAGCCAGAAGTAAATCAAATTAATTTTTGATAAATAAAGCTCTAATTGTTATGAAACTGCGTTGTCTTTCACTATAAAGGCAACGCAGTTTTTTTTGTTTTTATAAGAGGTTTTCTTGATATTGTAACTATCCCCTAAAATAGCACAGCTCAAACGTAGAATTTCTTATAAAATACCCATAAGGAGTTTTGATATGAGCAAACGAATGACTGAGACCCAAATAGTATCCATATTAAAAGAAGCAGAAGCTGGGATATCTGCTAAAGAGCTGTGCCGTAAATACGGGGTAGCTAGCTCGACTTTTATAATGAGGAACGTTAAGAAACAGTCTGGGAGACTGTTTTAGTGACGCAAGACGAAGCGATAGCGAAGTTAAGTCTAAATATGGCGGTATGGAAGCCTCTGATGTCAAGCGACTAAAAGAGCTTGAAGAAGAAAACCGCAGATTCAAACAGATGTATGCTGACTTAAGCCTTAAAGCGCAAATGCCCGAAGATATCATAAAAAAGCTATAGCGCCTGTTGCCTGCCGCAAAGTCTGGGCGCAAGAATTGCAGGCGCAGTATGGTGTTAGTATTGCATTGAGCTGTCAGGTGGTCTGTATGAGTCGAACCGCTTACTACTATAAACCTAAACTATCTGATGATAGTGAGATTATTGATGTCTTAAATGAGCTAACAGATAAGCACAATCGTTGGGGTTTCCCAAAGTGTTTTAAGCGTATACGCAAGCTTGGCTATTCATGGAATCACAAGCGCGTACGAGAGTATCCTGAATTCTGTGTAACTACCATTCAGAAGTATTTGATTAGTCCAACTACTTATTAGCCTTTACCTTAATGGTGTACTCGTGTTCAAAATCCTTACCAGGGAAGTTAGTGCCGTAAGTGCTACCTGCTATATAAACGCTTACAGGCTCTAATGTTGTAGGTACACCAGTAACGGTCAACAGGTTATAGTCTTTATAACCGCCCTCTGCAATACTTGGAGTGATTTTAAAACTACTATCTGAGAACTTTGTATAAAAAGTCATATCACTAACTGCACCCCTGTAATCTCTATATTAGCTTGATAGGGTTGATTAAGGTAAGCGTCAGGTAGTTTATTAGGGGACACCTTTACAGTATCGCTGCACCCTAACATTAGTAGGGTTGTCGTAAGGAGCATATAATTTCTTATCATTTTATTTTTCCAACCACAATTGCTTGAAAATGATATTTTTGAAACTCTGAAAAAGTTAAGTCTGACTTAAGAGGTCTAGCGATTTCTCCCCATGTAAATAATTTTAGCTTGATAGCATCAGAGAGTTTTACATCACTTCTTATGGAACTACTGTCACTATTACGTAGCTGGTCAGTCCAGACTACCCAATGATTAGGATGGTTGACAGTTGGTAAACTTTGCCTTGAAATAAATCCAGAGTTTATTAGACCTCTTGCAAAAGTCATAGGTTAAGCTCGGAATTAATGATACCAGCAAACAGCTTCATTCTAAGATCATAGCGCTGACGACGGTTGCGATATTTATAAGCCACGATTTTAAACAACTTGATTAAGCCTATTTTGTGCTCAACCACAATACGGAACCTTGCCAGATAGTGATTGGCCTGTTTGCATATCTCCAATAACTGACCACCACGAGGTTTCTTAAATGGTGTGAAAGTTTGGTTATGTAGCTTTGCTAACCCTTGATAACCACTGTCTGCTAGATAGTTAGTATTCTCAGGTAACCAATCAGGACAAGTATCTTTATACAGCTTAAAATCGTGGATTGACCCTTTACAGGTTTGCACATCAAGTATCAAGCCGGTTTGCCAATGGACGATAACCTGCGCTTTTAAGGTGTGTTGTTTTTTCTTGCCGCTGTAGTAGTCGCTTTGGTTTTTTTTGGACGCTCAATTGGGGTTTCGGTGGCGTCGACAATGACGACTGACCAATTGATGTCCTCATCGACACGACTGGGCAGCTTTTTAGGCAATTCAAACTTGCCAGAGTCAATCAGTGTGTCTTCTACTTTACGAATGATACGGCTAGCAGAAGACTCATGAATACCAAAGTCCATACTGATATGATAAAGCGTGCGGTATTCACGCCAATAAGTCAGGGCTAGTAGTATCTGCTCCTTAAGACTGAGCACACTTGGTCTACCTGATTTGGTCTTAGATGCTTCATGCTTTTGCATGGCCTCAAGCATGTCATAAAAGGTGGCTTTATGAATGCCAGTATAGCGTTTAAAACCAGCGTCACTTTGTTTGAGTAGCTTATCTATGTTTGGCATATCTATTATGTAAGTAGCGTTCAATAATATACGTTGTGTCTTACAACTACTTTTGCAAGAGGTCTATTAAAGAAATGACATGATAGTTGGGATCATTCTGATAACCGTTTATTTTTATAATGTTTGTTGGTTTATCCAAGATAAAGGTGTCAACATGTCGATAACCTGCTTTTTTAAACCAGTCGATAATATCTACTGGTAAAGTAATCCCTGCTGCTTGGTCAAATGGTGAGCCATAAGTCATGATATTATTAGCTGAGTCTCGTAGGCTTGCTAAAGTCATCCAATCAACAGCTGAAATTCTTGCTTTGTCTTCTTCATCAAATAAATCCTTAGGATTTTTCGCACGGGCGCTTGGCTCAATCTCTAAATTATTTATAATGGTTTTACCGTCTTTCCAAAGATCTGCTACTGCCTGTTTATACAATTTTGGATAATCAATAAGCAAACAATAAAAGAGGGCGGCAGGTCCACATAATGAAGATGCGCCTTGAGTAGGGTAAGTCTTAAGCGCCAATCTATCTACAAGTTCTTTATTCACTTTCGCTTTGGTAAAAGGGTCTTTAGGGTCGTTTAAAGGATGCTGTCTCGATATAAACGGTCTTGGTTTGATCTTGGTAGAGGTATCTCCACCCTTCATATTGCCACTTGTGCTATTACTCATTCAAACGCTCCTAAACCATTTTGCCATTCTAAATCCAGCTTAACCTCAATCTCATCATCGTTGTCAGAATAAAAGCGCTCCGTCCAGCCGTCTGCATCCGTAACCCCTTGATAGGTTTGACCGCTCTGCTTGTTTGTAGCTGTATAACTAAAATTAGCATAAGGCGTATCATCGTCAGCTACAAACTGAAAAGCTGTATTGTATCTACTCATTACTTTATTAGCGTAGTTCTGAGCTTCTCTTTTAATTTGCTCCGCCTCCTCAACGCCCATCACTTCAAAATCAGACTCACAGAACGACTGCTGAACCGCGATCAGTTTAGCACCGCAGCTGGTCACATCTCCTGCGCGAGCAATCGGTGCGCCATCGACAATCAATGAGGCGTCCCCTGTCAAAATAGTCGTCACCTTCTTACATTTCTTACAAATGACTTTATCGCCTTTACGCGATATAGGAATACCGTTGTGAGTCGTGTGTGGTGAGCCACTAATCACCTTACCGCCATGAGTTGTTGTCGCGCCTACGGTGATATAAGCTGCCATAGTATCGTCCTAAATATAACTAAGACATAGATTTTAACATGATAAACGGACATAAGTTTACAAAAGTCATAAGAGGGTTACCGCCATTCAAGTCTTCACTAGAGAGCCAAACAGACTTATATGGCCTAATATTCAAGGTACTCTCTGATAGGACGTTTATTAAACTGTGTAGGGTCTTTTTTAAGACGGTTAACCATTTCAAACTCCCATCCTTGCTGTGACTGCCCAGCTGGGCTAGTTGGGCTTACTAAATGATTGTATTTCGCCATAAAAGCAGGGTTACGAGCAATACGCCCTAGCTGCTTATCATTCAATCCATCGATCGTAAACATATAGTCAATCCCACTTAAAAATGTTATAAATTAATTATCAAACCCAATTGTTATTATAAAGACCATGACTTACTCGCTAGATTTTCGCAAACAAGTACTAAAAAGCTTAGACGAGGGTATGACCTTTGCCGAGGCAGCTGAATTCTATAACCTTAGCCCAACCACCATACAAAACTGGAAGAGACGTGTTCATAGTAAAACAACCAGGCAAACCAAACCCTATAAAATACCAGATGACGTGCTACTTAATGATGTGAAAGAACATCCTGATGATTACCAGTATGAGCGAGCCCGTCGTCTAAACTGTAGTAAAACAGGCATTTATCATGCCCTAAAGCGGCTTGGTATCAGTCAAAAAAAAGACCTTAGAGCATCTAAAAGCCTGTCCGATAAAAAGAGCGGTGTATCAGGGAAAGCTTGATAGCTTTACGCAGCAAGGCTATCCCATCGTCTATATATACGCGCGCGGCTTTGAGCACGAGACCATCCGCTCTCATGGTTACGCGCCTATTGGTAAGCCATGTATCGATAGCTACAACTGGTAAGGTAAAAAGCGAACCAACGTTATTAGTGCTCTGTATGAAAAGATGCTGTTTGCACTAGATTACTTTGAGACAAACATCAACAGCATATTCTACAACTGGTGCAAACACACGCTAATCCCAAGTCTTAAAACCAAATGCGTGATTGTGATGGATAATGCTCGATTTCACAAAAACAAACGCGTTCAAAAGCTACTCAACAGGCATGGTCATCGTATACTATGGCTGCCACCTTATAGCCCTGATTTGAACCTTATCGAGAAAAAATGGGCTCAGGTGAAGTTTCTACGCCAAGGCTGGATGGAGAATGATTTATCTAAATTGTTTTATGATATTTGT
>Ga0208016_100267_pt1 | contig 17325 bp, 13 predicted proteins | sample 28_taG_FD_184102 | JGI IMG/M metagenome (GOLD analysis project Ga0208016, IMG submission 184102) | Marine viral communities from Cariaco Basin, Caribbean Sea - 28_WHOI_OMZ (SPAdes) (version 2) | ecosystem: Environmental > Aquatic > Marine > Oceanic | place: Caribbean Sea: Cariaco Basin...
GCGCCCTGCTGCGTGGTATCGACCGCGAGTCGGTTGAGCGTGGCCAGGTTCTGTGTAAGCCGGGTTCCGTGACCCCGCACACCAAGTTCGAAGCCGAAGCCTATATCCTGACCAAGGAAGAAGGCGGTCGTCACACCCCGTTCTTTGCGAACTACCGTCCGCAGTTCTACTTCCGCACCACCGACGTCACTGGCACCGTGACCCTGCCGGAAGGCACCGAGATGGTGATGCCGGGCGACAACCTGAAGTTCTCGGTTGAGCTGATCGCCCCGATCGCGATGGAAGACGGTCTGCGTTTCGCCATCCGCGAAGGCGGCCGCACCGTCGGCGCCGGCGTCGTTTCCAAAATCATTGAATAATGATTTTGGGAACAGTGGGTGACAGGCGATTTTCCACAGGAAAATCTGCCGAGAACCCACAGCGTTCCGAATAGAAAGGGCCTCCCTCGGGAGGCCCTTTTTCCATGTGGCGCAGGCGGATCAGGGCAGGGTCCGACCAGGGGCCGTAGGCCGTCTTGCAAAAGCTCCGGTGGAGCTATTGAGGCCGCAGGAGGCGATAGCCTCGGGTGCGATGTAATCGCGCCCGCCCGTTTTTCCGAAGGAAAACCTTTGGTCTGGATCTGGTCGGGCGCGGCCCGAACGCGGGGCGTCCGGGTGGGCTTTGCACTCAAGGGGTATTGAAAGACGTTTCCAGCGAATGCATGCAACCATTTGTCGGAGTGCGTAGTAAGCGATAGCATTCCCGAATGGACGAATTGATTTTGCGAATTAAGGAAAACTTCGAAGCTTCGGCGCCTCCCAAATTGCCGGAGTGGCGACCGCAATGGAAAGCCTCGGAAGCGTATGAAGAAACAGCCTACTTTGAGGGCAAGTCGTGGGATGAGCTAAAAGTATCGGACTTTGAAACCTACACCTGCTGTCACTCGTTTTTCGCCGACGATTGTGCACTCTACTATCTAGGGGCAAACATATACTGGGAGTGTCGCTCCGAGCATTTTCAAACCATGGCCATGGAACGCCTTTTGGGAGGCTTAGATCTGGTCGGAACGGCGTTCCGCAAACGCCGCAGGTTATCTACCCGCATTGAGTACCTATGGAAGCGTATGAACGGCGGACAACAGTCTACGCTGCTTTCATACTTGGACAGGGTCGCGGAAAGCGCTGTTGCGGATGCCGAAGCGGTCCAAGAAATCATTCGCGGCTACAAGGTTGCTTTGCAGCGAATGTGAAGACCACTCCATCCAACGCAGCCCATCATTTCCGAGCCGGGACAATCCCCAAACCCACCGTCCGCCCCACCCGCAACCGTTTCGCGCGCGAAACATCTTGCCGTCTTGGCCAATGGGACAACAGGCCAGATCCGGCATGTTGGACGTAGGGTAGGCCTGTCACCCTTTTGGGGTTCAGCTGGGGTTCAGCCCGCCTAACGTCCGGCCGCTCTAGCTAGGGCTTTTGATTGGCTCCGGCTTCCGCCCAGCGGCCCGGTCTGCCTTGTCCGTAATCTCATCCAGGCAGGCTTCCAGGCTTTGGCGCAGCGCTTCGGCTTCTTCGTCGGTGGGGCGTTTGGGAACCGTCTCTGTCCATTCCTGGCACATCAGCACCCCGCTCGAGAAGGGCAGAGGCAGCATCTGCTTGTCCCATGTGGGCAGTTTCATGACCTTCTTTTCTGCAAAAGCCACGGTGAAAACCCGGCAGCCGGTCATGCGCGCCCAGACAATCGGAACGGTGGAGGAAATCCGCGCCGGACCACGGGGGCCGTCGGCCGCTATGCCGATCGAGCAACCTTCTTTGGTGCGGCGTACCACTTCGCGTGAAAGGGCGACATGGCGTTGATAGCTGGCCATGGGAATGGTCTCAAAGCCCAGACGCACAAGGATCTGCCCGGCCAGACGCCCGGCCCGCGCGGCTGAGGTCAATGCGCAGATCCGTCCCAGGGAGGTGTCAAAAAGGTAGGGGGCCATGATCAGCCTTTGGTGCCAGAGCACAAAAATCACGGGCTCGCCACGGGCGACGCAGGCGTCCATGTCCTCAAAACCACTGCGCTGCCAGCGCGAGGTGCGATGGGCGAATCGGACGTAAGAGGCAAACATGGCTTCAATGGTGCGATTGAAGCGCGGACTGTCGGCAATGCGTTTTCTGAGGCTCACGGCAGGGTTCCTTTCGCTGCTCCTCATAATCCAGCAACCGGGCGGCTGCCAGCCCGGGGTTGGGAAAGGGTGGATTGAGCGGTTTTGGCGCCATTTCCCTCTTGCCTCCTACGCGGCGGTGGCTTAGGAACTGCCGCACCGTAGGGGTATAGCTCAGTTGGTAGAGCGACGGTCTCCAAAACCGTAGGTCGCGGGTTCGAGCCCTGCTGCCCCTGCCATTTCCCAGACTGCACAGATTGTATCATCCACCTGACCGATCAACAGGACGCTCGCGCGATCACAAGTGGTGGCGGGTGGCCCGAAAAAAACGTTCCACCACAGAGACTGCGGTGAAACGGAAAATGTCGGTTCGCACAGGATCGAACATCATTGGTGGCAGATCAGGCTGCGGCGTTCACCTTACCACCCGACCGTGATTGAGGCGTGTCGATCTTGGCCGGAATATCCAGATGCGCCGGAGGCAGCCCCTGGAGATGGCGCTCAAAGATCATGTCAAATCCGCGTTCGATATCGGCTGCAAAACCGCGCGTGTCAAACAGCGGAGACGACAGACGCTTGCGCTTCAGTTTCGCACGAAGCGAGGTCAAGGCCTCCAGATCATTGGCGAGCGCCAAGGCCTTTTTTTCATACTCGGCTTCATTCTTGGCGATCAGTTCTGGCAGGCCGACTGCGTTGACAAGGCTGGCGCCAACGCGCGCTGCAAACTGACGGCCGGGCATGGTCAGGACGGGCAGCCCCGCCCAAAGCGCATCGCTTGCGGTGGTATGCGCATTCACGGTGAAGGTGTCGAGAAACAGGTCGGCAACCCGGTGTCGTGCAAGGTGTTCATCAACCGCGATGCGCGGGGCAAACACCAGGCGGTCTGGGTCTATGCCACGCTCTTTGGCCTCTTTGCGCAGGTTTGCCTTGGAAACGGGACCACCATCCAGCAACCACAGAACACTGTCTGGGGTCTGCTTCAGGATCCGCATCCAGATGTCGAACTCGCGCGGGGTAATTTTGTAGCTGTTGTTGAAACAGCAGAGCACCACACCCTGATCGGGGAGGCCGCAATCACGGCGCGTGAACTGCTGACCCGAGATCGGGCGCTCACGGTCGTTCACCTGATAGCTGTGGGGCATGCGGATCAGGTGTTCGTCAAAGTAGCGCTCGCTGCCGGGCGGGCAGGTGACGGAATCTGCGATCAGGTAGTCAAAGGCGGTGCTGCCCATGGTTCCCGGGTAGCCGAGGTAGGAAACATGCAGAGGGGCGAGCCGGTTGGCAAAGAGTTCAGCGCGGGAGTCGCCGGTATAGCCTTTCAGGTCAATCGCGATATCGAGCTGATCGGACTGAGCGATCTCGGTCACTTCGGCGTTGGACAGATTGGAGACGTCCCGAAACTGGGCGACATCGCGCATAACGCGCTCGCGTGCGGCGTCCACCGGTGCGGTTCCGTAGGAGTAGGCGGTAATCTCGAACCGGCTCTTGTCATGGGCGGCAAAAAGTCCTCCCATCAGGTACATTGTCGCATGATCCTGGAAATCGGAAGAGAAGTAGCCAATACGCAGTTTCGCGGGGCGTTGCGCCGACCGGGCCGGTGCGGCGGCGGGTACGCTGGGGATCAGCTCGTTTGCATGGGCCTGGGTGCGCAGGCGCAAGAGGTCGGGATTGTCCTCCAAAGTCATCATGATGAATGGCGAGCATGAAATGCCCTGAAGGCCCAGAACCCGGCGATGTTCGTTGTACTCGCCAACCCAGTTCCAATCGTTCAGCTGTGCCATCATATGCAGTTTTTGCGCGCGGGCACGGTCATTTCCGGGATTTTTACTCAGGACGTCTTCAAAGCTGCGAATCGCGTCCTCTTGATTGCCGGACAGAAGCTCCATCTGGCCAAGATTGAAGCGGGCTTCTGTCAGTTCCGGCGCCAGCTCACAGGCTTGCTGGAACAGATCCTTGGCCTCTTCTACTCTGCCGAGGCGTCGCAGCGTATTGGCGCGATTGTAGATCAGCCGCGGATTGTTCGGGCAATTCTGATCGGCCCGCTCCAATAGGATCAATGCTTCGGTCAGGTTGCCTTGATCGGTCAGGATGTTGGCGAGACTGTTCAGGGCCATGATGTGGTCGGCATCAAGTGACAGGCATTTTCTGTAAAGTGCAACGGCATCATTCTTGCGCCCCATTGCGGTGCAGACATCTGCCATTGCCGCATAGGTTCCCGGCGCCCGAGGGTTAAGCTCGCAGGCCTTGTGCAGGCAGGTTGCAGCTTCATCCAGATTGCCGACCTTTAGGTGAGACTGGCCCAGAAGGTCCCAAAGAAAGTGAGAGCGCCGAAAAGAATTCAGCAGTGTGGCGCAGGACGATGCAGTTGCCTGAAACTGGCCGGCTGCAAAACTTTGCATGAGTGCATTCTGCGTTTCCTCCGGCGGGTTCTGTTCAGATTGCATCCGCTGCTGGAGAGACTTCAGGGCTTTGAGGGCACGGGTGTTCTTTGGGAACTTGTTGAGGATGTCACCATAAACGCGTGCAGCGTCATCCAGTCTTGCGTCACGTTCCAAGCGTTGAGCTTTGCTCAAAGAAGTTGCGATGGTCATGGAGTCCTATCTCACTTGCATGCTATTCTCGACCGCTGCACCTTCTGATGACTTACCGGGCCGTTGTGAGTGACCATGGCCGAAGAGAATTAAAAATCGATTGACCGAAATTTGTGGTCGTTTTGTGGGATCTGCGCCGCGGTTTCATCGCCGGGTACGCAGGATCTCTGGCATTGATTGAAATCACCGGGTTCTGCTCGTAGGCTCGGCCTGCAGACCCAGGACAACGGTTCATAATGCGCAGCTCGACGCCCCCAAACCCCTATGCCGATTTGCCGGAAACAGCCTTTTGGAAAAGCGCTGTCGCAGCGCACAATCCGCTTGAAATATCGGGCCTTTGGACGCCCAAATTCGCGGTTACATCCAAGGATAAGGTCGTCACTTTCGGTTCTTGTTTCGCCCAGCATTTCAGCCGCGCCCTCATCGCGCGTGGCTATGATTGGCTGGATGCCGAACCTGCACCCACCTTGCTGACCGAGGAGCAGGCCCGCAGTTTCAATTACGGGATATTTTCGGCCCGCACCGGGAACATCTACACGGCGCGCATGCTGCGTCAGTGGCTTCAATTTGCCTTTGGTGAGGTGGATTCGCAGATGGCTGAATGGCGGGAAACATGGGAGGCACAGGGGCGTTTCCAGGACCCCTTGCGTCCGGTGATAGAACCCGGTGGTTTCGCTTCGCTGGACGAGCTGTTTGCTTGCCGCAACGCGATGCTTGCCGCAGTGCGCAAGGCCGTGCGGGAGGCAGATGTCTTTGTCTTCACCATGGGGCTGACCGAAAGTTGGCGCAACCGAACCGCCGGTGTGGAATACGCACTGTGCCCCGGCACCGCTGGCGGTATCTTCGACCCGCAGCAGCATGCGTTTCACAACCAACGCTACCCGGAAATCCAGACGGACATGAACGCGGCCCTGAACCTGATGCGACAGAACAATCCGCGCCTCAGGGTCTTGCTCACGGTGTCCCCGGTGCCGCTAACTGCAACCGCTTCGGGAAAGCATGTGCTGACCGCCACATCCTATTCCAAGTCCGTGCTGCGCGCCGTGGCGGGAGATCTCGCTGCGGACCACGACTGGGTCGATTACTTCCCGTCCTATGAGATCATCACTCATCCGGCCTTTCGCGGCATGTTCTACGCCAGCAACCAGCGCAGCGTCGTGGCCAAGGGCGTGGACCATGTGATGGAGAGTTTCTTTGAAGCGCAGCACTCCCGCTTTCCGCAAAAAACGGGCCGGACAGGTAGAAAGGTTCGGGCAGGGGTAGCGGATCGCGGTGGCCGGGCGGTGAAATGCGAAGAGGAAATGCTTGATGCTTTCGCACGCTGAACAGTCCATCTGCGTCTTTGGCGACAGCCATATTGCATGCATCAAACACGCGCTGGATGAAAACCGCGTCTCCGTGCCGTTTGGGAGGCTCGAATTCTGGGGTGCCAGTGGCCCGTCCTTTCGCGGGATCCATCTGAAGGACCGGCGCTTGCAGCCCCTAACCGAAGACGCGCAAGAACAGGTCAAAATGATCAGTGGCACCGGCCGCGACAGTCTGGCGCCCGAGGATTTTGACGTGTTCCTTTTTGTCGGAAGCCGCCTGCGCGCGCAGTCTTATATCGTGCCGATGCTTTGGCGGGCGCAGGATGAGGCAGGATACCTCAGCCAGGCGGTGCGCGATGCGGTTCTGGAACGCTGGCTGACCGGCTGCCGCTCCTACCGCGCAGCGCGTGCCTTTGCGGCATCGGGCAAGACGCGGGTGTTCTTTGCTCCGGCTTCTTTCATGAACGATCAGGTGCTCGATGAAAAAGTGGTTGCCCGATCGATCAATCAGCAGGCCACGGCTGCCGAGCGCTCTGCCCTGTGGGAGGGCGTCGCGCAGCGTATGGATCGGGACGGCATCACGCTGATAGCGCAGCCCGAGCAAACTGTGACGCGTGGATGCCTGACCCGGATTGAGTATGCGTCAAGCCGTGCGATCGAATTGCAGGACCCGGTTCACAAGAACGGAGCCTTTGGCGCCTTGATCCTGAAAGCCATGTTTGCGCAGCTTGCAGAGGATACTGCTGCGGCATCGCCTCATGTTGACGTATCGGTCTGAGGACAGGCCCCGGCGGGGCTTGAATTTGCGGCCCGTAGCAGCTAAATCCCGGCGAACCCGCCTATAGAGAGATCACGCCACATGGCTATGACCAATCCAGTTCAGTTTATCCAGCAAGTCCGCGCCGAAGTCAGCAAGGTCGTCTGGCCGACCCGCCGCGAGGTGCTGCTGACCACCGTGATGGTCTTTATCATGGCGGCCCTGACCGCGGCCTTCTTTGCGCTTGTGGACCTGTTGATCCGTACGGGGCTTGCCGGGCTATTGGGGATGTTTGGCTGATACCCGGCAAGACGGGTGTGGCAGAGGTCTGATGCGCCCGTAAAAGCCGCGCAGCCTCTTGATCTCACTCCCTGCTGAGGGTAGTTGGGCCGGTAACTCTGGCATGGGCGTGCGGCGAATCGTGTTGCGCGCCGCTTTTTGTTAGGGGCAGTCGCCCCTGGCCAAAACCGAATTATGATGAATGCGGCGCACAGCGCCCTGCAAAACAAGGACGATCAGGCTCATGGCGAAACGGTGGTATTCGGTCAGCGTTCTTTCGAACTTCGAAAAGAAAATCGCAGAGCAGATCCGCGCCTCGGTTGCCGAACACGGCCTTGAGGACGAGATCGACGAGGTTCTGGTCCCCACCGAAGAGGTGATCGAGGTCCGCCGCGGCAAGAAGGTCACCACCGAGCGCCGCTTCATGCCCGGCTACGTGCTGGTGCACATGGAAATGTCCGACCAGGGCTATCACCTGATCAACTCGATCAACCGCGTCACCGGCTTCCTGGGTCCGCAGGGCCGCCCGATGCCGATGCGCGACGCCGAGGTGCAGGGCATCCTGGGCCGCGTCCAGGAAGGCGAAGAAGCCCCGCGCACGCTCATCTCCTTCGAGGTTGGCGAGAAGGTCAAGGTCAACGACGGCCCCTTCGAAGATTTCGACGGCATGGTCGAGGGCGTGGACGACGAGAACCAGAAGCTCAAGGTCACCGTGTCGATCTTCGGCCGCGAAACCCCGGTCGAGCTGGACTTCACCCAGGTCACCAAGCAGGTGTAGGCGATGGCGGGCGAAGTGCCCGCTTGACGAACACAGTTCCTGCCTGACGAATAGATGGACGCCGCGTTGTTGCCGACAGCGCGGCGTTTTCGTCTCTTGTGGGTGTGTTAGGCTGGCCAGGGTTTTCTCCATTGTCCTGCGTTACTGACCTGCTAGGCTGCATGAATTGATGCCTTGAGAGTTCCCATGTTCAGATTTCTTTATAGATTTATAATGTGTCTTTGCCTGGCTGCCCCGTGCTTTGCCGACACCAGGATTGGCGTGCAAACCCTGACGGTTGATGACCTGGGCGATGGGCGCACCTTGTCTCTCTCTGTTTGGTATCCTGCCGAAAAGGGCGGGCAGCCTGAGGCCGTCGGAAGAAATGCGGTGTTCTTGGGCCAAGCGGCCTACAGGGGCGCGATACCGCAATCTACCCGCCATCCGCTGGTCATGCTGTCTCATGGCGGCTTGCGATCAGCGCCGGATTCGGGGGCTTGGCTTGCCGGGCGTCTGGCGCAGGCCGGGTTTGTTGCCATTGAGGTGAACGGTCCCCGGCCGCGGCTGGCCCTAGAGGCGGTGGATGAGATCTGGCGGCGGCCGCAGGATGTGTCCCATGCGATTGATCGAGTGCTGGCTGATAAGGTCTGGTCAGATCTCGTGGACGGGCAGCGGATCGCGGTGGTTGGGCACGCGCTTGGCGGTACGGCGGCCTTGGCGCTGGCAGGAGGGCGGATTGATGCCCTCAGTTACGTGCGATCCTGCGATGACGAACGGCATGATGCAGATTGCGCGTGGTACGCGGCGCAGGAGGTTTCGCTGGATCGTGTCGACATTGCGCAAATGCACAGTGCCTTGCGCGATCCGAGAATCGCGGCAGCCATCGCCCTCAATCCCGAGTATTCGGAGGCATTCCTGCCCGGCAGCCTCGGGGCGCTGGACGCGAAATCGGCTCAGATCCGGCTTGGTGATCAGTCTGCGGCACCGATTGCCGGTGCTGATTTGCGGTTTGTGGCCGTCAAAGAGGGCGTCCAGTTTGATGCCTTTTCACTTTGCACTGAACAGGGGCTGGCCATTTTGGCTGAGGATGGCGGGGATACCGCCCTGTGCAGGAGCGGGGCTGACCAGCGCTCCCGTGTTCACGACCAGATCGCCAATCAGATCATACTGTTCCTGACCCAATAGAGCGCAAGGCGTCGGTGAGGGAGTGTGGGGCCGTGAGAGTGCCTCTTGCCAACCCGACCATTCCCCTGTACACGCCGCCTCTATCGTCTTCGGGCGAGATTCTTTCGTGGGAGGTTGATGGGGCGCGACCCTGATACCGGACCACGCAACATAGAACCGGGTGGAACGCGTTTCACCCCAGTTGAAAGGAACACCAGATGGCCAAGAAGCTTGCTGGTACGATGAAGCTGCAGGTTCCTGCAGGTCAAGCCAACCCCTCCCCGCCGGTTGGCCCGGCGCTGGGTCAGCGCGGCATCAACATCATGGAATTCTGCAAGGCGTTCAACGCCAAGACGCAGGAAATGGAGCCCGGCGCGCCGTGCCCGACCGTGATCACCTACTATCAGGACAAGTCCTTCACCATGGACATCAAGACGCCGCCCGCGTCTTACTACCTGAAGAAGGCCGCCAAGGTTAAATCCGGCGCCAAGACTCCCTCGCGTGAGACCGTCGGTACCGTGACCGCCGCTCAGGTGCGTGAGATCGCCGAAGCGAAGATGAAAGATCTGAGCGCCAACGATGTTGAAGCGGCGATGCAGATCATCCTGGGCTCTGCCCGCTCCATGGGCATCGAGGTGAAGTAAGATGGCAAAGCTCGGTAAACGTACCCGCGCAGCGCGCGAAGCCTTCGCAGGCAAAGAGAACCTGACCGTCGAAGAAGCAGTTGCGCTGGTCAAGGCCAACGCAACCTCCAAGTTCGACGAGACCATCGAAATCGCTCTGAACCTGGGCGTTGACACCCGTCACGCAGACCAGATGGTGCGCGGCGTTGTTGGTCTGCCCAACGGCACCGGTAAAGCCATGCGCGTTGCTGTGTTTGCACGCGGCGCCAAGGCGGATGAAGCCAAGGAAGCCGGTGCGGATATCGTTGGTGCAGAAGACCTGATGGAAACCATCCAGGGCGGCACCATTGATTTCGATCGCTGCATCGCAACCCCGGACATGATGCCCGTCGTTGGCCGTCTGGGTAAAGTTCTTGGCCCGCGTAACCTGATGCCGAACCCCAAGGTTGGCACCGTGACCATGGACGTCAAGGCAGCTGTTGAAGCGGCCAAGGGCGGTGAAGTCCAGTTCAAGGCGGAAAAGGGCGGTGTTGTGCACGCAGGTGTTGGCAAAGCCTCCTTTGACGAAGCCAAGCTGGTCGAAAACGTCCGCGCATTCGTGTCGGCTGTTGCCAAGGCAAAGCCGTCGGGCGCAAAAGGTGCCTACATGAAGAAGATCGCGCTGTCTTCGACCATGGGCCCCGGTGTGACTGTCGACGTCGATCAGGCCGTTAGCGAATAAGCTGCACTCTTTGAATTCCAAGCGGCCCGTGCGAGATCCTCGTGCGGGCCGTTTCTTTTCAGGGGCATGAAAACGCTGGGAACTGCCGGGGCTGGCAAGTTTTTGCGAGGCAGTGATTTACCTCTTGGAAATCTGCATCGAAGCGACTATCAAGCCCTAGAGGTAAAGCGTGCGATTCGTCGTGCGCTTTATTTCATTTCGTCCAAGATGGTGGGTGGCCTTTCGATCGGGCCTTAATTTCCCTCCTGAGACGGGAAAGACCAATAGATCGAGGGTTTCTTGACCCTCGGGCGACTTTGGCTAACCCCGTATTGCGGACTTGAACGCCGGGCCATCTGGTCTGGCACATCAAAGAGCCGGGGAGCGCAAGCCCCCCAAAACCTGGAGAGAACTGTGGATAGAGCCCAGAAAGAGAAATTGGTCGAGGAACTCGGCCAGATCTTCGAAAGCTCTGGCGTCGTGGTGGTTGCTCACTACGCCGGTCTGACAGTTGCCGAGATGCAGGACCTGCGCGCGCGTGCACGCGAAGCGGGCAGTGCCGTGCGTGTTGCCAAGAACAGGCTCGCCAAAATCGCCCTCGAGGGTAAGCCGTGTGCAAGCATGGCCGACCTGCTGACAGGGATGACCGTTCTGACCTATTCCGAGGACCCCGTGGCAGCTGCCAAGGTGGCCGAGGGCTTCGCCAAGGATAACAAGAAGTTTGAGATCCTCGGCGGTGCAATGGGTGAGAACGCTCTGGACCGCGCAGGCGTCGAAGCCGTGTCGAAAATGCCGTCCCGCGAGGAGCTTATTGCTTCCATCGTTGGCTGCATTGGCGCACCCGCTTCCAACATCGCCGGCGCAATTGGCGCACCTGCAAGCAACATCGCAAGCATCCTTTCGACCATCGAAGAGAAGGCGGAAGCTGCATAAGCGGTTGGCACTGAATGGCCGGTGTGGGGCTTATGCTCACACGCTGGAAACACACACTTTAAAACGGAAAGAGCTGATAAAATGGCTGATCTGAAGAAACTGGCAGAAGAGATCGTTGGTCTGACCCTGCTTGAAGCACAAGAACTGAAAACCATCCTCAAAGACGAGTACGGCATCGAGCCCGCAGCTGGTGGCGCCGTCATGGTTGCAGCTGGTGGCGACGCCGGTGGCGCAGCTGAGGAAGAAAAGACCGAATTCGACGTGGTTCTGAAGAACGCCGGCGCGTCCAAGATCAACGTGATCAAAGAAGTTCGCGGCATCACCGGTCTGGGCCTGAAAGAAGCCAAGGAACTGGTCGAAGCCGGCGGCAAGATCAAAGAAGGCGTGGACAAAGCCGAAGCAGAAGACATCAAAGGCAAGCTGGAAGCAGCTGGCGCCGAAGTCGAGCTGGCCTAAGCCTCGCTTGCGGGACATAGGGGCGGCGGTTTCTTTCAAACCCTGCCTTGCGCTCCCTCAGAATTTGGCTGGATCCGGGGAAAACCCGGGTCCAGCCGAACCTGTCTCAGAAAGGGACCTATCGCCCAGGTCTTTTTCTTAGATGCGGTTCACGTGATCGGGAGGCGGCCATTCGGGACGGCAGCCATGAATTGATCCGAGCGCTCTATCTCGTATGGGCAAGATGCCGAAGCCCGGCGGCATCCTTGTCCGGTGAGAAATTCGAAAGGTGACATCTGACATGGCTCAAACGTTCCTTGGCCAGAAACGTCTTCGCAAATATTATGGCAAGATCCGCGAAGTGCTGGATATGCCGAACCTCATTGAGGTTCAGAAATCTTCCTACGATCTGTTCCTTCGTTCTGGCGACGCCGAAGCGCCTCAAGACGGCGAAGGCATCAACGGTGTTTTTCAATCTGTTTTCCCGATCAAGGATTTCAACGAAAACTCCGTGCTGGAGTTCGTGAAATACGCGCTGGAAAAGCCGAAATACGACGTCGAAGAATGCATGCAGCGCGACATGACCTATTCCGCGCCGCTGAAGGTCACCCTGCGTCTGATCGTCTTTGATGTCGATGAGGACACCGGCGCCCGCTCGGTCAAGGACATCAAGGAACAGGACGTCTTCATGGGTGACATGCCCCTGATGACCCCGAACGGCACCTTTGTCGTCAACGGCACAGAGCGTGTGATCGTCAGCCAGATGCACCGTTCGCCCGGCGTGTTCTTTGACCACGACAAAGGCAAGACGCATTCCTCGGGCAAACTGCTCTTTGCCTGCCGCATCATCCCGTACCGCGGCTCCTGGCTCGACTTTGAGTTCGACGCCAAGGATATCGTCTTTGCCCGCATCGACCGCCGTCGCAAACTTCCTGTGACCACCCTGCTTTACGCTCTGGGTCTGGACCAGGAAGGCATCATGGATGCCTATTACGACACCGTCACCTACAAGCTTGAGAAAAGCCGCGGCTGGGTTACGCCGTTCTTCCCCGAGCGTGTGCGCGGCACCCGCCCGACCTATGACCTCGTCGATGCCGCCACCGGAGAGATCTTTGCCGAAGCCGGCAAGAAGGTCACCCCGCGCGCCGTCAAGAAGATGATCGACGAAGGCACCATTACCGAGCTGTTGGTGCCGTTTGAACATATCGTCGGCAAATTCGTCGCAAAGGACATCATCAACGAGGAAACCGGTGCCATCTACGTCGAGGCCGGTGATGAGCTGACCCTTGAATTTGACAAGGACGGCGACCTGATCGGTGGTACCGTGAAGGAACTGGTTGACGCGGGCGTGACCGAGATTCCGGTTCTCGACATCGATAATGTCAATGTCGGTCCCTACATGCGCAACACCATGGCGATGGACAAAAACATGGGCCGCGAGACCGCGCTCATGGACATTTACCGCGTGATGCGCCCGGGTGAGCCGCCCACCGTCGAGGCCGCCTCGGCTCTGTTCGACACGCTGTTCTTTGACAGCGAGCGTTATGACCTCTCCGCTGTTGGCCGTGTGAAGATGAACATGCGCCTGGCGCTGGACGCAGAAGACACCCAACGTACCCTGCGCAAGGAAGACATCATCGCCTGTATCAAGGCGCTAGTCGAACTGCGTGACGGCAAGGGCGACATCGATGACATCGACCACCTCGGCAACCGCCGCGTGCGTTCGGTCGGCGAACTGATGGAAAACCAGTACCGCGTCGGCCTTCTGCGCATGGAGCGCGCGATCAAGGAGCGTATGTCCTCGGTCGAGATCGACACGGTGATGCCGCAGGATCTGATCAACGCGAAGCCGGCCGCGGCCGCGGTGCGCGAATTCTTCGGTTCCTCGCAGCTGTCGCAGTTCATGGACCAGACCAACCCGCTGTCGGAAGTCACCCACAAACGCCGCCTCTCGGCGCTTGGGCCGGGCGGTCTGACCCGCGAGCGCGCGGGCTTTGAGGTCCGCGACGTTCACCCGACCCATTATGGCCGGATGTGCCCGATTGAAACGCCGGAAGGTCCGAACATCGGTCTGATCAACTCGCTGGCCACCTTTGCCCGCGTGAACAAGTACGGCTTCATCGAGACCCCCTACCGTGTCGTGAAGGACGCGCAGGTCACCGACGAAGTGCACTACATGTCCGCGACCGAGGAAATGCGCCACACTGTGGCCCAGGCCAACGCGGCGCTCGACGCAGACGGCAAGTTCCAGAACGATCTGGTCTCGACCCGTCAGTCCGGCGACTACACCCTGGCCCCGCGTGAAAACGTCGACCTGATCGACGTGTCGCCCAAGCAGTTGGTCTCGGTTGCGGCCTCGCTCATTCCGTTCCTGGAAAACGACGACGCCAACCGCGCTCTGATGGGCTCGAACATGCAACGTCAGGCGGTTCCGCTCCTGCGCGCCGAGGCACCGCTGGTCGGTACCGGTATCGAGGAAATCGTGGCCCGCGACTCGGGCGCTGCGATCATGGCGAAACGCGCCGGTATCATCGACCAGGTCGATGCCCAGCGTATCGTGATCCGTGCGACCTCTGACTTGGAGCTGGGCGATGCGGGCGTCGACATCTACCGCATGCGCAAGTTCCAGCGTTCGAACCAGAACACCTGCATCAACCAGCGTCCGCTGGTGAAGGTTGGTCAGGAAGTGCGCAAAGGCGAAGTGATTGCTGACGGTCCTTCGACCGATATGGGCGAACTGGCCCTCGGCAAGAACGTCGTCGTCGCCTTCATGCCCTGGAACGGCTACAACTACGAAGACTCCATCCTGATCTCCGAGCGGATTGCCCGTGACGACGTCTTCACCTCGATCCATATCGAGGAATTCGAAGTCGCCGCGCGTGACACCAAGCTTGGCCCGGAAGAGATCACCCGCGACATCCCCAACGTCGGTGAAGAAGCGCTGCGCAACCTCGATGAGGCGGGTATCGTCTACATCGGTGCAGACGTGGAGCCGGGCGACATCCTGGTCGGCAAGATCACTCCGAAGGGCGAAAGCCCGATGACGCCGGAAGAAAAGCTTCTGCGCGCCATCTTCGGTGAGAAAGCCTCGGACGTGCGCGACACCTCCCTGCGCGTCAAGCCGGGCGACTACGGCACAGTGGTCGAGGTGCGTGTCTTCAACCGCCATGGTGTGGAAAAAGATGAGCGCGCCCTGCAGATCGAGCGTGAGGAAGTCGAACGCCTCGCCCGTGACCGCGACGACGAGCTGGCGATCCTGGATCGCAACATCTACGCCCGTCTGCGTGGCATGCTGCTGGGCAAGACCGCCGTCAAAGGCCCCAAAGGCATCAAGGCAGGGTCCGAGATCACCGAAGAGCTGCTGGATAGCCTCAGCCGTGGTCAGTGGTGGATGCTCGCCCTGGAAGACGAGAAAGACGCCCAGATCCTTGAGGCCCTGAACGAGCAGTACGAAGCGCAGAAGCGCGCTCTGGATGCCCGTTTCGAAGACAAGGTCGAAAAGGTCCGCCGCGGCGACGACCTGCCGCCGGGTGTGATGAAGATGGTCAAGGTCTTCATCGCCGTGAAGCGCAAGCTGCAGCCGGGCGACAAGATGGCCGGCCGTCACGGCAACAAGGGTGTGATCTCGAAAGTGGTGCCGATGGAGGACATGCCGTTCCTCGCAGATGGTACTCCGGTCGATTTCTGTCTCAACCCGCTGGGCGTTCCGTCGCGTATGAACGTTGGTCAGATCCTTGAAACCCACATGGGCTGGGCCGCACGTGGTCTCGGCATCAAGGTGGACGATGCGCTGCAGGAATACCGTCGCTCCGGCGATCTCACCCCGGTGCGCGATGCGATGCATCACGCCTATGGCGAGAACGTCTATGACGAAGGTATCGCCGAGATGAGCGAGGCTGACCTCATTGAGGCGGCGAACAACGTGACTCGCGGTGTGCCGATCGCAACCCCGGTCTTTGACGGTGCCAAAGAGGCAGACGTCAACGATGCGCTGGTACGGGCTGGCTTTGACACCTCCGGTCAGTCGATCCTGTTCGACGGCCGTACAGGTGAACAGTTCGCGCGTCCCGTGACCGTTGGCATCAAGTACCTGCTGAAACTGCACCACCTGGTCGACGACAAGATCCACGCGCGTTCGACCGGTCCGTACTCCCTCGTCACGCAGCAGCCGCTGGGTGGTAAGGCGCAGTTCGGTGGTCAGCGTTTCGGGGAGATGGAGGTCTGGGCTCTGGAAGCATACGGCGCCGCCTACACCCTGCAGGAGATGCTCACCGTCAAGTCGGATGACGTCGCAGGCCGGACCAAGGTCTATGAAAGCATCGTCAAGGGCGAAGACAACTTTGAAGCGGGCGTACCGGAATCGTTCAACGTTCTGGTCAAGGAAGTCCGTGGTCTCGGCCTGAATATGGAACTCCTGGATGCGGAGGTTGAGGAGTAAGGGCGCCCGCCCTTCTCCCGTCCCCCCTTCCGCAAGATTTGAGGTATCAAAATGAACCAGGAAATCACCAACAACCCGTTCAACCCGCTGACGCCGCCCAAGGTCTTTGATGAAATCAAGGTCTCGCTGGCCAGCCCCGAACGGATCCTGTCTTGGTCCTATGGCGAAATCAAAAAGCCAGAAACCATCAACTACCGGACCTTCAAGCCCGAGCGTGACGGTCTGTTCTGCGCGCGTATCTTTGGCCCAATCAAAGACTACGAATGCCTCTGCGGCAAATATAAGCGCATGAAATATCGCGGCGTTGTCTGCGAGAAATGCGGTGTGGAAGTTACACTGCAAAAGGTCCGCCGCGAGCGTATGGGCCATATCGAACTGGCCGCGCCCGTCGCACATATCTGGTTCCTGAAGTCGCTGCCCTCCCGCATCGGCCTGATGCTGGACATGACCCTGCGCGATCTGGAGCGGGTTCTCTACTTTGAGAACTACGTGGTGATCGAGCCGGGCCTCACCGATCTCACCTACGGTCAGATGATGACCGAAGAAGAGTATATGGATGCTCAGGACCAGTACGGCATGGACGCCTTCACCGCCAATATCGGCGCCGAAGCGATCCGTGAGATGCTGGCTGCGATCGATCTGGAAGCCGAAGCCGAACAGCTGCGCGCCGAACTGGCCGAAGCCACGGGTGAACTGAAGCCCAAGAAGATCATCAAGCGCTTGAAAGTCGTGGAATCTTTCTTGGAGTCGGGCAACCGTCCCGAGTGGATGATCATGACCGTGATCCCGGTCATCCCGCCGGAACTGCGCCCGCTGGTTCCGCTGGATGGCGGCCGTTTCGCAACTTCCGACCTCAACGATCTTTACCGTCGTGTGATCAACCGGAACAACCGTCTGAAGCGCCTGATCGAGCTGCGCGCGCCCGATATCATCGTGCGTAACGAAAAACGGATGCTGCAGGAATCCGTTGACGCCCTCTTTGACAACGGCCGCCGTGGCCGCGTCATCACCGGCGCCAACAAGCGTCCGCTGAAATCGCTTTCGGACATGCTGAAAGGTAAGCAGGGCCGCTTCCGTCAGAACCTTCTGGGTAAGCGCGTCGACTTCTCGGGCCGTTCGGTCATCGTGACCGGTCCGGAGCTGAAGCTCCACCAGTGTGGTCTGCCCAAGAAGATGGCGCTCGAACTGTTCAAGCCCTTCATCTACTCGCGTCTGG
>Ga0208016_100271_pt1 | contig 16894 bp, 13 predicted proteins | sample 28_taG_FD_184102 | JGI IMG/M metagenome (GOLD analysis project Ga0208016, IMG submission 184102) | Marine viral communities from Cariaco Basin, Caribbean Sea - 28_WHOI_OMZ (SPAdes) (version 2) | ecosystem: Environmental > Aquatic > Marine > Oceanic | place: Caribbean Sea: Cariaco Basin...
GCCAATATGATTGATGGTGTTTATATAAGATGGCAGAATATTGGAAGGTAACCCACCGCCACAGACCATATAATATAATACCTGTAGCGTTCTATGTTACTTTAGAGGGGAAAATCCCTAGAACCCCAAGAAGCATCATCCGAAGTTAAAACAGTGCAACACGAAGCTCAGAACGCAATAAAAAGTGCAGAGCAAAAAGCTGACTCGTTAGTGTCTGCTGCCAATCATCGGTTGGAAAAAGCCGAAGCTGAGACAGCATCACTGCGTGAACAAATAAAATCTTTGTCAGTTGATAACGCTAAGTTTGAAATGGAAAGAGAGAAATTCGAACAAGAGAATAAGCATAATCAGGAATTACGAGCGAGTCTCGGCGAAAGCAATACACTGAATATTAAGCTTGAATCTCAGAAAGAATCACTTGCTGCCAGTATTGAACGTTTAACAAATGACTTGGTTGAGTATAAGGCCCAGGCCAGCGAGTTACCAAAAGTGCAAACACTATTGATTGAATCAGAGAGGAAGTTAGCCGATGTTCAAAACAAAGTATACCAACTGGAGCGCGAAAAAGATTCTCTCTCCCGAGCACTAGCGGTTAAAGAAAGTAAGAATAACTAGGATTGATTTTTTTGGCCATATTTTTAAATAAAAAATATCCTAAAAAGCAATAGTGGAATAATTATGGAATGGTTACTTGATTCAAGGGTGGGCATTGTTCCCATTCGTTCAAATAGCATCAACGATGCTATTACAAAGGGCGTGATTTCTAAAATAGGACAGATAGGGTTTGAGATTGAACCGGATAAGTCCCCTAATTGTCCGATGTCATTTACTTGGGAATCTATGAAGGTGTTCAAATTTGTAGTATTGCCCAAAACCCAAGAGTAGGGAATAAGTCTTAACATAACAGCTATGGCATATCGATAATATGTTCATGAACGATAGCGAGGTCTACTAAGCTGGCCCATCCCATCGGAATGCAGTAGCCCATGGAAAGTTCGAGCCAACCTTCCTCGCCGGGTTCGAATTCAATGACTTCTATGCCGTCATAACAGACCAGCCAGGGCGCTTCCAGATTCTCAAATAGTGCTTTTATAGCTTCTGATTTAGTTTGCATGGTCATCTCCTTTGTTGTTTAAAGCTTAGGAGGTGACCAGCCATTTTTCTGCTGTACCAAATGTCTATTTCGGTACCGTTCTTATTTGCCCATGGCGATGTTATTGAGCCACTCCTGGACAATATCTTTGCCCAATGGCCAGGTGAAAATAACGGCTATTTGCATTCTAAGGTTGGAAATCAGCTTTTCTGCCAAGGCAATGAAAAGGCTCAGTTGGTTGGAAGCTAAAGTATGAGGGGCTGCATTGTACGTTTTTCGGACCTTGAGACTATAAATTTCCCACCCTATTGATCAGTAGATTTACATTAAAATCATATACACACTGTGATGCCAATTCAAGATAAAGGCGCCATTGCTAGTAACTCACTCTCATACCTATAAACGACATCGTCCAGAGCAGACGTTACTGTATCAATTGGTCGAACGCCACTACCCAGAATTTCAGAAGCAGCTTTCACAAAAAGGGAAGTCGTTACCACTTCATGTGGTAAAAGAGTTTGAAGAGTTTCTTAGGTGTGGTCGGCTTGAGCATGGTTTTTTGCGTGTAGTTTGTGACGACTGCAAGCATGAGAAACTGCTGGCGTTCAGCTGCAAACGCAGGGGATTTTGCCCAAGTTGCGGTGCAAGAAGGATGGCAGAAAGTGCCAAGTTGTTAGTTGAAGATGTTCTTCACGGTTACCCTGTACGCCAATGGGTATTGAGTTTACCCATCCCGCTTCGTCTACTTCTAGCTAGGTATCCCAAACACTTAAGTAAAATCATGCAAATCATTCATCGTGCTATTTCTTGCGATATTGTGCATCGGGCTGGGTATCTTAAGAAGCAAGCAAACACAGGAGCGGTGACTTACATTCAGCGATTTGGTAGTGCACTGAATCTCAATATTCACTTTCACATGCTCTTTTTGGAAGGCGTTATCACTCAGGAGTGTGGACAGTCCAAATTCAAGTGCGTTAAAGCACCAAACCACAATGATATGGAAACCCTCGTGAATGTCATTAGCCATCGCATCGCGACCTACTTGGAGAAGGCCGGGCTCGTTCAACGGGATATGGACAACACATTTCTCGATTTACCCATGGATGACGAAGATAGTTTACTGCCCTTGCAAGCAGCCTCTGTCAATTACCGCATTGCTGTAGGACCAGATACAGGCAAAAAAGTCTTTGCCTTGCAAACCTTACCTGCCAAAGACGAACAACATTACGGTCAATTAGCTCAAATAAACGGTTTTAGCTTACACGCTGGGGTGTTTGCAGACAGCCATCAAACTGACAAACTGGAAAGGCTATGCAGATATATCTCAAGGCCAGCGTTAAGCGAGCAACGATTGAGTCTAACCGATTCAGGAAAAGTAAGATATCAACTGAAAACTCCCTATCAAGACGGTACCACACATGTCTTTTTTACTCCCTTGGATTTCATAGGCAAGCTCGCGGCACTGGTGCCAGTGCCGAGGCTAAACCTTACGAGGTTTTATGGCGTGTTTGCTCCCAATGCTAAGGTGCGTGCCGAGGTAACGGCTTCACAACGCGGTAAGAATAGCCCTCGCTTAGCAGAGCATCTGAAAGATTCAGATAAACCATACCATGCGCGAAGCATGTCGTGGGCACAAAGGTTAAAAAGAGTATTCAATATTGACATCACAGTCTGTGAGGCTTGTGAAAAAACCAACGTCAAAATTATTACTTGTATTACGGATCCGGCTGTTATCCATAAGATTTTGGCGCACCTTGACAAGCAGACTCTTCTTGAAGCAAAAAACGATTCTCTAATGCCGCCACTTCGAGCTCCACCAGCCACAGCCTCATTCAGTGACTACATCATTCAACGCGACTTCGATTTTGGCGCATGAAGCACAAAAAACAGACCATCACTTGAACATGCAACATGTTGAGGTAAGGGCTTTCACATATCTCATTGCGGATTTCAGTACCCAAGACCAGTTATATTGCGTCTATCTTGATGACAACTACTTCACTGATTCCTGAAAAGTACCCATTTGACACACGTGCAACTGGCCTTAAATACAGCTGACACAGTGGGTAGTACATAGCGTTAATATTTCTTATACTCCGCTATCCAGTTAGAGCTTTCTCAGGCGACTTATTTAGACGAGCGGGGCCGTCATCAGGGCGTTTATAGCGTATGCAAATCGAAGAAGTTATTTATTCGTCAGCAGTTAAAAAGAACAATTAAAAGCTTACTTAGCGCAACCATATAGGCAAATTTACTAAGCCATTGGTTGAGTTTCAATGGCTTCGGTAGTTACTCAATTAAACCAATGGCTCTGGCTTTATTTATCGCGTTAACCCGCTTATCTACATCTAATTTCTTAAAGATGTTCTTAAGATGGAACTTAACTGTGTGGTTAGTCATATAAAGTGCTCGAGCAATCTCTTTGTTAGCGAGGCCATGGGCTAATTGGTTTAATACTTCAGTCTCTCGCTTGCTCAGTGCTTGTTCAAGCGAGTTGTCTTCTTCTCCAAGAAATAACCGGTGATAATGTTTAGCGCATTGGCTTAAAAAAGCAAGTTCTAGTCTGTGTATATTGCTATTTCTAAAGTATTCAATGCACGCTTTAATACTATCTATTGTGAGTCGAGAAAGAAAAAATGGCGTTTTCACTTCAGAGCGCGTAGCGAAGCCTGCAGCACTTATTAAATCGTCAAAGCACAACGATTTTTCACCGTGTGAAGCGTACATAGTAGCCCGCAATACCAGTAACCGTATCAAGTATAATGTTGCGCCTATTCTCTGTGTGCGGACAATAGCCTCATCAATGTCTGTTTTTGCGTGTTCACTGCTATAGCCTTTTAAGTGTGCTAATCCAAGCGCAAAACATTTTTCACATAACAAAAACCAGTTTTCATGAAGGGCGGCGGTGGGGGATGTAGAACTCCCCAACTCCTTCATCGCAAGCAAAATCTCGTTTGGTTTGCCTTGTGTCAATGCATAAGTTAAGCGATAGATATTACTAAGCGCTTTAAGCCGGGGTAACTGCCTTTTTCTTGCGGTTTCAATACTCAACACCAATAAGTTAGCAGACGCCTCTCTCATGTTAAAAAGCCGAAAGTACTCGAATTGAGAGGAAAATCCTGCCGCGTATATCTCTGACCATCCATCGGTTGTGCACGCAGTATGTATTAGCTCTTGCATCTTTTCGAATGAAATCGAGCTGGGACTCTGCCAGAATTCTAGAGCAAGTAAATTAATCTCACTGTTTGTCTTTAACCGACTATCTATGCCAAAGTTTTTATTTGCCATTCCAATCGATTCGCTAAGATGTTGTTTCGCTGATTCGAATTTTGCCTGATGTAAAGCTATCTGCCCTAGGTGAAGTACAAGATAGTTTGCGCCAAGTACTGATTCTGCTTGGCGCATGGCACTAAGTCCTTTAACTGCCGCCATTTTCGCATCATTAAACATACCTAGTGCCATAGAGCTTAGCACAATAACAGATTCGATTATTGCAACTCCAAGTAAATCGGCTTTATTCCATCTTGCTAGTTTGTTTTTCATTTCTTGTAATGCAGTAATGTTAATTAGCTCATCACGATAGGAATTCAATAAGCGTCCAACTAGGTATAGATCTCGGCCAAGTAGCTTGTTTGTTGCATGCTGTGTAGTTAGTTTAATTTTATTAAATTGAGCTTCTGCTTCATCAATATACCCGTCTTTTAACAAGGAGTAGACATTTGCCAAACGAACGCGTGGGTGACGTGCGAAATCGGGTGACTGAAAGTTGCGCAATAAACTGCGCATCAAGCCTACTCCCCCATATAAAACAAGTTCCCACCCACCAGCGTTCAAAAATAACTGAGCGGCCCTATCCATATCGCCTGATAGTCTGGCATGTGCTACCGCACTCGATATTTGCTGATTTGATTCAAACCACCGCGATGCTTTCAAGTGAAGAGAGTTAATAAGTTCTGGTTGTTGATGCCTTAGCTTGGTGTATAAAATCTCACAGAACAAGTGGTGATAGCGATACCAAACTTGTTGAGAATCAAGTGATATAAGAAGCGAGCGAATATGGGGCGAGGTGTTGATTAAACCTTGAACATTATCAATACCCGTAACTTCGCTTGCAAGCTCAATATTAAATTGCTCTAAAATAGAGGTATACGTTAAAAACTTACGCTCTTGTGGGGTAGAGCGGTCGAGTATCTGCTCGGTGAAGTAATCAGTAATATATTGCTGCTTACCTTTGAAAAGCGTATCAAGGTTTGTACTTCCCTTATTCGCTACAGTGGCCAGTTGAACGGCCACCGCCCAGCCTTCTGTTTGCTCGAGTAAGGTTTTAGCGTATTGATCACTGGCATCGGGCCCGATAAAGCGCTTTAATTCGTCTAAAGAAAAACTAAGCATTTGTTGATTAATTTCAAAGGCACGATTGCTCAAGACCCGTGATGCTACGTTTACTTGGGGTTGAGAACGGCTACTTATGATTATGCGAAAGTTATAGGGGAGGTGATCTAAAAGTTGATTTATTAACCCGTTAACCTCTACGGATTCAGCGCGATAGAAGTCGTCTAATATCAGTACTACTTTTTCATCTATGCACGATAGCTTTGCTATTAAAAGTGTAGAGACTTGTTCAACAGAAAATTCAACTAAGCATTTATAAGCGGCAAATTCGAGTGATCCTAATGGCAATCCTGCCTCGGTGAGCGCAATAATTAAATAGCTTGCAAAGTGTCGTAAGTCTGTGTCATTTGCATCTAATGATAACCAGGCAACTTTTATATCACGCTGCAATAAAGACTCACGCCACTGAGACAAAAGCGAAGATTTACCAAACCCGGCCGGTGCAACAATAAACCCTGAGCCGATTTCATTTGCATTATTCAGTAAAGATGCCGCCTCTACTCGTTCAATTAGGCGGGCATTCGCTCGTGGCGGAATGAGCTTTGTTCTAATAAACCAAGGCTCGGTAAGCTCGTTATTACTTAGCATTCGTGACATTTTCCCTCAGTTTTACATGTACTGTGCATGCTATCACTTTGCTGCCATTCGTTACTCTCAGTAATACTCTCAAACCACTCATTTATTAATACTGCCCTTTAGGGTAGTTGCTGCTAGCTTTGAAATTATGGGATAACTTTTAAACAAGTTGGCGTTTATGCAAAAAAACGCAGCGGCAATTAGTTATAAGTTGCTGGCCTAGATTATAAAAACTAAATATCTGTCAAACAAGTAAAAAGGAAAACTCATGCCCAGCCGAAGAGTATTATTGACACGCAAGAGTATATTAGCGCTTTCAGTGGGGGTTGTTTCCTTACCTATAAGCAGCCCCTTATATGCGCAAGAAGAAGCGGTTAAATCGCAACAAGAAAAATCAATAGAGAATATTACCGTCACAGCACGTGGTCGAGTTGAAACTATTGTCGAAGTACCGCTATCAGAGCGCTATTTTTCCGAAATGGAAATTGAAAACGCGAGAATAAAAGGGGTGGAAGACTTCATTGGATTGACTCCTGGCGTCACTATAGCAAATGCGCAAGACTCTGGTACCAACTTCATTACTATTCGTGGCGTTTCGCAAGTAAGAAATGGTGAACCGCCGGTAGCTGTTGTGGTTGATGATGTTATACAGGTTAATAGCCGTAGTTTCGACCAAGGGCTATTTGACTTGCAAAGTATCGAAGTATTGCGTGGTCCTCAGGGGGCGTTGTATGGGCGAAACGCCACTCAAGGCGCTATCCTCATCAATACGCAAAAGCCTAGTGATATCTTAGAGGGCTATGTGCAAGGTGGGATCGGAAGAGGAAATGAGTACCACATTGAAGGGTCAGTAACTGGGCCTATATCTGATGACGTTGCCTTTCGATTATCTGCTCGTTACTACGATACCGATGGTATATACGACAATATCACCACGGGCGAAAAGATAAACTTTAAGCAAGACACAACGCTGCGTGGACATCTAAGCTTTACACCAACAGACGCCTTGAGTATTGATATTCGAGGAAGCTATTCAGATACCTCTTCTGATGCAAACACCTATACCTATCAGGGGGTAACTATCGATCCTGACACGGGAGAAGTTTCAGGGTATCAAGATGCAAGTGCCTTCGACTCTAATAGTGTGCGTCGTGATACAGCGGCAAATAATAGAGGATTCGATGAGCGACAAACCAGTCAATTGTCTGTACGAGTTAACTATGATTTGGATTGGGTTACAGTAAAGTCTGTTACTGCTTATGACACTCTTGAACAAAGTACAGGTGCCGATCAGTTTCCCTATTCTGCAAATACCAGTGTAAACCCAGGAATTTCATTTGTTGATGGTACACAAAACCAATTCATTGATGTTGAAGCAATTAGCCAAGACCTTCGTTTTATGTCAAACGATGATGAGCTATTTCGTTGGATGTTTGGTGTCTATTATCTAGCGACTGACCGATATATATCTTCAAGCACCGGATACGATTTGGGTATGGGTATTGAAAATGTGACACGTGCTCCTCTTTTAGGAGGCGCAATTAACCCCACAAGTTCATTTTCAGCAGATGACAATGATAACACTGCGTATGCCGGATATTTTAATTTTGCTTACGACATCATCGACGACTTAGAGCTATCTATTTCAGGCCGTTACGATAAAGACAAGCGCAAACAATATGTTGATGAGCGACAAGGGGCGTACAGCATTGATGGCGAGTACACAGGGGCTATAGGCTCACCGGGCGCGGTTAACGAAGCAGAGTTTTCAAGTTTTCAGCCTAAAGTAAGTTTGCGTTATTTGTTTGACAGTAATACTGCACTCTACACCTCGTGGGGAAAAGGGTTTCGTAGCGGACAGTTCAACCAAAATGGTGTAGGGGCTCAGGCCACAGCACTTGGCTTGAATGTTTCGGACGTTTTAGACCAAGAAAATACAGAAACTTATGAGGTAGGTTTTAAAACAACGCTTCTTGACGGACGTTTGCATACCAGCGGCGCTGTGTATAGCACCGATATTGAAAATGCGCCCTTTTTCGTCTTTGTTGGAGACCTAGGCGCCCAAGTTTTAGTTGGCATTGACGAAATTTCCATCGAGGGTGGAGAAATAGAAGCGTCATACGATATTAGTGACGACCTTAAGATTTATGCAGGTTTTGCTATCAGTGACAGTACGGTGGAAGCATACGACCTAGAGCCGTCTTACGAAGGAAATAAAGCCCCGTATGTTCCTGATACTACGTTTAATACTGGTTTGCAGTATAGAACAGGTATTTCAGACCAATTGGATTTCTTTAGCCGCGTCGATTACCAGCGCCTTGGCGGTCAATATTGGGACCCAGCAAATATTACCAAACGAGAACCTGTTGATTTAACCAATTTGCGAATAGGTATTGAATCAGCAGATGGCGTATGGAGCGTGGTTGGCTCGGTAAATAATCTTTTTGATGAAGAGTATAACGCTGAGTACGTTACGGGGGGCTTTGCCTATGCTGCAGCGCCACGAGTATGGCGTATCGATGTGCGCTATAACTTCTTTTAGCCCGCTTTGTTAACACCACAATTTAATAGATGGGTATTCTGAATTTGGGGTACCCCCTTTCTTTGTTAGGAAATATTATGCAGACTATTCGAGCAGCCAGCGATATTGGCGGCACTTTTACTGATTTAGTTTATTACGAGATGGACCCAAAAACTGGGATGGCATCAGACATAAAAGCGGTTAAAGCCCATACTACCCCTTCCGAATTCCAGCAGGGTGTTCTCAATTCTTTAGAAAAAGCGAATATTCCTCTTGAGGAATTGACCTTTTTTGCCCACGGTTCCACGGTTGTTATCAATGCACTAACTGAGCGAAAAGGGGTGAAAACCGCCCTTATTACGACCAAGGGATTTCGTGATGTTTTAGAAATTGCACGTGGCAATAGACCTGATTTTTTTAATTTGCAATATAGAAAGCCAGACGCTTTTATCCCACGTCACCTACGTTATGAAATCACTGAGCGATTATCATATAATGGCGATGTTATCTCTCCCTTAGCGATTTCTGAACTTGAACCACTGCTTACAAACATGCAAAAGGAAGGCGTGCAAGCTATAGCGGTGTGTCTACTTCACTCCTATGCTAACCCAGAGCATGAACAGGCTATTGCTGACTACATCGCTACGCATTGGCCAGAGGTAACCGTGGTGACTTCCCATCAAATATCTCGTGAGTGGCGAGAGTATGAGCGCACTAATACCGCTGCCCTATGCGCTTATGTGCAACCTATTGCCGCGCAATATTTAGCAAAAATGGAAGAGGCACTAGATGAAAGAGGCTTCGACGGTAAGTTTTATGTTATGCAATCCAACGGGGGAATTGATACTGTTGAGTCAGTGAAGAAAACGCCTATCTCAATTGTCGAATCAGGGCCCGCAAGTGGTGTTTTAGGTGCGGCAGCGCTTGGTAAATTAATTGGTGTAAATAACATTATTGCCTTTGATATTGGTGGCACTACAGCAAAATGTTCACTTATAGACAATGGTCGGGTGAGCTTAACTAGCCAATATATGATTGAAAAAGATGAACGTTCAGCAGGTTACCCTCTTATGACCCCCGTGGTTGATATCGTTGAAATTGGTAATGGTGGAGGCTCTATCGGTTGGATCGATGAATTCAATAAAATGCACGTTGGCCCACAAAGCGCAGGTGCATTTCCCGGACCAGTAGCTTACGGCCAGGGCGGGACATCGCCCACCACAACCGATGCTAATTTGATGTTAGGACGCATTAACCCGAACTATTTTATTGGCGGTGAAATTGTTGCTGATATGGATGCGGTGGAGCATGCGTTTGACACCTTGGGTACGTCATTAGATTTAAGTGCTATAGATACCGCGCGCGGGGTTATCCGCTTAGCAAACCACAACATGAGTAACGCACTTAAGTTAATTTCAATTAATAGAGGCTATGATCCTAGGGACTTCACCCTTCTTGCCTTTGGCGGCGGCGGCGCAATGCATGCTACCGTATTAGCCAAAGAATTAAGTATCCCCCGTGTGATTATTCCTGCCCATGCCTCAGTTTTCTCCGCTTGGGGCATGCTGATGTCCGATTTGCGACGGGACTATATCCGTACCCAACCTGTCGCGTTTGTAGCGTCCAAAGCATCTGAAATATCAAAAACTTTAGAAACCATGCGTAAAGATGCACTAAGTACATATGTCAAGGAAGGGTTTGAAGAGCAAGATGTATACTTCGAACCGCTATTGGAGATGCGCTATGTTGGGCAAGAGCATACGGTGCAAATCGATGTTGGAACAAGTGAGATAACGGGGGCCGATATCGCCAAACTTATTCAAGATTTCAATAAAGAATATGAAAAGAAATATACCTATTTCTTAGAGAATGATATTGAATTGGTTAGTTACAAGCTTACAGCCTATGCGCGCATTGAGCGTCCTACCCTAGCAAAAATTTCGGCCACAGGTGATATTCAGTCGGCTATTAAAGAAACACGTCCTGTAGATTTCGATGAATCAGGCTTTGTGGACACAGTTATTTATGATCGAGATAAATTGTTTGCAAATGCGCAGTTTAGTGGTCCCGCAATTGTTGAAGAGTCGGGAAGTACAACGGTTATTCTTCCAGGCCAGCAGGTCAACGTAGATGATTACGGCAACTTACATATTGAGATAGGAGCATAGCGCGATGAGTGAAATGGTTAAAAGCAGCGTTAAAATAGACCCGATTACCGTTGAAATCATACAAAATTCAATGCGTGCTATTACCGAAGAAATGTTCGCTACCATGCGTAAAACGGCAATGAGCTCAATTATCTACGAGGTATTAGACTTCGGTGTGGCGATGTTTGACGCCCAGGGGCAGCTAGCAAGCTCTGGCTCGGGAATTCCTGGGTTTATAGGCATGCTAGAGCCTGGCGTAAAGTCTGTGCTAGAGAAATTTGATAAGCCTGACGCAATTCGCGAAGGGGATGTTTTCATGACGAATATCCCTCATCATGGCGGAGTGAGCCACTTAAACGATGTTGTACTTATATTGCCTGTTTATTATGAGGGTACGCTGATTGGCTGGTTAGCAAATAAAGCCCATTGGGTGGATGTGGGCGGTTCATTCCCTGGGAGTATAAGTGCTGACGCCCTTGATATTTATCAAGAAGGTTTGCAGTTACCTTGTATTAAGGTTATCGAGCAATTTACGCCTAATCAGGCAGTCATCGATATTTTTATGGCAAACAGCAGACAGTCCGAGGTGTCAAAGGGGGACTTTTGGGCAGGTATTGCCTCAATGCGAGCAGGCGAAAAACGATTCAAGTCATTAGTTGAAAAGTACAGCTTGCAAGCAGTGGCTTATGCCATTGAAGACTATATTGAACTTGGAGAACGGGTGGCCCGGGCTGCGCTTAAAGCACTACCTAAAGGCACATTTGAAGCCTCAGAGGTAACCGATAATGGACTATCAATTAAAGCCAAAGTAACCATTACCGATGAAGAGTTTCTGGTTGATCTTCGCGGCAACCCGCCGACACAACCTAACGCATTAAACGCTACCTACGACTCTACCATGGTCGACGCACAAATGTTATTTAAGGCGATAGCTAGCCCCCAGACGTTTGCTAATGCAGGTTCTTTCAGACCAATCCGTTTACTTGTCGATGATGATTCTATGTTTGCAGCTAAATACCCTGCCGCCACTAGCGTATATTACGAAAACAGCATGATGAGCTTTGACCTCGTTTGGAAAGCATTAGCACTTGCTATGCCAGATGCATTAACAGCAGGTCACTATGGCTCTATTTGCGGTACATTTTTAGGCGGGCCTCATCCTAAAACTGGGCATTCACATAGTATCGTAGAGCCGCAAATAGGCGGTTGGGGCGCGAGCTCTAAGTTTGACGGTATAAACGCACTGTATACCGGCTTTCACGGTGAAACTTTTAACGTGCCGGTAGAAATATCTGAGCAACGTAACGGATTACAAATAGATCGTTTAGCCCTAAATGACGAAGAGGGGGGCGAAGGTGAAACCAATGGAGGAAAGGGGATTAAATTAGACTACAGGGTATTGACCGACAATTGGTGGCTGACTATGGCATATGTTCGTTCAGAGAATGGCCCATGGGGACTAGAAGGCGGTAACAGGGGGTCTACCAACTATGTAAATGTAGTGAGAAAATCAGGTGAAACACAGCGCTATAGTGTGTGTACTGCACTTCCTTTAAACGAAGGCGATGTCGTTCAGGTTGTCACTGCAAATGGCGGAGGTTTTGGCGATCCGGCTAACCGTCCAAAAGAAAAGGTGTTAGATGATATTAAAAATGGATACGTTACCTATGAAAGAGCGCAAGAAGTCTATGGTATCAACTAAATGAGCAATGTAGATGGTGTAAAAGCAAAGTCTAATGACTTTGCTTTATCTTCAGTCCCCGAGTCTCAAACGAAGTCAGGCTGGAATCTAGCGTTTATCATTATTGGTGGCATCGTAGGTTTTTCGGTTTTTCTAGTTTCCTCTCAGATCGGGGGCTCGCTTGGCTATCGAGATGCGACGATTGCATTTATGTTAGGAGGCGGGATACTCGGCTGTTTAGGGGCTGTGACAAGTTACGTTGCTGCCAGAAGTCGTCTTTCTACCTACATGTTAACGGAGTTTGCCTTTGGCCGACAAGGGGCTAAAGTAGCCAATGTGGTTATTGCTATATCGCTTATTGGGTGGTATGCCGTAATTAGTAATTTTCTTGGACAGGCATTGCAACATGTTTTGCATGATATTCTAGGGCTGGTCATCCCTGTTTATCTACTGACCATTATTGCTAGTGCTTTGATGATTGCGGTTACATTAAATGGCTTCTCTGGTATCGATAAACTGGCTTTAGCATTAGTTCCTTTCATGATGGTGTTTTTATTCTATGCAGCCTTTAAAAGTGACCCATTTAGTACCACAAATCAGCTGGTTATTAATGAAAGTGCATTTACCTTTAAAACGGCAGTCTCAGCAGTTGTAGGCAGCTATATTGCTGGTGTGGTAATACAGCCTGATTACAGCCGTTTTACTATAAACAAAAAGCAGGCTGTATGGTCAGTACTTATCTCTTTGGGAGTGGGATATCCAATTATTATGGTGTTGTCAGCGATTCCAAGTATGGTAGCTGGCAACGCTGATTTACTGGCAGTTATGTCTACGATTGGTCTTGTTATACCAGCAAGTCTTTTATTATTGTTTGGCTCTTGGTCGAGTAACGTACTATGCCTTTACTCTTCAGCACTGTCTATTTCCACTTTACTTCCGAAAATTTCCCTAAAAAGAATTATTTTCACCATTGGGGTTGTAGGTACGTCGTTAGCGTTAGTTCAGGCGCAGAGCTACCTAATAGGTTTTTTGGTTATATTAGGGCTCACTATTCCGCCAATCGGCGCTATTTATTGTACCGAGGTTTTGATAGCACGCCGCCATGGCTGCATTATTGAAGACTTAGGATCTGAGCCAGCAGTTAGAAGTATTGGGTTTATATCATGGTTTGTCGGCACGTTTATCGGCTATTTAAGTCAAAACGATTTCGTTAATTTAACGTCTATCCCCTCTTTAGATGCGTTGTTAGCTTCATCTCTACTTTTTGGTTGTGTTAGGGCGTTACAAGTAAGGGCAATGTTGAATGAAAAGTGATGTCCTTAAAATACGTTTTGAAAGCACTCTGGGCGAGTGGACGGCTAATGTTTATCCAGCACTCGCGCCAAAAACGGCCGCCTATTTTATCAACCTCATTAATACTGGAGAATTAGACAACACAAATATTTATAGAATTGTGTCGCTTGATAACCAACCCGCCAGCCTTGAGGAGAAAATTGAAGTCATCCAAGGTGGACATCCTATCCCGACGGACAGTGAATCCTTCGACTTTTTAAGTCATGAATCTACTCATTTGACGGGGATGCGCCATACTAAATACACGCTTTCTATGCCACGTTTTAGTCTTAATGAGGTGTATCGAAGCTTTTTTATCACGATGGGTGACTACGCGTGTCTCGACTATTTAGGAAACAGACATAAAGACAAACAGGGGTTTGCTGCGTTCGGTAAGATAACCAGTGGTTTTGATATCTTAGATCGTATCTTTAGCTGTGCGGAACACTCTGATATGTTATCGAACAAAATTAACCTCATATCGGTCAAAGTCGTCAAATAGTATATTAATCTACTCAGTTACAAAGAGACTTTGAGGCGAGCTATCGGCATCGCAGTGTTTGATTTCGTCCGGCGCGCTTGGCCGCAAGCAAACTACTATCTGCTAATTCAAATGCGTGTTGAAATGGTTTTTTCGGATCAAGTTCGCTAACACCAAAACTGCAGGTTATGGTCAAAGCAGGGTGGGGGAAGGTTAACCTTTCTACACGTTGGCGCATCTGTTCTGCTACCGCTACTGCGTCGTCTTCGTTGGTTTGTGGTAACATTACCATAAACTCGTCACCGCCAAATCTGCCAAGAATATCGCTTTCCCGGAGGGATTCTTTAACTTCAAGGGCAATATTTCGTAGAACCTCGTCACCAGTAGAATGACCAAATGAGTCATTTACCGCTTTAAACTTATCCACATCAATTAAAATAAGCGAAATAGCTTGCCGGTATCGCTTCGCTTGCTTCATCTGATGCTCTGCTAACGTGAAAAAGTAGTCTCGAGTAACCGTACCCGTGAGGTGATCGGTTTGATTTTTTTGGTGTAATTCTCGGTTTGCTGATAGTAACGCAGGAACACCCATAACGAAATACACGCAGCACGCGACTACGCTTAAAGCCACTTGATAAATAAAAGCAAGGGTATCTATGCCATAGAGGGTGACTAAAGCCGCCGTAGTTACACTGTAAAGCGCAAGGCTCAATATCGACCGAAATGGAGTTTCAGTGTAGACAATCCACATCTGGGGAAGGGCGAGAAAAAACACAAAGCAGGCAATTTCCGGTGAATTAAATAGATGGGCCAAAGTAACCACGGTGGTTAGTAATAGCGTACTAAACGCTAATTTGATGCCATAGCCCCACCGTTTATCGTGTAGTGGCGAGCTATATTCTGGTTTCACCAGACCAACGACTTGGATTTCTCACTTTTGCCTCGGCATATAACTCAGTGCGCTTTGCCAGTATCTGTTGGTCTTCACCTTTGTGTCGCTGCTCTGGGGTAACGAATCTTATGCGGCTATGGCGATGTTCGGTGTTATACCAGCGGACAAAATCTCGCACCCAGGCTCGCGCTTCCTCCAGCGACTTAAAGCCTTCACTCGGCCATCTATGGCAGTATTTGACTGTGCGGAACAGAGATTCTGAGTAAGGGTTGTCATTACTGACACCGGGTCGGCTACGTGAGCCGATAACGCCCATTTCAATCATCTTAGCTTGCATGGTCAGGCTCTTCATCGGACTGCCATTATCAGAATGTAAGATTATCTCTTCATTCACGCATTTCTCAGACCATAGCGTGCGTTCTAATAGGTTAGCGGCATGCTCACCAGACTCGCAATCATACACTTCCCATCCCACAACTTTACGGCTAAAAATATCCATTATCATGTACAGATAAAAGAACCGACCAATAACTGTAGAGGGGCAGTACGATATATCCCAGGTCCACACTTCACAGGGTCCCGTAGCCGTAAATCCATCAGGTTTTGCCAGTGTACCTTTGGGTTTTGCTTTGCCTCTGTGGCTAAGCTGATTATTGGCTTTCAATATACGGTAAAAGCTGGATTCCGAACCCAGATAAACTCCCTCATCGGCCAACATGGGCACAATCTGACTGGGCGGTAAACTGGCAAACCGCTCTTCATTGCAGATATCCAAAATGGCTTGTTGTTCTACCTCAGTTAGTTTATTAGCAGGTGTCGGCCTGACCGCCTCCGGGCGTTTATCTGCTCGAATCCCATCCGCATCACGCCAGCGTTGTAACGTGCGCAGGGATAAGCCGATGATGTCACAGGCTTTGTGTTTTCTGGCACCCGAGCTAACGGCTTCGTCAACCAGTGAAACATAGTATTGCCTATCTGAGAACGTGGTTAATTGTCCTCGTCTTCCCCCCAGTAGGCATTTAACTTTTTTCTGAGCACCAGTAGCGCAGCAGTTTCGGCTAAAGCTGCGTCTTTGCGTTTTAGCTCTTTTTCCAGCTCTTTAATGCGCTTCTTATCCGCTTTGCGTTCCTGGGCCTGCTGTTTACGTTTATCCGCCTCGGATTGATTACCGGAGATGCAACTTTGTTTCCATTGCTGGATTTGCTCCGGGAAAAGGCCCTTTTTCCGGCAGTATTCACTTACCTCAACTTCCGACATGGCAGCAGTCTCTATCACCGCAGAAAACTTCTGCTCTGCGGTCCAATTCTCTGGCGTATTACTTTTCGTCAAACTGAAATCGGCCTCTGTATACTTGTCCCGCCAACCATACAACGTAGACAGGCTAATACCTTCTCTTTGCGCAAACTGGCGTAATGATAAACCGCTTTCAATCAACTTACTAACCACTGCCTTTTTATGTTCTTCTGGATAATGTCTCACTCATGCCTAACTTCCGCACCCTGTCTAATACTATGAAAAACTGAGGCGACAACTATCCTGACACAGGGGGTTACAAAGGGCGTGATTTCTAAAATAGGACAGATAGGGTTTGAGATTGAACCGGATAAGTCCCCTAATTGTCCGATGTCATTTACTTGGGAATCTATGAAGGTGGGGTTCTAGGGATTTTCCCCTCTAAAAAGACATAATCCTCTGTAGACCACACCAATAAATGGCTGCGGAGGTGGGTTACTACTTATAAGTGTGGCAAATTAGGTAAATATCGTACATTTAATACGG
>Ga0208016_100280_pt1 | contig 16058 bp, 17 predicted proteins | sample 28_taG_FD_184102 | JGI IMG/M metagenome (GOLD analysis project Ga0208016, IMG submission 184102) | Marine viral communities from Cariaco Basin, Caribbean Sea - 28_WHOI_OMZ (SPAdes) (version 2) | ecosystem: Environmental > Aquatic > Marine > Oceanic | place: Caribbean Sea: Cariaco Basin...
AAAACAAAGCGCGAGCACGATGCGAGCCTTGCCCGGAGCGGGCTTAAAAACTCCTCTGAGAAGCCAGATCAGGCGTTTGAAGTGACTATCTTCAGGGCTGATCATGTCGACGTATCTGTCCTGTTCACAGGTTTCGCCCCGAGCCGAGAGGCGATCCACGAAAGAGCGGGTCGAATGGGCAAGAACCCTCGGTATGCGAGCTCCAGCAGAGAAATCACCCCCGGCAAGCGCGCCACACGCGCCAACCATCGCCATTTGGGAAGAGTGCCCCAGAGCTCAGTGAAACCGCGCGCACCGGATAACAGAACTCCATCTGGGCGACGCACGTGGAACCGCTCCAGCGCATTCTGGCGCGTCAGATCATCACCAAGACCTGCATTGGGGTCTGATACGTCTACAAACATAAGGCGATCAGCCCCCGCACAGGAGGCGTAGTGCCCTATCTCTACAGAGCAAAGAGGGCACGATCCGTCATAATAGACCGTGGTGCGAGATTGATCGGCTTCGATCTCGGCCGAATTGACCTCAAGCTCATGTTTGTCCGTTTCTTGCATCGTGTACGACCTCAGTTCCGCAGACCACTTAGCCCCCTCGCAAAAGGTAGCTCTCTATCTCAAGAAACGAGGGCGCAGCCGTGTCAATCAGATGCGTTACGAGGTCGCAACTTGGGATGCTCCTGGCCACGTTCGACGGCAGCTTTGACCGAACAATCCCAGTCAGATCGCAGGTGGCGGCTGCACAAGCAGTAAAGCACGGCTTTCACACGGAGCAATAAGCATACGCCTACGTCCCACGGACAGAACACGCTGCGACAGAACCGAAAAAACTAGCATTGCCTGGCGCGTGCTCTGGGTTTGTCAGTATTGTCGGTTTTGTCTTCGAGGGTCGGTCAAAGATGGTTGGCGGCCTAGGTTACCGTACTCCACCGGATCTTCGTGCTTGGGAATGACAGGGGTAACGCAAAACCCTCAGCACGGTATCTGGGTTCAAATACAAGTTATTGGGATGAGATTATGGCGGAGAGACAGGGATTCGAACCCTGGGTCCCCGTGAAGGGACAACGGTTTTCGAGACCGCCCCGTTCGACCACTCCGGCACCTCTCCGCGGGGGGTGAGCGGCGGTTTAATCAGGAATTCCTATGGGCGCAAGGGGGATTTTCGAGCAAATCCGAGAAAGCTTCTTTTTCATTGCCTGTCGCGGAATTTCCCATAGTTTTATCCGCATGACCCAGCAGCGCATCAAACCCGTCTCCGCCATTCTATCACTCTTTCTAGCCGCGTTCTGGCTGTTTTCCTGGGCAGTGGCTGCCTCTGCTGCGGATCGCTCGCGCGTGGCGATGTTTCTTGAGGTGACGGGGTTTGATGTTGCTTTGGACAGTATTGCGCTTTCTGCAGGCAGCGCCCCGCAGATGCTAGGCCTTGAAGCGCAGGATTTCGGCCAGCAGTGGACCCGAATGTCCGAACAAGTCTTTGATCGCAGCAAGATGCGCGAGCAGGCCTTGGACATTCTTGAGGAAACACTCGATGACAAAGCTCTTGATCATGCGCAGGCCTTTTATGCCAGTGCTTTGGGACAGCGGCTCGTGGCGGCTGAGAATGCAGCGCACAAGGTGGAGGATGATGAGGTCAAACAAATGGCGGGCCAGCGTATCATCTCTGATCTTGTGCGTGCCGGAAGTGACCGGATTGCGCTGTTCCAGCGTATGAATGCCGCGATAGATGCTGCCGATGCTGGCGTGCGCGCGGTGCAGCAGATCCAGTTCCGGTTCATCATGGCAGCCAGCGCGGCGGGGGTGATCGACCTGCAATTGGATGCAGACGGGCTGCGGGCCTGGCAGGACCAGCAAGCTGCGAGTCTTCGCATGAACCTAAAGGCATCCGCGATCGCAACGTCAGCGTACACCTATCAGGGTTTCAGTGACGAGGAGGTTCTGTCCTATGTGCGAGCCTTGGAAACACCCCTGATGCAGGAGGTCTATGAATTATTGAACGCGGTTCAGTACGAGATCACGGCGGACCGATACGAACAGCTTGCCTATCGGATGAAAGAGCTGGGCCAGAGCGAAGACATTTAATTTCTATGGGCGGGCCGTATTTGTCTGTGATCCGGCTTGGAGATTTTTTGCAATCTAGTCATGTGAAGGCTTGACTCAGGTGAGGGGATCCATAAAAGGCGTGCATCCCGGTCCGGTTTCTCCGCGCCGGGGTTATTTTGTCATAACGACCCGCGCAAGGGTCGCGCTGTTCGAGGCGGCAACCGGCCGATAGGCCGAAAGCCAAAAACACCTGAGTGCCAGGGGCCGAAGGACGCGGTTGAAAAAGGAAAGACGCACATGTTTGCGGTCCTCAAGACTGGCGGCAAGCAGTACAAGGTTCAGGCGGGCGACGTGCTCCGCGTTGAGAAACTTGCTGCAGATGCCGGCGAAACAATCCAGTTCGACGAAGTTCTGATGCTCGGTGGCGATGCACCGGTTGTCGGTGCTCCGCTGGTAGATGGCGCTGCCGTGAAGGCAGAAGTGATCGACCAGATCAAAGGCGAAAAGCTGATCCACTTTGTGAAGCGTCGCCGGAAGCACTCGTCCAAGCGCACCAAGGGTCACCGTCAAAAGCTGACCCTGATCAAGATCACCGAGATCCTGGCATCGGGCGCAACCAAAGCTGCTCCGAAAGCTGCTGCAAAAGCCGCTCCCAAGGCAGCTCCGACAGCTGATGCTGCGGATGATCTGACCCAGCTGACCGGTGTTGGCCCTGCCGCTGCCAAAAAGCTGAACGAAGCCGGTATCACCAGCTTTGCTCAGATCGCAGCCTTGTCGGCAGACGATATTGCTGCTATCGACGCCATCAAAGTGAAACCCGAATGGGTTGAACAGGCCAAAGATCTGGCCAAAGGCTAAGGAGATAGACAATGGCACATAAGAAAGCTGGCGGTTCCTCCCGTAACGGCCGCGACTCAGCCGGTCGCCGCCTTGGCGTCAAACTCTATGGTGGTCAGGCTGCCATCGCAGGCAACATCATCGTACGTCAGCGCGGCACCAAGTTTTGGCCGGGCGAAGGCGTTGGTCTGGGCAAAGATCACACCATCTTTGCAACCACCGACGGTGCTGTGACCTTCCACAAGGGTCTCAAAGGCCGCACCTTTGTATCGGTTCTCCCAGTGGCGGAGGCCGCTGAGTAAGCCGAACCCAACGTGGCAACAAAATTTGGGGGATCGGCGATGCAGCCGGTCCCCTTTTTGGTTTTCTCAATGGTTTTGCTGTAAGGCCCGATAGAAAGTCATCGGGTTCAAGCCTTGGTGAATTCCACCCTGGAGGAGTTGTACTGCCTGCGTCTGGCACAATTTGGATGAGTGCCTATTTAGGGACCCAAGGCGCATTTTGTCCGGACGCAGAGCGGATAAGAGTATTGAAGGAGGAGAGCGGAGTGAGTTTGGATCAGATTGGCACGCAGCCCATCATCGAGACAGAGCGTTTCGTGCTGCGCCCTTTGCGCAAATCGGATGAAGGCTTGATCGCCCACTACGCAGGGGATGAACGTGTGGCGCGCATGACCGCGTCGATTCCGCATCCATTGCCGCCCGGCGCAGCCGAAGCCTATGTCTCCCGTGCGATGAGTGCCGAACGGGACGAAGACGTCTGGGCCATTGACGGCACCCCAGCGGGCGGGGACGAACTGAAAGGCGTGATTGGGCTAAAGCGCATGGATCGCAACCAGTCAGAGGTGGCCTACTGGGTCGCTCCGGCGTTCTGGAACACTGGCCTTGCTTCAGAAGCACTGGAGGCTTTGGTGCAAGCGAACCCGCTTGGCAATGCGGCCATGTTCGCGTCGGTTTTTCAGGACAATCCGGCCTCGGCGCGAGTTTTGATCCACTGCGGCTTTGAGTATCTTGGAGATGCGGAAACGTTTTGCGTTGCCCGCGACTCAACGGTTCCGACCTGGACCTATAGCCGCAAGCAAGACGGATAAATCAGCGATTGGCCCCTTGGCAGGGATGCGGTAAGGCAATCGCAAAAAAAAACGGGTTTGTGCCATAGGTGGCCCCGACCGAGACATACAACACGGCGAGGGTGCAGAAGGCGCCCTTGCATGAAGGAGCCGACATGAAATTCCTCGATCTGGCAAAGGTCTATATCCGCTCTGGCGCCGGGGGGAATGGATGCATCAGCTTTCGGCGCGAAAAGTACATCGAATACGGCGGCCCCGATGGCGGCGACGGCGGTAAGGGCGGCTCGGTCTGGGCCGAGGCTGTAGATGGCCTCAACACGCTGATCGATTTTCGCTACCAGCAGCATTTCTTTGCCAAGAACGGTCAGTCCGGCATGGGGCGGCAGCGCACCGGCAAGGATGGCGACGACATCATCCTGCGCGTGCCCGTCGGGACCGAAATCCTCGACGAGGATGAAGAGACCGTTTTGGCCGATATGACCGAGCTGGGCCAGCGGGTGCTTCTGGCCAAGGGCGGCAATGGCGGTTTTGGCAACCTGCATTTCAAAACATCTGTGAACCAGGCCCCGCGCCGGGCTAATCCGGGGCAGGAGGGTGTTGATCGGACGATCTGGCTCCGCCTGAAATTGATCGCGGATGCCGGGCTTTTGGGTCTGCCCAATGCTGGGAAATCGACTTTCCTCTCGGCCACCTCTAACGCGCGGCCAAAGATCGCGGATTACCCCTTTACCACGCTGCACCCGAACCTGGGCGTTGTGGGCGTCGATAACGCTGAGTTCGTTGTTGCCGATATTCCCGGCCTCATCGAAGGGGCCCATGAAGGGCGCGGGATCGGGGACCGTTTCCTGGGGCATGTCGAACGCTGCGCGGTGCTGCTGCATCTGGTGGATGGCACCTCTGACACTTTGGTGGAGGATTATCACACGATCATTGGTGAACTTGAGGCCTATGGCGGCGAGCTGGCCGACAAACCGCGCATTACCGCGCTCAACAAGGTCGATGCCCTCGACGACGAAGAGCGGGCAGAGGCCAAGGCTGCCCTCGAGTCTGCCGTTGGCGGGCCGATTTTTATGATGTCGGGCGTCAGCCGCGAAGGCCTGACAGATGTACTTCGGGCGCTGCGCAGCCAGATCGATGAGGACCGCCTGCGCCTGAAGCCCGCGGAGGAGGAGGACGCCCCGTGGCAGCCCTGAGCGATGCGCGCCGCGTTGTCATCAAGATCGGCTCAGCGCTGCTTGTGGATCGAAAGACGGGACAACTGCGCGCGGGCTGGCTGCATTCGCTGGCCAACGACGTCGCCTTGCTGAAATCTCAGGGCAAGGATGTGGTGATCGTCTCCTCTGGCTCAATTGCCTTGGGGCGGGGCGTTTTGAACCTGCCGCCTGCGGAATTGCCGCTCGAACAATCGCAGGCTGCTGCGGCAGTGGGGCAAATCCGTCTGGCCCGTGCCTATGAGGAAGCGCTTGCACCGCACGGAATCACAACGGCGCAGGTTCTGGTAACGCTTGAGGACAGCGCAGACCGGCGCCGGTACCTCAATTCCCGCGCCACGCTTGAGACCCTGATCAGTCTTGGTGCCGTGCCGATCGTAAATGAAAACGACACCATCGCCACCGACGAGATCCGCTATGGTGACAATGACCGTCTTGCGGCGCAGGTCGCCGTCACGGTCGGCGCCGATACGCTGGTGCTTTTGTCCGATGTGGATGGGTTTTACAGCGCCAACCCGGCTCAGGACCCCGATGCCAAACGCTTCGACCGGATCGATAAGATCACGCCCGAAATCGAAGCCATGGCCGGCGATGGCGTTTCGGGGCTTTCCAAGGGCGGCATGATCACCAAGCTGATGGCGGCCAAGATGGCCACCGCAGCAGGCTGCGCCATGGTGATCACTGAAGGGTCGGCTTTGAACCCACTGAAAACACTCGAAGACGGTGCACCCTCCACCTGGTTCACTGCGCACGGGGATCCGCAAGCTGCGCGCAAGCGCTGGATTGCCGCGATGAAAACCCGAGGCGTCATCACCGTCGATAAGGGCGCTGCTCATGCATTGATGAATGGCAAAAGCCTTTTGCCTGCCGGTGTGCGATATGTAGAAGGAGACTTTGGCCGGGGGGATCCCCTGGCCATCCTTGGCCCAGACGGACGCAAACTGGGGCAGGGGCTTTCGCGATATACCGGAGATGAAGCCCGTGCCATTCAGGGGCGCCAGTCGGCAGAGATCGAAGCGACGCTTGGCTATCCGGGCCGCGCCGCATTGATCCACCGAGACGACATCGCCTTCTGATCCTCTTCTTTATGGAATTTCCCTCGGGTTTCGCAGTAGTGTCTGCGCGAGGGCGTCAAAGGCAGAACCGATGAAAGACAACAGTGATATCAAGGCCGTCATGGCCAAGCTTGGCAAAAACGCAAAGTTAGCAGCTGCAAACTTGGCAATGGCCAGCGCTGAGCGCAAAGAAAAGGCGCTTTTGGCCGCGGCTGATGCGGTCTGGGCCCGGCGGGAGGAGATTATCGCGGCCAATGCCAAGGACATGGAGTTTGGCCGTGAAAAGGGGCTTAGCCCTGCGATGATGGACCGGCTGATGCTGGACGAGGCGCGCATCCAGGGTATCGTTGATGGCCTGCGCGCCGTGGCTGGGCAGGACGATCCGGTCGGTGCAGTTCTGGAAGAATGGACCCAGCCCTCAGGCCTCAGGATACAGCGGGTGCGCACGCCTTTGGGCGTGATCGGCGTGATCTACGAAAGCCGCCCCAATGTGACGGCAGATGCCGGCGCCCTGTGCCTCAAGTCCGGCAATGCCGTGATCTTGCGGGGGGGATCTGAAAGTTTCCATTCGGCTCGCGCCATTCATGCCTGTCTGGTGGAGGGGCTGAAGGCTGCTGATTTGCCTGAGCATGCCGTGCAGTTGGTCCCGACCCGCGACCGCGCTGCGGTGCAAGAGCTTTTGACCATGACCAATTACGTTGATGTGATCGTGCCGCGTGGCGGCAAAGGGCTAGTCGGGCTGGTCCAGCGCGAAGCTCGTGTGCCGGTGTTTGCACACCTTGAGGGCATTGTTCATATTTATATCGACAAGGCCGCTGACCCGCAGAAGGCGCTCGATGTGGTTCTCAACGCCAAGACGCGGCGGACTGGAATCTGTGGTGCAGCGGAATGCCTGCTGATTCACCATGATGTTGCGGACACGATCGGAAAGGACCTACTGACAGCCCTTGCGCAAGCGGGTGTCGAAATTCATGCGCAGGCAGGTCTGCCGGGCCCCGATGGTATGGCAACTGCATCTGACGAGGATTGGGGCAAGGAATACCTCGACGCCATTATCGCGGCGCGGCAGGTTGCCGATATCGACGAGGCTATCGCCTTTATCCGTGCGCATCACTCGCAGCACACCGATTGCATCCTGACCGAAGACGAGGCCGCAGCGAACCAGTTCTTTGCCGAACTGGATAGCGCCATCCTGATGCACAACGCCTCCACCCAATTTGCGGATGGCGGAGAGTTCGGCATGGGAGCCGAGATTGGCATTGCAACCGGCAAGATGCATGCCCGCGGCCCTGTGGGCGCGGCGCAATTGACCAGTTTCAAATACCTGGTTCGCGGCGACGGTACCGTACGCGCATGAGGCCAATGAGATGCAAAACGCCACCCTCTTGGGTGGCGTTTTCGTTGTTGGATTGGCCCGCTCAGAAATGGATGGAGATCTTTTCCAGCATGGCGTCCACCGTGATCGTCCGTCCGGACTGTTCCGCGGCCTGTGGCAAGAGCGCGAACTGCACCTGGGCCGGTGTGATCGCCACATCGGCATCCTTGTTCGTGAGGCGCGCCCAGAGGGCCTCATCCATGTTCACCTTGCGACCTTCGCCGATGACCGTCCATTGACCATCCGCGCACAGAATTGCGACCGATCCGCCATAGGGCAGGGCGCTTTCCAGGCAAAGGGCGGCAAGAAAAGCCATGCGGACGTCGCTGCGGCTGGTGCCTTCGAGCGGCGCCCATTGAAAGCTCAGCCGTCCGCCTTTGCTGATGTCATCAAGAACCGAGACGATCTCGGCACGGCCCATCTGCTGATCGCCAGCCGCGCCAAAAGCAACCCGGAAAAAGCGAATACGGGCATTGGCATTGGTGACACTGTCGGAAATCAGTTCCATCTCTGGACCCGAAACCTCTCCGGACATGCCAAGCAGTTCAAGGCCGTTGTTGATGGCGCCAATCGGGCTGATCAGGTCATGACAGATCCGAGACCCTATCAAAGCGGCCAGATCTTCGTTATCTACAGCCATGTTCTTCCTCCGAATTGGGCCAGTGTGATGACCGACCTCAATGCAATCCTATCTCCGGGCATGTTCGTGAAACATCCCGAGCACCCTGAATGGGGCCTCGGGCAGGTGCAGTCCAATGCCTCCGGCAAAATCACCGTTAATTTCAGGGACCAAGGTAAACTTGTCTTCAATGCAAGCCAGGTGCCTTTGGTACCGGTGTTTGAGCCATAATGGTTTATCATAGGTTAATAAACCGTTTTCGTTTTTGTTAAACTCTTGCGTATTTCCCGGATGATACGCTATGGGCCGATCGCAGATGACAGCTGAAGTCTCCCATGCCTGATCCTTCTTTTGAGTTCTCTGTGCGCCTTGCAAAAAGCGAGGAGGATCTGCGTGCGGCGCAGGCCTTGCGTTATGAAGTGTTCGTCTGTGAACTTGGCGGCGACGGAGAGATGGTCGATCATGATGCCGGTCTCGAACGGGACCGTTTTGATCCATATTTTGACCATATGCTGCTGACAGATAGGAAAAGCGACAAGGTCGTTGGTGTGTATCGCTTGCTGACGGATGAACGAGCGTCCGAACTCGGTGAGTTTTACTCCGAAGCGGAATATGACCTGGCGCCGCTCAAAGCCACTGGCAGACGCTTGCTGGAGCTTGGCCGGTCCTGCCTGCATCGCGATTATCGGGGCGGGGCTGGGATGTATCACCTGTGGAACGGGCTTGCCCAGTATGTATCTGAACGGAACATCGACGTCCTATTCGGGGTGGCGAGTTTTCCGGGAACCGACATCAACGCCTTGTCAGCGCCGCTGTCGCTCTTGCACGATCGGCACCTTGCGCCCGAAGAGCTGCGCGTGCGCTCACGCCGATACCAGTCCATGGACTTGATCGCGCCCGAGGCGCTGGACCGTCGCAAGGCGATGGTCGAGGTTCCAGCGCTGATCAAGGCCTATCTCAGGCTTGGCGGTTTTGTCGGGGACGGCGCCTATGTTGATCACAGCTTCAACACCACAGATGTTTGCCTGATCCTTGACACGCAGCGGATGAATGCGCGGCAGAAAAAGATTTACGCGGGCCGGAACGACGGATGAGACGGATATGAGCCCGGTTTGGCACAGCGAGGATGATCCAGATCCCATCGTGATCGGACCCATTGGGTGGGTTCTGGTGGTCGTGCGGGTGATCTTGCTGGGGACATTGGTTTTTGGTGGGCTGGTTATCCTGTTGGCGGTGCGCGTTGTTGAACAGCCGCTTTGTGGCGTGCAGCGACCCGTCACCCCCTTCATAACCCAATTCGTATGCCGCAATGCATTTCGCATTCTCGGGATCGGCTTCGCGACGCACGGGCAGTTGATGCGTGAACGCGGGGCGGTGGTCGCCAACCACACGTCTTGGCTGGATATTTTTGCTTTGAATGCCCGAAAGCGGATCTATTTTGTTTCAAAATCAGAGGTTGCAGGCTGGCCCGGTATCGGCTGGCTGGCACGGGCCACGGGAACGGTCTTCATTGACCGCGACCGTAAAAAAGCCAAGGAGCAGACGCTGGTGTTCGAGGAACGCCTGAAAGCCGGTCACAAGCTGCTATTCTTTCCGGAGGGCACGTCGACGGATGGCTTGCGGGTTCTTCACTTCAAGACCACATTGTTCGCGGCCTTCTTTAGTGATCATTTGCGTGACTTCATGTTCGTTCAGCCGGTTTCTGTTGTTTTCTTTGCGCCAGAGGGGCAGCCTGACCGCTTTTATGGCTGGTGGGGAGATATGGAATTCGGACCGCACCTTTTGAAAACACTCGCGGCACGACGACAGGGACGTGTTGAGCTGCTCTATCACCCTCCGTTGCGTGTGCGGGACTTCGACAGCCGCAAGGGGCTTGCTGCCCGTTGCGAGGAGGCGGTGCGCGAAGGCCATGCCCGGTTGCACGAGAGTGTTGCAAAATAGGGCTTGCCCACGGATCAAAGGTAGCCTATACGCGCGCCATCGAACCCGCAGGCGGGGTTTGGTCTGCTCGGGGGAGACATCCCCGACACGCCGCCGGTTGGAGCATTCGCTCTGAGACCCCCGCCGAGGATAAAACCGGAAAAGGAAAGAATAGCATGGCTCTTCCCGAGTTCACCATGCGTCAGCTGCTCGAAGCTGGCGTTCACTTCGGCCACCAGACTCAGCGTTGGAACCCGCGCATGTCGCCGTTCATCTACGGTGCGCGCAACGGTATCCACATCATGGACCTGACCCAGACTGTTCCGATGCTGGACCAGGCGCTGCAGGTCGTCCGTGACACCGTTGCCAAAGGCGGCCGCATCCTGTTCGTCGGCACCAAGCGTCAGGCGGCTCAGCCGATCGCAGAAGCGGCTGAAAAGTCGGCTCAGTACTACATGAACCACCGCTGGCTGGGCGGCACGCTCACCAACTGGAAAACCGTTTCCCAGTCGATCAACCGTCTGAAAGAGATCGACGAGCGCATGGAAGCCGGTGCCGAGGGCCTCACCAAGAAAGAGCGCCTCGGCATGGAACGCGACCAGGCCAAGCTGCAGGCGTCGCTGGGCGGTATCCGTGAAATGGGCGGTGTGCCGGACCTTCTGTTCGTCATTGACGTGAAAAAAGAAGCCCTGGCAGTCGCCGAAGCCAAGAAGCTGGGTATCCCGGTTGTGGCCGTGGTCGACACCAACTGCTCGCCCGATGGCATCGACTATATCATCCCCGGCAACGACGACGCATCGCGCGCCATCGCTCTGTATTGCGATCTGGTCGCCCGTGCGGCTCTGGACGGCATGTCCGCCCAGCTGGGCGCAGCAGGCGTTGACCTTGGTGCCCTGGAAGAAGCTCCGGCCGAGGAAGCGGTTTCCGAGGAAGCCGAAGCCTGATCCCGGCTGTCACAGATATGACATCAGGGGCAGGGTATTTCCTGCCCCAATTCCGTTTCGATTTGAGGAGAGCCTGACATGGCAATCACAGCTGCACTCGTAAAAGAACTGCGCGACTCCACCGGCGCCGGCATGATGGACGCCAAAAAAGCGCTGACCGAAACCAATGGCGACATGGAAGCGGCCGTTGACTGGCTGCGCACCAAAGGTCTTGCCAAAGCGGCCAAGAAATCCGGTCGTACGGCCGCTGAAGGACTGGTTGCCGTTGTTGTCGAAGGTGGCAAGGGCGTCGCGGTCGAGGTTAACTCGGAAACCGACTTTGTTGCCAAGAACGGCGAATTCCAGGAAATGGTTTCCGGCATCGCCAAGGCCGCTCTGAGCGTCGATGATGTCGACGGTCTGAACTCTGCCGACCTGGGCGGCAAGTCCGTTGCTGACACCCTGACCGATAAGATCGCCACCATCGGTGAGAACATGACCCTGCGCCGCATGGCCAAGATCGAAGGCGAAACCGTCGTGTCCTATGTGCACAACGCGGCTGCCGAAGGCATGGGCAAGATCGGTGTTCTGGTTGCGATGACCGGCGGCGACGAAGCCTTTGGCAAACAGGTTGCAATGCACATTGCTGCTGTGAACCCGGCCGCGCTGAGCGAAGCTGATCTTGATCCGGCAGTTGTCGAAAAAGAAAAGCAGGTTCAGATGGATATCGCCCGCGAATCCGGCAAGCCGGAGCAGGTCATCGAGAAGATGATCGTTGGCCGCATGAAGAAATTCGTTGCTGAGTCCACTCTGCTGAACCAGCAGTTCGTTGTGAACCCCGACCTGACCGTGGAAGCCGCGGCCAAGGAAGCAGGCGCGACCGTGACCGGTTTTGTGCGTGTTGAAGTTGGGGAAGGCATCGAAGTCGAAAAAGAAGACTTCGCGGCAGAGGTTGCAAAAGCAGCTCAGGGCTAAGCGCTAAACCGCAGTGACACATCTTTTTGAGCCGATGGAGAGATCCATCGGCTCTTTTGTGTTTTATGTTGTCGGGTTACGCACGGTAGGCTGGGGCGTCGGTACGGAAAACGGCGGACCTTGCTGCCGTGATGCCACGAATACGCACGCAGGATCGCGGTGACACTCGCTTTCTACCAGGATGAAAATGGGGCCCCATTGATGGGGATGGATGGGACCCCACTAAACATGGCCGCCGACGTTGACTATAAACGCCGACAACCACACAGGTCGGAGAGCCCTGATATTGCAAGGATCGTTTCCCAAAGTTCCAAGGCCAAAGCCACCACTCACGGAACGACGACAGATTGCAGTCTTGGTGACGTTTTCGGTAGTCGTGAATTCCTTACCTATTTGACGCTATTTGGCGTCTTGCACTTTACGAGTTTCCGTAGGGGAAGTGCATTGGAGGTGGGCAAGATGTGCACATCATGATTCCATAACGTACATCTGGTTTTGCAGGGCCGCTTTCAGTACAGCCTGAGCGGTAGTCTCCACCGCCAGTGCATCCCGCGCAAGGCGCAGGTGCTTTTCGATCGTGGCTGGCGTAAGCCCCATCAGCAGGGCGATATCCTGGGTTGTTTTACCATCGCCGACCCATTCTAAAGCCTCCCTTTGGCGTTTCGTCAGGCCGCGGTTCGGGGGCGTGTAGGGAAGGGTCAGGATTTTTAGATGCACCACGTTGTTCATCAAGACGATGTCATCGCCATGCTCTTGCCAAAGCGCGTCCACATCATCCTGGGAAAGGCCTGGTGTCGCAGCCAGAGAAATCGGACCTTTGAAGCGGGCTGAGGACGAATAGAAGCTGACCGTGTAGCCAGCGGTCATGTTCATCTTCTTGTTGAAGGCGATGACACGTTCTGAGTCCGGCCCAAGCTTGCCCTCTTCGGCCATTTCCTCGATCAACCGCCAACTGCCTGCGCCTTCGTTTTCAAGCGCCCAACGCAGCATTGGCGCGTTGGAATAGAGACCCTTGTGAAGAAAGCCGTTCAGATATTCGGGGGAGTGGTTGGAGAGTATGACAAAGTCTTCCGGATCTCCCAAAGAGGTCGGTGTCTTGTACCGCGTGTAACCGTAAATGAGCCTGTCGAAGTGGAATTCGGCCATCTGTGCGACATGCGCGTGCCAGAGCTCTTCGAGAGTCTTTGCACCACAAACGACATGCAGATAGTCCGCAAGGTTCATTCGGTATTTGCCTCCCCACTCAAATGCCGGGCCAGAGCGTCAATGGCAAAAAGGTACCCTTGAGACCCGAAGCCGCAGATCTGACCGATTACCGCACGAGAAATGTAGGATCGGTGCCGGAATTCCTCGCGTGCGTGAATGTTTGAAAGGTGAACTTCAACCGCAGGGAGTGCAACCGAAAAGAGCGCATCCATCAGCGCGATTGAGGTATGGGTGTAGGCCCCGGCGTTTAGGATGATGCCGTCATGTGTCCCGCGCGCGGCGTGAAGCGCATCAATCAGCGCGCCTTCATGGTTGGATTGCATGCACACCAGATCCAAACCCAGGGAAGTGGCGTGTTGTACACAGCTGCGCTCGGCCATCTCAAGGGTCTCAGATCCGTAGACCTCTGGCTGGCGCGTGCCCAACAGGTTCAGATTCGGACCATTCAAGAGGAGAATACTTGGCATATCAGCTTTCCTGTGCAGACTATGTGCTGGAAACTATAGGAATAGTTTTGCGAAAGCGACCAATCAAAAGCATGGGTCATACACTTTGTCCGATCTGAAACGGATATGGTAAACATCGCGTGGCCTGTGACTGCCGGAACATCGGTCGCTCCGCCTGGTCCGCGTTGCTTCTATTCGTTGTGCAGAACAATTTTGCCCAAGGCCTTGCGGTCTTGCACGAGTTCCAATGCTTTTCCGGCGTCCTGCATTGGGAAAATCTCACTGATACGGGGCTTTATGGCGCCTTTTTCATACAAAGAGAAAAGCTCGGCCATGTTCGCCGCATGCCCCTTGGGGTCACGATAGACCGAGGCCCCCCAGAAAACCCCAACAATATCGCAACCCTTGAGAAGGGGCAGGTTCATCGGGATCTGTGCAATTCCAGCCGGGAAGCCGACAACCAGAAAGCGGCCCTCCCAGGCCATGGAGCGCAACGCAGGCTCACTGTAGGCCCCACCGACCGAATCATAGACCACGTTTACCCCATCTTTGCCTGACAGAGCTTTGATTTGGCTTGAGAACTCTTTCTGTTCGACCTTGTCGAGGCTGCGTTTGTAGACCAGCGTCTTGTCGGCGCCTGCCTCACGACAGAATGCCGCCTTGTCATCCGAGGAAACTGCGGCAATAACTTCTGCTCCCATTGCCTTACCCAGTTCAATGGCGGCAATGCCAACGCCGCCGGCTGCTCCAAGAACCAGCAGGCTTTCGCCCGGTTTCAGATGCGCGCGATCTTTCAGGGCGTGGTATGAGGTACCATATGTGAAGATGAAGCAGGCAGCATCCTCAAACGGCATTGCATCGGGGATCTTTACCGCGCGACCGGCGTCAATGCACAGGTGGGTCGCAAAACCGCCATGGCCCGTCAGGGCGAGCATCCGGTCGCCGATTGAGAAGCCTTCGACGCCTTCCCCGAGGGCTGCAACGACGCCTGCAATTTCACCACCCGGCGCAAAGGGGCGCGGGGGTTTCATCTGGTAAAGGTCCTGGATAATCAGCGTGTCTGGGAAATTGACCCCGGCTGCTTTGATTTCAATCAGCAATTCCCCCTTGCCGGGCACCGGATCCTGGAGGTCGCTCCAGACCAAAGTCTGTGGCCCACCTGGTTCGTTGCTCATCATCGCTTTCATGGAGACTTCCTTTTCGCGCCGATCTCTGTCCTGAAGTTACGTTAAGTCTTCTGCCACCGGGGAGCGTTGTCAATGCAATAGCGAAATGCAATTCTGCTCTGCGAAACAAGTGACGCAACGTGGGACCATGGGGGGAGAGCATGACCACAGAATCTGGCACTGAGTTTGCCGATGCGCCTGATTTTCGCAAGAAAATCCGCGTCTGGCTGGAGGAGAATTGCCCCGCAGAAATGCGCGACGGTGCCGGTGGAGAGGCCGAAATCTGTTGGGGCGGACGTAACTGGACGTTCGCGTGCGAGGGGCAAAAGCTGTGGTTGGAGCGCTGCGCAACGGTGGGCCTGACGGTGCCGACCTGGCCTAAGGCTTATGGCGGGGCGGGATTGAGCCGAGAACAGGACAAAATACTGAAGGAGGAGATGGCCGCACTCAACGCGCGCTCTCCACTGGACAGTTTTGGGATCTGGATGCTGGGCCCGGCTTTGCTCAAGTTCGGCACCGAAGAGCAGAAGCAAAAGTTCCTGCCGCCGATTGCGCGCGGGGAAATCCGCTGGTGTCAGGGGTATTCAGAGCCAGGCGCAGGGTCGGATCTGGCTGGGGTTCAATCCAGGGCCGAGGACAAAGGTGATCACTGGCTGGTGAACGGTCAAAAGATCTGGACCTCCTACGCCGACAAAGCCGATTGGATCTTCGCCTTGCTGCGGACTGATAAAGACGCGCCCAAGCACAAGGGTATTTCCTTTGTTCTTATGGACATGGAAAGCGATGGTATCACGACACGGCCCATTCGGCTGATCTCGGGGGCGTCGCCTTTCTGCGAGACGTTCTTTGATGATGTAAAAGTTCCGAAGGAACAGGTTGTCGGGGAGGTGAACCGGGGCTGGGACGTGGCCAAATATCTGCTGACCCATGAGCGCGAGATGATCAGTGCAGGTGGGCAGACAATGGGCGCAGGGCGGCCTTTGGGGGCTGTTCTAGCCGAAAGTGAAACCGGTGCCAGCGATCCGGTTCTACGTGCCGATGCGATGCGGACCGAGGTGGACGCACTGGCAATGGAGCTGACGCTTGAGCGCTACAAGGACCAGGCCGAAGGCGGGCAGGGCGTGGGTGATGCGTCGGCGATGCTGAAATATGCCGGAACAGAGTTGAACAAACGCAGGCTGGAATTGGTCATGGCGGCCGGTGGCAGTGATGCTCTTGTT
>Ga0208016_100296_pt1 | contig 14394 bp, 10 predicted proteins | sample 28_taG_FD_184102 | JGI IMG/M metagenome (GOLD analysis project Ga0208016, IMG submission 184102) | Marine viral communities from Cariaco Basin, Caribbean Sea - 28_WHOI_OMZ (SPAdes) (version 2) | ecosystem: Environmental > Aquatic > Marine > Oceanic | place: Caribbean Sea: Cariaco Basin...
CATCGGTCTCTTTACCTGCACAATACGGTTCTATCTTTGCCCACTGGGCATCACTTAGTGTTAATCTAGTCATAACACTATGATTATCAATTATTCTCTATATGTCAACAAACCCTAGTAAGTATATTTATTACTATCCTAAAAAAGCTTGGGGTTCACACTCTCAGCAACCAGCACCTATAGTTGATACCCAATCTTTAATTGATCAAGGACTAAACTCCCATGACTCTACCTCGACTCGATAGTGTAAAGAAAACGGTTAGTGGGATTGTACTTCTACTGCTAATCACATCTGCCAGCACCCAGGCAGAAATACACGATAATCAATTGAAATCAAGTGAAGTGATTGATGTTCAATACTTAATAAGTGAATCTACGTTGAACTGTTCTTTTAACGTTTCAAGTGGAGAACTAATAAGCTTTTATACGAATCTTTTGGAAAACTCATCCATAAAGCAAAGAAATAGCCAGTTTATCATTGGAAATAGATATAAAGTAAAAAATGTAAAATCAATAAATAGTACATTTAAGAAAACGAAAAATGAAATATCTAAAAATATGGATACCGATTTCAATAAATTCGGTGTGAGAATACTTAGGATTTCTAGTTTTTCTCAAAATGGAAATAGTGAAAATTTTGGATATTATATTGTTTTAAAAGGTAAGCCCTCAATCAATAAGAGTATTTTACAGAAGCATAATATAGAATTAACCTATTCAACTATAGAAGAGACAATTGGCGGAAACACACGGGTTCGATGTATTTTAGTCGGTTAATATAGTAACCTGACCACAAAAGTGTTATAAAATAAATCAACTAAACGATTACCACTATAAACAACTATGACTTACTCTCTAGATTATCGCAAACAAGTTTTAAAAAGCTTAGATGAGGGTATGACCTTTGCCGAAGCTGCTGCTTTCTATGATATCAGTCCAACGACCATACAGAAGTGGAAAAAGCGTCTTCATAGTAAAACCACCCGATATATTAAGCCCTACAAAATAGAGGATGAAGCCCTAGCTCAAGATGTCAAAGACCACCCTGACGATTATCACTATGAGCGAGCACAGCGTTTTAATTGTAGCCCAACAGGCATCAGCAAAGCCTTAAAGCGTATTGGTGTTAGCAAAAAAAAAGACACTTGAGCATCCCAAAGCTTGTCCACTAAAGAGGGGTCACTACCTAAAAAAACTTAACCACTACATCGCTCAAGGCTTTGCTATTGTCTACATGGATTAGAATGGCTTTGAAAGTGAAACGATGCGTCCTTGTGGTTATGCACCCATTGGTAGCCCCTGCATTGGCAGTTACAACTGGCAAGCCAAAGAGCGAACCAACGTCATTGGTACGCTATATGGCAAAATGCTGTTTGCACTCGATTGCTTAAAGACCAACATCAATAAAGAGGTTTTCTATCAATGGTGCAAGTTCACGCTGATACCAAAGCTTAAGAAAAAATGTGTGATCGTTATGGATAATGCGACCTTTCATAAGCGCGTTCAAAAGTTGCTTAACAGGCATGGTCACAGGCTTCTATTCTTACCACCTTATAGTCCTGAATTAAATCCCATCGAGAAAAAATGGGCTCAAGTGAAGTTTCTACGCCAAGGCTGGATGGAAAATGACTTATCTAAATTGTTTTATGATATTCATCCAAATCATAACTCTTTTGTAGTGCAGTGACTATAAGTCATGCTCACTTAAACGGCTATAAAAACCATGAGCCGCCGCTACGATATACTATGAGTAAATAGATAAATCTTATAAGAGAAGTAAAAGGCTTATATATCACATAAGTTTTTATAATCATACTGAATATTATTGACTGAAAAAGAATCAATGATACGACTGTTTACGTCTGACACTCTGAATTCGTAATAGTTGCCATCGATGTTAGGTAGTGTTCTAAAGTAGTCTGTTTGTATAACATCTTCTGATAAGCTTTGAAAACTTCCATATTCTATATCAGGATAGATTCGCTTTAGAGTTGCAACCGAATCATTAACTTTAAACCCTTTGTCTGTAGCATAGTTACTATTTAATACCTCAATGGATATAAGTTTATTTTGCATAAATAGTAGCTGTATAAGATTACCATACTCTGCTACTGAACAAATATTTGAAATACCAATAATATCTAATGACCTATGAATGTTACTTTCAATAGTTGATATGGTATCGTCAATAACAAAGTTAGAAAGTCCATTAGCATTTACTATCTTGTCTTCATCTTTCTTCCATGTACGTCTTAAATTAGTTGTTATATCTTTTGTTGGCTGAATAGTTTCTACCGTCTTTTTATTTACCGCTAGTTCATTTTCTACAGTATTATAAGTATTGATACTACCTTTAGACATACTCTCTTCTTGATTTGAAAAGCATGCTGTCTGCATTAGAGCCAAGTACAAAACAATAAATCTCATAGACATATTCATTATTAGTTCCATATATTTAAGTAAAAACTATGTTTCAACTTTCGTATTTATAATTATCAAGAGAAGTTTTTACATTTATATTTAAAAATACATTTTATAACTGAATCTTAGGCTCTATCCTCTGATTATAGTCAATCCATAATAAAATTAGCACAGCCCATATAGTTAGCTGAATGTAAAACTGTTATGGATTTAAACGCGCTACTGGTATAAATTTTACTTGCGTGCTGCGTTCCCAGAGGCTGCGCAAAATTCATCCCAGTAGCGCTATGATATTTTTAGAGTGTATCGACTATATCATTGAACAGTTTAGGTAGATTATTCTCCATCCACCCTTGTCGTAGAAACTTAGCCTGTGCCCACTTTTTTTCAATAGGGTTTAAATCAGGGCTGTAAGGCGGTAGAAATAACAAGCGATGACTATGCCTGTTGATGATTAATCTCTGAACGCGCTTATGAAAGCTGGCGTTATCCATGACGATTACGCATTTCGTTTTGAGGCATGGTATTAGCGTATTTTTGCACCATTGGTAGAATATGTCGCCATTGATATTTCTCTCAAAGTAATTCAGGGCAAACAGTATCTTTTCATACAAAGCACCAATGACGTTGGTTCTTTTTTACAGCGAATGGTCTCCACCTCAAAGCCACGCGCGTATATGTATACAATAGCAAAGCCTTGAGCGATGTAGTCGCCCAGTTTGCTTAGATACTTAGCTCTCTTTAATGGGCAAGCTTTTGGATGTATTAAGGTCTTTTTTTCGGCTGATGCCAAGGCGTTTTAAAGCGGCCGCGATGCCCGACTTACTGCAGCCAAAACGCTGTGCTCTCTCGTACATGTAATCGTCTGGATGTTGTTCAACATCTTTTAATAATGCTTCGTTAGGTATTTTACTGAGTGGCTTATTGCGAGTGAGTTTGATGCTAGGATCTTTGAGCCAATTCTGTAGCATGGCCTTACTAATGTCATAGAATGCACAAGCTTGTCTGATACTCATATCTTGTTGTTTGACACTGTTAAGCACTTGTGCTCGAAAATCTGCTGAATAAGTCATAATCTTTTTACTTTTCGCTTGTTTTAAAACCACTGTGCCACTTTTATAAAGGCTCTACTATATAGTAAGCATCTCTAATATTTATTCAACATTATGGAAATATATATTTTCACCATTCGCACATTCATAGTAAAAATGATAACCAGCAGCCATATCTTGCTCAACTAACTCATCAACTTCTTTTTCATAATTCTGTATGTAGCTATTACAATCAATTTTATAACCATTTTCTGTATATAAAAGTCTGATAGTTTCATGAGTTGGTATTTTGCTACCTTCTAATAAATTACCTATTTCTAGCAAACCAGACTGGTTGGCTAAAGTATCAAGTTTATTGTTGAGATTGGCATCGTCGTATCTGCCCATGTAATCTGAACCCATGACTTGTTCAATAGACTCTATTTCAAAAGATAAGTCTGCTTCGTCAATTTTTTTCATTTCTGACCAAGAGCCAACTGCTCTTAAATCTTCATCTAGAAATTGTAAACTATAAAGAAAGTAAGAACCACCTTTAACTAATAAGTAGTACGTAGCCTCATTCGAGCCTTGGCTTCGAGACAAAAAATATTTTCCATTAATTTTTTCAGGACTAAATGTTTTGCAAGATTTATCTTCATTACATTTTTTACTAGAAAAGTAGACGCCTGTTTCAATACTATTATTCTTATCTGAGTATGGTTGAATGCTATTTGACTCTAATTTTGAGTTCGTGTCATTGCTATTATGTGAATCAATCACAGGAAGCTGAACAGTAGTATCGCTACAAGATTGTAAAGTTAAAACAATGAATAAAAGTATTATTTTTTTCATAAAAGATAGCATCTTATTTATTGAGGAATTTCGAGATGAAAAGCTGGTTCAGCTTTATCTCTAAGAGGAGATATAAAGCTTGAAAGCTTACCTTGAGTTAAAGCTACGTCACAAATCTCTTGAAATTTTCGTTTTTGTGCGTTGGTAGTAAATCCATTACTATTGACACCTAAATCGATAATATTCTTTTTAGCATAGGTTTCAAAACTAACACAATGTTTAGAGACTCTTATACCTCTTTCGTCGTACTCTAAAATCTTAGTTACCATGTTGTTAATAGTCTTAGTTTTACCCAATCCTTTCTTTATACCATTTTGGCAAATACGAGTTACTTCTGCTCCTGGCGCAGCATATCTAATGACTCTACCATTAGCAATGTTATTGTACATCGCTCTTGCTTGTTCTTCAGGTGTTCTTAAAGTACTGGTTATATATATTTTTTTCATTCCGTATTGAGAAGCAAGCTCACGTAAAATATTTTTAGATTTTTCTGTGACTACATTAGTTCTTTTTGTTTTAAATTTAACTTCAACATTTGGTATCTCAGGCTTCTTAGCCTTATAAACATAAGGAATACCATTCCGATCAGCACTTGCCGTAATGACATCTTTCTTAACTTCCTTACCGTCTTCATATACTAATACGGTTATATCAACACCTACTAGCGAATCGTGTGTTCTACCTCTCGTACCATCATTTCCTGTCACAGAAGTGTTCTTACCATATTTAGTAGACTGAGTAATATATGAAAGCCCCGATAGTGGCTTATTTGTTGCTTCATCGACGAACTTTATGGTGATTTTAGCCTCATCTGAGGCAACCTCAAGCATCGGCCCTGTTTCTGTCTTTTTTTCAACCTCTGTTACTTTTGGCTTTTCTACTTTGATGACAGGGTTTTGCTCTGTTTGAGGTTTTGGCTTGTTCTCTTGTTTACTGGTCTTTGGAGTAGTCGATGTTTCTTGACTCAAGGTATTTGATACATTGCTGATATCTTCTCTAGTGATATCTGTACCTATGATCATAGTCCATTGTTTGGAACCATAGGTAACGATGGCGGTTGTTTGCGCTCTACCTTGTCCATCTATTATTGTGAGCTTTTGACCGGCAAGGGCGTTGATAGTGCTAATACCTTGGCTGTTTGCTCTTTTTATAGCAGATTGTCTGCCACAATATAGGGTTTTAAACTCGTAATGCGGTATGGGTTGATTGTTGTTGTCGACAAATTCGATATTAAAAGAGACGATAGGGACTCTTAAAACCTTGGTCTGTCCGTTTAAGTCACCTGTTACTGGAAATGCCATGCTGTAAATGGATTGCTTTTTGCCTTCGTCATCATCGAGGTAGACGCCGATAGATTGGCTGACCTCAGCTTTGATACCTGATTCGATACCTGAGTCATCCGTTTTATGGGGTTTGATATTGTTTTTGTATTCTAGATAATAGGTTGTATTGGGTAATGGCTTGCCTGTGTCGCCTTCGACTAGTTTGATGTTGAAAGTCACACTATCTACTTTCGACTGATTATCACTTTCAGTTTCAATTAGCTGATTAGAAACAGTATTATCTTTATCTGGTTCACTTGAATTTTTATCATTTGGATTATCAACTACCTGATGCGGTTTGGTATCGGTATTAAATTTACAGTTAGAATCGACCAAAGTAATAGATTTTAATTTTTTATCCATTAATAATTTATTTCTACAAGTTCGATTATTAATTTTAAATTCTAAAGTAGAATTGAGAGGAGCATATATATATGGAATTATTCCCTCTTTGTTAGTTGTATATTTTTGTGAAAAGCTCGAGTCTTCAGCAACAGTTATTTCAATCAATGAGCCAGGAACTGACGCTTCTCTAATATCAATCAAGCTAACTGATAACACTGAATACCCGTCTATGTCATTGACAACTGAGGGGATTTTTAAGCTCCATTCTTTAGCAATTTCTGCAGTGTTTGTTGTTTTAAAATCTCCATTTACAATTTGTCTTGCATAATAGTAAGAAAGACCATCTCCAGTAATCCAGCCCTTATCACCATCAAGCCATCGTTCAAGTCCTAGCCCAGTGAACCAACCATCTCGCATACCTATTACAGCCGTTTTAGCTGCTATATTAGGATTGGTAGCATAGTCTAAATTACGAGTCAGTTTTCCGCCAAGACCAAGTTTACTATCTGCTTTTTGATAATTATCTATGTGAGTTAAATGTATGTATCCTCTTCCAAAATATTCAATGCCCCCTCTATATCCCAATAATTTCGCTTGACTTCTACCATTAATTTCCTCTGAATACAAGAAATTCAGAGTTTCATGTTGGCAATTAGCTAATACACATGCAATTTGAGCATGCTGGGTTACTTCATTTTCAAAGCAAGTTTTTATAAGAAGTCTGACAGACTCAGCTTTTGAAATCTCAAATTTTTTAGTAGCCATATTTCGACCTAATTGACATTAATCAGTATATTCATCGTAACTTATAGAAGACGTCCATTCATTATTACTATTCAAAACTTTAGTAGTCGTCTTTAAATATATTTTGTCGGCTTTACTTATATAATCTCGGCTAATAACTTTAAATAGCTGTGGTTCATTAGATTTGATATGGTAGTAGCTCGAAAGGTTTCCAGATCCATTTTTTTCAGAGGATACTATTTCCTTTTGAACGTAATTGAATTCTGGCACTGATCTACCTTGAGTAGTTAACTCAGAAAATTGTAAATCGGATTCATAAGTTTTTTTATTTTGATTATATAGGTAAAAAGTATAAGAAGGGCTTCCATAATTTCCTAGTAATCCTGATATATAGGCAAAATCTGTATAACCGTCATAATTAAAATCACCAAATATAAAAGTGTATCTTTCATATTTAGAGTATTGTCTGGTACGAGTATCTGAAGATAGCCTAGTGTTCATTTCTTGTAAGGAAGGCACAGCAGTATTAATATTTATCGTCTGATGCCAATTAGAATCAAACCTATCTTTTATTTCAACTGATACAGGTGTAAAACAATAATCCCAAGTATTGTTAGAACAAGTTATAGCTCGAATTTTAAACGTTTTTGCGTTGCCTGAGTTATTTAAAACATAGTTTTTAAAATTTTTATTTGATTGGGCGTTAGCTTCATACGTTAATAGTACAAGTGTAAGAAATATCAAACTTGTCATTATCTTATATATAAGAATTATCAAATTAATATCTCTGTATTTATTAAAAGTTTCCATGTTCTTTTCCTAAACGGCTAATTATCAGAGACTAACAACCACAGTCACCGTCATCATAATTATATTCATCATCTAAAGGAGTTAACTCGAAACTGTCATCTTCTCTAATTGAAATACTATCTAATATTAACTCAACCTTCTCAGCCTTATCGCCAAATACCCTTAAGGTCTGACCCTCTTCATCAAGCTTACCTTCAATCTCTGTACCTTTCGAGTGATTAATAAGCTTATAGCTGATGCCTTGATCTATTAAGTCTTGCGGTAACAGCTTTTTAAGATCAAACGCTTTACTAAACAACCCCGACGTTGGCAAAGCAATCATCGGCGCATTGACTTTAGCTCCCACCACCAAGCTCTTCTTCACCGCCTTTACCTTAATCTCCCCCGGGCACACCAGCTTAATCCCGCTCTCATCAATCGTCAGCGACGCCCCCGCGCTAGTCTGAAACTTGATGCGTTTAGGACTTGCGATATTCACTTGTCCTGACTCACTACCGATGGTCATGGATTGCTGGCTATGCAATTGCAGCTCACCACCCTGTGCTTGTATCGCCACGGGCTTTGTGTTGGCGCTGATATGTAGTCCTGATAGAGCGGCTTGTCCAGCAATACCTGATAGCGACTCGATAGTATCTGCCGTCAAGGTATAGTTGCCTGCCACCACATCGGACTGCGTACTGCCAGATTGTCTAACGATGGTCTTGGCTGTGGTTAGGGTGTTGTTGCTTGATGCCAGAATACTGTTTTTGCTGACTACTAGTACATCGGACGCACCTAAGACTTCAGTTTGTAGGGTCTCATCGATCACCTGCGCTGCGGTTTCAAAGGCTTTTATAGACGCGTTCGCACTACTGATCTCTTGGGTAGATTGCAAGTGCGCTTGTTTGGCTTCCATCAGGGTCTCACTCAGCTCAGCACCCAGTTTCAGCTGGCGTTGTCCTGCGTCATTGACCCAAGCGGATTCATGCTCGGATTGGCTGTGCCGGATCCCAAAGGTAGAGAGCAGCACGCCACTGTCTGCTGTGGCTTGCAGTCCATGATCGGTGGCAAGGTTGACCCCTTGTCCGCTGCTTGTCGATTGATGGTTGCTGTAGCGATGGCGTAGGACACCAAGCTCGAGGATGTGCTCATCTGGGGCAAAGACTGCTTTGTTGGTGGTCGTTGGGTGCTGTGCGTTAGCATGGGCATTGGTATTGACACTCCACTGCATGCCGATCTGGTTTGGAGTGTCATCAAAGAGAAGGCTGACTTCAGATTGATCGTTAAGTCCGTATTGAGCGATACCGGTTATCCAGCCGCTATGTGCGTCGTCATCCTTGATTTGCGAATGTCCCAGACCAGCACCATGCCATCTTGGTGAGGATCCGCCTTGTAGGTTATGTCTATTAGCCAGTCCCTCATCGCGGTTGGTGATGTCTTTATCATCAGTGTCGCCCATGCCGATACCGTCATAGAGGCTGCGGCTAATGACGGGGCTGTCCTTGTCGCCGTACCAGTGGTTGAGTAGCACCGACTGTCCGAGTCTTGGGGTAAACTGCCAGCCGTGAGTCGCACCTGAGGACAGTTGTAGTGCTCTAAGCGGCGGGGTGATGCCATCATCATACGGGCTGATACCAGCAGATACCGGAGTGATGATGGTGCGCTGCAGGCCATCATCAGTGACCTGTGAGGCGTAGCTTGGCACAGCTGAGGTAGTTTGATCACCGGTTCGCGCTTGGGTGATGCCTGTATAGGTACTGCTGACAAAGGCAAGCTTGCTGGGATAGGGACAGTATGGAATAGCAGAGTCTAATAGTGTGGCGGTTACCCAAACTCCGGTGTCTTGTGCGATGTCGATACCGTACTGGGGAATGGCTACATACGACTGATGGACGGTGCTGAGAGTATGCAGGGTGTCGGTTTGCTGTTGGCTGCTTTGATGGGCGTGCTTACTAGTACGAGTGAGCCAGTCCGCTATAAAAGTAGCATGATGGTAAGAGACGCTGTCGCTATCTGGTTCGATGCCGATCATAGTAAGTGCGGTGCAATAGCTTGCTAAAGTGTGAACAGTCGATAAGTTATCGATATGCACGCGATTGCCGATATGCATGCCGCGCATCGAACCGGCGGCGGTGTAATACTCTCTATTGCAGGTATTAGCAGCGACCCACTGCTTGGCCATACGAGTGGCAGCAGCATCGCTATCGACTCGAGACGGCGCCCCTAATAAGACGGTCTTATCTTGCATAGCCAGTGCAGAATCGTCATAAGCTTGGCCTTCATAGAGAGTATCCGCCGACAAACCATCAGCGCGTACTGCCACAATAGAGGTGCCGCGTTGCTTGGCTCTGATCTGTAGCTCGTCCACGATATCACTACCGGACTGTACGGAAGACGCAGCATAGCGGTAGCTTACTGGCTCAAGCATGCTATCCTCTAAAGTGTTGATTAGCTGCCAGTGACCAAGATTGTCGGCTGAGTCGCCGTTTATCCATAAAGCCGATATGCCGATATCTGCCAGTAATCCTGTGATAAATTCATAGTCACTCACATCAAATTGGCTGCGCATGGCGAGTGGTGCGGTCAGCTGTTCTGATGATAAGAGTGGGTCTGAGAGCTGCCATTCAAAGTCATAATCACCAAGGATCGCGGTGATGATATCGAGCGTGGACTGGTTCACAAAGCTGCGGGTGTGGATAGACTGAGTGAGTTGCCAATCTGGGCTGGCAACATCTAAGCTATAAAAGTGAATAGCACCATCTGAGTGCTGGTAGTGGACGGCTCTGATATGTCCACAGCGATAAGTGGGTTTGCGAGCGGCGGTAAGCGTGGTGAGACAAACTGGTGTGCCGATGAGTGATAAACAAGCGTCGCTATCCAAAAAATACTGAGTATAAGCCAGTATACTGCCCATCGCGTGTTGATGGATACTACTCTGCCATAAAAAGGTGACTGGGTATAAAGCGTCAAAAGGCAGGACATCTGCACCTATATAGAGTTGATGCAGACGAGCGCGTTGTGAAAGCATAACTGGGATTCTCATCGTATTTAGGTTGAGCGTAAAACAACAGCATTATCAACAAAAGTTATGGGCTGCCACGTGAGAAAAGTATAGTGCTTATTGAAATATTGTCAACTCTTAACCCTATGATTATCAATAGCCATTGATAAAGTCAGGAGAATATAAAAGGTAAAAAGAATCACAGATATTTTATAACGGCCATTTTTATCCCTTTTAGATATCTATCGATTGAATTGAGGACACACCTTAGTATTTTAGATTTAAGACAAAAAACGCTCACTACTAAATGGCTGCGCATCGATAAACAATACTTTCTCAAAAAGTAAGCCGTCGTTATCATCTTACTTTTGCCAGTTAAGTTCACTTATTTTAAAATACGGACATGGCATAAGGTGGGTCAGTGTTACGTTGGATTGATTGTATAAGGATAAATACTCAGCCCTTATAGCGTGACACATTGACCCAAGTTTTTTGCTTTGGCTTTTTTTGCTACCTGTAAAGCGACGGCTGCATCAAAGCTGGCTGCGCCCACTGATTTAAACAGCGTCATACCTTTATCCTCCTTCACATCGAGGCTGATTTTTTTATTGACCAAATCCCCCAATGTGCCAGTGAGCCTATCCCATGTCCAAGCACTATCACTGTCCTCATGCGCTTGTATCAAGTCCCCTGCTTCATGTAAGCCGCCTTCAGCATCGTCAATGATCACGGAGTCGCAGGCCTCTATCACTGAGTTACTGACTTCCTTCATCGTGGCCTGATAAGCGCCCACCGCATTGATATGAACATTTGCCTTTATCTGCGCCGCCTCAAACAGTCCTGTCGTCGAGCGTGTGGCCAGATTTATAATATCTGCGTCTCTGATTGCCTCTTCAATATACTCACAAACCTGAACATCAACTTGCCATTGTGGATACTCTTGTATAAACCTGTCTCGAAACTGATGCGCCGTCTGCGCCGTTCTATTCCATAGTTTTACGTGCGTGATATCTGGACGTACTGTGAGAATAGCGTTTAGCTGCTCATATGCCATCCCGCCTGTACCGACCACTGCTGCCACTCGACTGTGTGGATTCGCCAGATACTTAGTCGCTATCCCCGACAGCGCGGCGGTACGCACTTGGGTGATATATATTCCGTCCAAAAAAGCCAGCATATCGCCTGTCTCATTATTTGAGACAGTGATGGCGGCCATGGTGGTTGGTTTATCGCGCTGAGGATTGTCGGGACAGATGGTGACCAGCTTGACGACTGCATACTCGTTTTCACCATCAAAAACCACTGACGGCATCGACAAATGCGATCCTGAGGTGTGTGCATCACTCTCCTGAAAAGTAGGAATGACTAGGCGCTCAGGTGTTTTAATCCAGCTCGGATGCTCGCCTTGTCTCTTCAGCAGCTCCTCGATAGCACTGATGGCCATTGGCATGGTTAGCTGTTTTTTTACGGTATGAATGTCTAAAATCTGCATAATTATCCTTAATCTGTTTTATTATTTCATTATGAACAATCCTTAAATGTGACATTAAAAAACCTAATAAGCAACCCGCCATTTTTAGAGCTTTTATCACGGTTTATCATTTTAACTAAGTCAATAACCTCACTATGCAAATAACCAAATTATCTAATGATCTTGAGACATTGACCAGCGTGATACAGTGTGAGGCCAAGCTCTGTAAACCCAGACTTGATACCGCCAAAAGCAACCTTTGCTTCCTCTAAAGTCTTGAAAGGTAGCGGAATGCTGTCTCTTTTGCCGGTCACGATATAGTCTGCAAAGCATTTACCCATAAGCGTGCCAGTGGTAATGCCGCGACCATTATAAGCCGTCGCCGTCAGCAAGCCTTCGTCTGGCTCCATCACGCGAAAGATATGATCTTGGGTAAAGCCAAAGCTACCGCACCATTCATACTGCCAGTCAAACGCGGGCAAATCTGGATAGTAGCTTTTTTGCACCGAATTGGCCCACGATTGATAAAAGGATTTGGGCTTCATTTGCATGCCACCGACGGTACCTAATAGCAATCGACCATCGTCATCACGGCGAAAGCTAGATAGCGCCAGACGTGTATCCCAGGCACCTGTTTTGTAGGGTAATATGCGCTCTGCCGCTGCACCGCTCAGCGGTTCGGATGCAATCTGATAGTAATAAACCAGATAAAAAGTCTTGGCGATATCTGTCCATTCGCCTTCGGTATAAGCGTTGGTTGCGATAATCACACGCTCAGATTTGACACATGCTTTGGCCGTTCTGGCGTACCAATGACTACCTACTTTTTCTAGTGATTCAACAGCAGAGTGTTCATAGATCGTCACGCCAAGATTTGCAGCGACTTTGGCAAGTCCTCGGACATAAGCCAGTGGATTGATAGTACCCGCACGGTGGTCTAATAAGGCTTTATTGATACTGGTGGTACCGCAGTACTCGTGGCACTTACTGCCTGTCAATACCTCCACATTAGCGCCGCGGCGACTGAGCTGCTCGTATCTGATATCGACATCGATCTCACCTTTGGCATTGTGCGCCATATGAATATTGCCTGCTTGGGTCGCTTGCGCGTCGATATCATAGCGTTTGATTAAGTCAAACACCAAACCCGGCGCTTGACCAAGCGCTTCGGTCAAGCGCTCACCATCTGCCGCGCCTAGGCCAATGCTTAAGTCATCAGGGCGCGCCCACGTACCCGCATTGACCAGACCCACGCTTTTCCCTGAGCCGCCACTACCGATACTTTGACTCTCAAGTAAGACAATCTTGACGCCCTTTTCAGCCAGATGAATTGCTGCAGACAGTCCAGTATAGCCGCCGCCAATGATGCACACCGCCGCTTGGGTATCGCTACTCATTTGACTATATGCGTCAATATTAGGCGCCGTCATGTTCCACAAACACTGCTCTTGCAACATATCAGACTCCCTTTAGCACACTTCACTTAGTGAAGTATTGGTATCGAGCTTTGCTGTGGCCGGCTTTTCACGCGGTATGAACTTATCAAGGAACGCCCAAAGCAGGCCAAATAAAGGCGACAACCAGCAGGCAAAGGCAAAAGGCGCATAGGTCAAGGTGGCGATACCGAGTGTCGCTGCCACAAAGCTACCACCCATGTTCCATGGGATAAGGGGCGACAAAAGTGTCCCCGCGTCTTCGATAGAGCGCGTCAATGTCGTACGTTTATAGCCCATCTCTTTATATTTGTCTTGCAACAAACGGCCTGGCAAAACACAAGTGGTATAAACATCACCGATGAGTGTCCCGACACTGAGCACACTGCCGTACGTGGTAAACACCAGACCCAGCCGCGATTTCACAAAGTTATTAATCTTTGCCATGATGGCCCTAAGCGTGCCGTAGTGCTCAAGCGCACCGATAAAACCCAAGGCAAAAATGGTCAAACTGATGACCCACGTCATCGACATGACACCACCTTTTGACAGCAGCTGATCCACTACCTCAAAGCCCGTCTCACTGACAAAGCCATTTTGTAACACATCAAACACCTCACTCACCGCCACGCCCTGCATAAACACAGCAATCACAGAGCCTACCAGCACCCCGCTTAACACCGTCGGTATCGCTGGCATTTTCATCACAGCGGCGACAATCACCACCACTGCCGGTAGCAAAGTGACGATGCTTAAATTGTAATTGGCCGCTAGGTTGTCTTGTAGCGCGCGGATAGACGACAGGTCAATACTGTCATCACCATACCCCATGCCTATCCACGCATAGATAGCCAAAGCGGTAATCATGGCGGGAACGGTCGTCGGCAACATACCTTTGATGTGATCCCAAAGATCGACGCCAGCAGCAGCAGGCGTTAAGTTAGTGGTGTCTGATAGCGGCGACATTTTGTCACCAAAAAAAGCC
>Ga0208016_100300_pt1 | contig 14217 bp, 13 predicted proteins | sample 28_taG_FD_184102 | JGI IMG/M metagenome (GOLD analysis project Ga0208016, IMG submission 184102) | Marine viral communities from Cariaco Basin, Caribbean Sea - 28_WHOI_OMZ (SPAdes) (version 2) | ecosystem: Environmental > Aquatic > Marine > Oceanic | place: Caribbean Sea: Cariaco Basin...
AAGGTCATACCGTCATCTATACTTTTAAGAACTTGTTTACGAAAATCTAATGAGTAAGTCATAGTCTTTATAATAACAATTAAGATTGATAATTAGTTTATAACAATTTTAAGTGGGCCTTGCTATAGATTGGATAGGTAATACTGCTGTAATACCGCACACAATAAGCGTCTAGACAGGTAATATCTAGATACGCTACATTCATGAAGCTTTGCCTATTGCTAAGACGTTCTGTTTATATACATTAGGAATTATTTATGAATACCTTTAACAAAACTGCCAGTTTAGGTGCAATATTGGCCGGTGCGCTCGTTTTAAGCGCTTGTCAAAGCACGCCATCATCACCAGTGATTCAACGTGCCAACTCTATTTATGAAACCACGGGAATCGCTGATACCAAAGTCAAAGCGCAGCAAAATGCGATTGATAGTGCGCAAAAAACCTGTCGAAGCAAACAAGTCATTATCGTTGATGACAATGTCAAATATAATGGTATCTTAAATGAACGTACTGGCCGTATGGTTGGGCAAGTGGGTTCCGTGGTCGGCTCAATCTTTGGCACGGGCACGCCAGATTTGTCACGCAATGATGATTATGAGTACAAGATCAATTTTCGTTGCCAGTAACTCTCTATCAGTAACTCTCTATTAGCAACTCTCTATTAGCAACTCTCTAAATGAGCGACGCCATTTGCGTTTCTCTAGCATCACCTGACATACTGTGATTTATGAAATAGCCAACAAGCCGCGATATGGATGATATATCAATCAAAGCTTGTTGGCTTTGCTTTTTGTGCGCGCCCTTTTGGGTTAAACTATCCGCTATCGTATTCAGCACATCCTCATCAGTCTTTATATTTTCATTATCTTTGGTCTTATATCATGCGCAAACCTAACCTTTCAAATATCAAACAGGCCAAAGTACTCGCACCTGCCAAAGATTTGGCCACTCTAGAGGCCGAGCTCGCTGAGCAAGAAGACCATTTAGAGGATACGGTCCTACGCCTGAGTGATTACTTATCCGCAGTTGAAATGGTCATCAAACAGACCTTTGACCATCGGGTATGGGTCAAAGCTGAAATCCGTAACCTGTCGAGCAAAGGTGGTCACTATTACTTTGAATTGGCAGAAAAAGACGATGATGGCAAAGTGGTCGCCAGCTGCCGCGGCAACCTTTGGCGCTTTAAAGCGGCTCGTGTATTAGCCAAGTTTGAGCGCGCAACGGGTATGCCGCTTGAGCGTGACTTGACCGTACTCCTTAAAGTATCGGCAGGATTCCATGCCCAGTACGGTTTTTCAATCACGATTGAGGATATCGATCCCAGCTATACCCTAGGCGACTTGGCACGGCAGTATGCAGAAATGGTTGATCGCTTAACAGGCGAAGGGCTATTACATCTCAATCAGCAGCTGCCTACCCCTTTTGATATCGAGCATGTGCTGGTCATCGCGCCTGAAAAGGCGGCTGGATTGGGTGACTTTCAAGCAGATGCGGATCGCCTAGCCAGTACAGGTGCTTGTCATTTCCACTACCATAATGCGACTTTTCAAGGCAATCATGCACCCGCTGAGATACGCCAAGCCATCGTTAGTGCTCAGCAGCAGTTTCATGAAATTTATCAGCGTTTGCCTGATTTATTGGTCATTATTCGCGGCGGCGGTGCGGTTGGTGATTTGGCTTATCTTAATGATTATGAGCTGGCAGCGTTGGTTGCTGAGCAGCCTGTGCCTGTCTGGGTGGGTATCGGTCATGAGCGTGACAAAGTTATTTTAGATGAAGTGGCGCACACCAGCTTTGATACGCCCTCAAAAGTGATTGCTGCTATCCATAGCCATTTAGCCCAGCTCGTCACTCAGACACTACAATATCAAGCGCAAATCAAACAAGCCGCTCAGCGCCAACTCAATACGGCGGAACAACAAAGCACACGCCAGTTGAGCCAAATACAGTCGCAAACTATTGGGCAACTCACCGCTCTGCGAAAAGACAGTGATTATGCGTGGCGTAGCATTCAACAAAGCGCACAGCGTCAAGTAAAGCAAGCCGCTAGACTGACGGCTGAGCGATATACACAAACGCAAACCTTGGCACGTCAACAACTGACGAAAGCCGCGACCAATAGCAAAACTCATCAAGAATCGATTATGCAAAACGTGCAGCAGCAAGTCATACAAGCACAGCGTGATAGCGAACATCTACGTGATATTGTGCTATTACATCGCCCGTCTCGCGTGCTCAAACAAGGCTATACCATGCTCACGGATGCCAAAAACAACCAAACGCTCACGACCAGCACCCAACTGTCTCCTGAGCAAACTGTCAATATCATTTTAAAAGATGGCAATGCAAAAGCGCAGATTATCGATGTCAATATCGACAAGAAAGCGACTGAAACCTCAGACATGCCCATTTAATCATATAATAATATCTAACAACTACTTATCTACTTACCTTTAACAATTAGGAAATTTTATGACCACCCCTACTCGCAGACGCAAAAAAGCCGCCCCAAAAACCTTCAAGGCAGCTTACGATATTTTAAAAACCAATGCGGCCGAATTACAGCAACAAGACGAGCCTGATATTGATAATCTGATGACCACGGTTGAAGAATCTATTGCGGCTTATCGCGTTTGCGAAACCCGTATTAACGCGGTACAGGAAGCATTGGATGCGGCCTTCGCCGAAGAAAAATCTACTAGCAGCACGGACAGTTAGTTTATTCAGGCTCATCAACTTCAAAGACTTGGCGTAGATAGGCAAGATACGTGTCATTATTGATCATGGTCTTGCCTGGACTATCAGACAGCTTAGCCACTGGCTGACCATTGCACTCTACTAATTTGAGCACGATATTAATCGGTGTGATGCCCATGTCATTGGTCAAATTGGTGCCAATGCCAAAGCTGGTTCTAATACGATCTTTGAAGTATTGATGTAGCTCCCAAGCCTTTTCTAAATCCAGCCCATCACTGAAAGTCAAAATCTTTGTCTTTGGATCTATTTTCAGCTTTTCATAATGTGCCACTGCCTTATCACCCCAGATGTAAGGGTCGCCACTATCGTGACGCAGCCCATCAAAGAGCTTGGCAAAATACAAATCAAAGTCGCGCAAGAACGCATCCATACCAACCACGTCTGTCAATGCAATACCCAAATCGCCGCGATACTCATGTACCCATGCTTCAAGCGCGGCTTTTTGTGAATCACGCAGACGCACATCTAGTGCCTGAAAGGCTTGCATAAACTCGTGCGCCATTGTACCTATCGGTGTCATTCCGAGCTGTTTTGCCAGATATACATTGGATGTACCGCCCACGATTTTTGGCTCAGCTTTATGTAATGTCTCAACCACATGTGCTTGCCAGCGTTTACTAAAGCGTCGACGCGTCCCAAAATCAGCAACGATAAACGGCGGTATATCACGCCCATACTTTGCCTGCTCTAGGGCATATTGATGCAGCAGCGCTACTTTTTCATCAAGGCGACGCTGCCCTTCTTCAATCACACTATCATTCGATAACGCATTAAAATAAAGCTCATTGACGATAGCCAATACAAACACCTCAAAGAACATTGCCTGAATCATCGGCCCTTCGATGTCGATAGACAAGCGACCTTTTTCATCAGTACTCACCGTAATAAACCGGCGTTTTAACTTAAATAATTCTAGATAATCCACAAAGTCTGAGCGCATAAAGCGCAAACCACGTAGGTAGTCCAGCTCATCTGGCAAAAAACGCAGTTCACACAGGCTGTCTAGTTGCTGCTCTAGATCTTTTTTGATATTGGCGAGTGGATAAGCGGTGTCTTTATTATTGCGGCAGCGAAAACGGTAGACCCCATGCGTCTGCGGAAATTGATGCAACATGGTTTGTAACATCGTAAATTTGTACAAATCATTATCAAGCAGTGAGGTAATAATGGGTGAATAAGTAGCAGTCATGCTATGGCCTTAAAAGTGCAGAAATGAGAAACAAGTGTCACCGAATCAACCAAGCGACCTTATGTCTGAATAATAAATAACATCTGGATAATAGACGCCCATAAAGTATGCGTCATCCATAAACCATCCAGTATAACGAAGTTTGGGGTTTATTTCAGAATTCGCGTTAGATTGCAGCAAAATTCGTACAACTAGTCAAAATGAACACAAAACATCTGTCATTACATGGCATAAAAAAGACGCTAAGAGTGAACTTGGCGTCTTTTTTATTTATCCAAAGGTGGTAATAAAACGACTATGATTTCACCAGTTTTACCAATGGTGCATAGCCCGATTGCGGCATCACATCGACTGGGATGAACTGTAGCGCCCCGCCATTGATACAATAACGCAGCCCGCCACGGTCTTTTGGACCATCAGGAAATACATGACCCAGATGTGAATCTGCTACGCGCGAGCGCACCTCAGTACGTACCATATTGAATGCCGTATCTTGATGCTGAGTAATCACTTGCATATCAATAGGCTTGGTAAAGCTGGGCCAGCCGCATCCTGACTGGTATTTGTCTGTCGACAAAAACAACGGCTCACCACTGACTACGTCGACATAAATACCAGGCGCAAATAAATCATCATATTCATGACTAAAGGCGCGCTCCGTCCCAGCCTCTTGCGTGATATTGTATTGCGCTTTGGTCAACGTATTCTTTAGCGCATCTTTGTCAAATTTAGCATAGCGCTTGGGATCTAACGTCTCAGCAATAGTCTCAACTGGCGCAAGCTTGGTGCGAGCTGCCCCTTCAGGCTTATCATCAGCAAGACTCAAATCAATATGACAATAGCCATTTGGATTTTTTGCCAGATAATCTTGATGGTACATCTCAGCCAAATAGAAATTATCTAAAGGCTCGTTCTCGACCACGACTTTTTGCTCGTATTTGCTTTGTACACGCTTGAGCGCAGCATCAATCACCGCTTTGTCTTCTTTGTCAGTGTAATACACACCTGAGCGATACTGCACACCGCGATCATTGCCTTGCTTATTCAGACTCGTTGGATCAACCACTCGGAAATAGTATTTTAAGATGGTATCGAGGTCTGTTTTGTCGGCATCATAGGTAACTTTTACGGTTTCTGCATGCCCTGAGCCACGAATGACTTGCTCATAGCTTGGATTGGCTGTATCGCCATTGGCGTAACCTGATACGGCATCGATGACGCCATCAACGCGCTCCATATAAGCTTCAACACCCCAAAAACAGCCCCCTGCAAGGTAGATTGAGCGGGTGTTGATTGGTTTGCCGGTCACATTGTAATACACGCCATCTTTTTGCTTGATGGTTTCGATTTTATTGTTATCTGATGCTTGTGCATTGGCAGGTTTAGCGTTACCTGCTTTGAGCTCAGCGAAGCCATTATCTGCATTTTCGGCAAGTGCGTAGGCTTGCTTTGCTGATATATTACCTTTTACCAAGTGTACCAGATTGCCATTTTTATCAAGGATAGCCCAGCTTGGATAAACTTGTACGCCAAGCTTATTGATAAGTTCACCTGAAGGGTCAGTCAAGACAGGCAAGTTTGGGTAGTCAGCTTGTACGCCTGCATACCAAGTACTAAACTCACCATCAGCTTTTTCATTAAGATGACCGGGGCTGGCGACTGTCAACACATTTAAGCCTGAAAATTTGGGATCCATACGCCACGTCTCAGTCTCCTCTAATGTACCCAAACATAACGGGCACCAGCTCGCCCAAAATTTTACCAAGGTTGGCTTATTAGGATCAATCACTGCCGCACCTGTGTCGCCTAAGCCCTTTGTTAGCTGCGGCAATGCTCGCATTTGTTTGAGCATGTCGGAGGGCAACATGTCACGCGAGCTTGTGACACCAGTATTTTGACTACCTGATTTGGTACTGCTGCTCGCGCTGCTTTCTGCATTACTCATCTGGCCACAGGCGACTAATATGCCTGCACTTAGCACTGTCGTCATGCTAAAGGCGCTAACGTTTTTTAGCCAGCTTGGTGAGCTAGGTTTCTTAATTTCTTCATGATTACTATTTTTTTGATTGTTTTTATATGACATGACGTGTCCTTGTTACGGATGGTACGAGTTTTGGCAACCATGAGCGAGTAAATAGCTCAAAATTCTATTATGAGGGCATTCAAGTTAAAGAGATAAGACTTTGAAAAATAGTGGAGAGACAGTAATTCGGATTATTGAGACGCATTAGTTTGTCTTAATAGTATACAACGCTATTGGAGCCTACTTTAATAGTAAGCTGTCGATAGCTACACTTATTTAACAGGATAGTAAGAGTCCTGATATAGAGGGTGCTTCAATACAGTAATCAGTGCATATCAATCCTTTGCACTCATAAATTGCTCGACATAATCGTCGGCAGGATTATGCCGTAAGTCGCTTGGCGTTCCAGTCTGTATTAAGCGTCCACCGTTTAGGATACTGATGCGCTGACCGACTTTGACTGCCTCATCAATATCATGGGTGATAAAAACAATGGTTTTATTGAGTCGATCTTGCAATGCAAGCAGTTGATCCTGCAACTGGGCACGAATGAGGGGATCAAGCGCAGAGAACGCCTCATCCATTAGTAAGATGGGATTGTCCGTTGCTAAGGCTCGAGCCAGCCCAACACGCTGCTGCATCCCGCCTGATAACTCATCAGGATAACTGTGCTCTAAATTGGTAAGCCCCACTTCATTGAGCCAATGTCGCGCTGTTTCATGTCGCTCGCTCACACTCATTTTACGCACACGCAGACCATAAGCCACATTTTGGATGACTGTCATGTGCGGAACTAAGCCGAAATGCTGGAAAACCATACTGACCGTTTGCTGGCGGTAATGCTGCAACTGTTTATCATTAAGTTCTAAAATATTGATAGCGTTAGATGAGCTTTCGTCTACTGGCGCGGTGTTTGCCTGAGTATTATCCTTGGCGTGCGTTTTGGTATTGACCGTCGTGTTAACCCATATCTCACCGCTGGTTGGATCAATCAAGCGATTGAGATGACGTATCAAGGTCGACTTGCCAGAGCCTGATAGCCCCATGATGCAATGTAGCTCGCCTGCCTTGATATTCAAGTTGATATCGTAAAGTCCCACCGAGTAGCCGGTTTGTTCTTTGACCGCAACGCTATCCATACCCTCAGCCAGTAACGTCAATGCAGACTGGGCTTGCGTGCTATTGGCATTATAGATTTTACTGATATTTTTTAGCTGGATATGATTCATCGTTACTCTCACTATTTGCTTGATTTTTTATGCTGGCTTTACTCATTGACTATTGGACGCATTACTACCCAATCGGACGCCTGCCTGCTTTGATCGTTTTTTGACGAGCGCGCTTTCCTTGACCAAAGGCTTGAGTAATGCGGTCAATAATAATGGCGACGATAACGATAGCCGTACCCGCTTGTAAGCCTTGCCCGATATTAAGCGTTTGGATAGATTGCAAGACATCTTCACCAAGGCCCGGGGCACCAATCATCGACGCCAGTACCACCATCGCAAGCGACATCATCACCGCTTGGTTAATACCTGCCATGATACTAGGCAGTGCTTGCGGCAGTTTGATCCAAATGAGTAGCTGTAAATGCGTACTACCAAAAGAGCGTCCTGCTTCGACCATTTCATGATTCACTTGGGTAATACCCAACGTTGTCAGGCGAATCAGTGGTGGCAGCGCATAAATAACCGTTGCAAAGAGTGCAGGCACTTTACCAATACCAAACAGCATTAGCACCGGTATGAGATACACAAAGCTTGGCATCGTCTGCATGACGTCTAGTACTGGCGTCACAATTTTGCGCAGCAGCTTACTACCCGACATAGCAATACCGATAGGAATACCGATCACCACCGTGACCAGTACGGATACGATGAGCAACGCCAAGGTATCAATTAACGCCCCCCATAACCCAAAAGCACCAATCAAAAACAACCCTGCACCGCATGCCAGCGCAAACCAAATCTTGCGTACACCAAACCAAGCAAGCACCGTCACAAACGCGATAATGAGCCAAGGCGGAATAACCGTTAATAATCGCTCAATGGGTAACAGCAAGTACGTAAGTGTCACCGTGCTAATAGTACGAAATACTTCTCCGTAGTTTTGGACGACGCTTGATAAGGCATTGTTGAGCGGGGTCTCAAGCGACCACGAAGGGAAGCTGGATGAGAGTGCTGACTGATCACTATTATAGGCAGCTGGATCAGCACTGATAACAGCACCGTTTAAGCTAATGCCTAGCTTAGTCGCAAGATTAGTAGCAGCGTCTTCAGACAACCAACCGCGCCAAACGTCTGGGTTATCACGCAAAAACGCCAACGCTTGCTCATCGCCACTACGCTTCGTTTCACTCATCTCTAAGATTGCGCCGTTCAGCTCATCAGGCGTAAACTGCACATTTTTGAAGACCTCTGCTAGCTCAGGGTTGGATTCGATAAATGGGGTAGATACGGCAATACCGAGAGGCGATACTGGAAAACCAGATACACAATCAGATGTTCCGTCAGCGAGTAATAGGTCTTGCCAGCAGGCATCTTTGTGATCTGGGAACTCCAAAGCAGCAAAATCATACTTTGCCATTAGGCCCGTAGGTTGCCAGTAGTAAAACAATAGCGGCTTGTGCTGCTCAAAAGCAGAGGCGATTTCAGCATCGAGCGCAGCGCCAGTACCGGGGTGGGCATTATTAAAAATACTATCGAGCCCCGTATTTTTTAGCAGACGCGTATTAAATATCTCACATGTCCAGCCAGAGGGACAGTTCATAAAGCGAGATTTGCTCGGATCTTCAGGGTCTTTGAATAGATCAGCATATTTGGGTAGGTCTTGATAACGACGTAGCCCTGGGTTTTCTTCCAACACGTATTTTGGGACATACCAGCCTTGGGTCGCACCGCCTTTGAGTGTATCGCCAATCACGACCACTTTGTTTTGCTCGATGGCATCTTCCATGATTGGCGAGCGTCCAATCCACTGCTCACCGATAATCTGAATATCGTTTTGAGACAATGCGGTCTCAAGCGCAGGCCCTGCTCCTGGTACTTCTTCTACCGTACAGCCGTAACCATCTTCAGTAATATACTTAAGCACCCCAGAGGTAAACTGTCCGCTCTCCCACGTCAGTGCGCCAAACTTGATCGGTGACTCACAAGCTGCGGATGCTGATATAGGCAGCAACAACGCGCTCATACACAGTAAGCTTAATGCAATCCATTGGCGCATGCTCTATCCTATTTATCGTTTTGTACTGGCATGAAAGAAGTATCAAAACCACAGAGCTTCACGATGCCATATTGACTCACAACATCTATGAATCATCTACTGTTGTTTAGACTTACTACAAAGTGTAGCGACTTATAGGAGTAATAACAAATGCTTATTTATCAATTATTGAGATGATTGAACCTCAGGCCATGCAGATATAAACGCTATCATTAATAACACTTTCCCCAATGCTAACCTTTGATTTTTTGGACAAAAAAATAGCACCTATTTTGATAGATGCTATAGATACAAGTCCTATAGATTATAGTATCGAATGAAGAGAGTTCAAAATCAATTTTTGAATAACTCCCATAGGACAACTATTTCAAAAACAGTGCCATCGCCTTTTTAAACAGTCCACCATAAGGTGGCAATAAGAAATTGAGACCATTTAGTTTGGTCTGTACAAAGATAGGTTTCATATGGCTCAAGCGCTCAAAGCCTGCTTTGCCATGGTATGCGCCCGTACCAGAATCACCTACCCCGCCAAACGGTAAGTCATGCTGGGCGACATGCATGATGACTTCATTAATACATAGACCACCAGAGACCGTATTGTTACGCACGTTTTCGATGCTACTATAGTTGTCACTAAAGACATATAGCGCCAGTGGCCTTGGACGCGAGTTCACAAAATAGATCGCATCGTCGAGTGTCTCATAATGCATCAGTGGCAATATCGGGGCAAAAATCTCATTTTGCATCAGATCGCTATCAGGCGCAGGCTCGCTCACAATCACAGGTGGCATCAGACGCGTTTCTATGTTGGGCTCAACCACAGTAAGTGCGTGTATCTCATCACCTGTTAGCGCGTCTAAGTAGCCCTTAACCCGTTTAAACTGCTCACCATTGATAATGCGTGAATAGTCTGGATTGTTTTCGATATTGGGATAGTGCTTGGCCATCCACTCTTTTGCCAAATGGATAAACTGGTCATGATATTGACGCTGAATCAATACATAATCTGGGGCAATACATGTTTGACCTGCATTTAGTGTTTTGCCCATCATGACACGGTTGACCACCGACTCTAGATTGGCATCATCCAGTACAATTACTGGTGACTTACCGCCAAGCTCAAGCGTCACTGGTGTCAAGTTAGGCGCGGCGGCAGCCATTACCTTTTTGCCTACAGCAGTCGAACCCGTGTACAGCAAGTGGTCAAATGGTAACTCACTAAAGGCAGCAGCAATATCAACCTCGCCCAGTACCACACAGATCATATCTGGCGAAAAATAACGAGAAATGGCATCAGCGAATGTCTGAGCAAACTGCGGCGCGGCTTCGCTCATTTTGACCATGATTCGGTTGCCCGCGGTGATTGCATCAATCATCGGACCAATCGCCAAAAACAGCGGATAGTTCCACGGCACCATAATGCCGACCACACCCAATGGTTGCGGCTGAATCTCATTGTGAGCTGGCATATACAGCGCTGAAATAGGCGCGCGATGTGCTTTCATCCACTTTTTGCCGTGTTTTTTGGCGTGACTGATACCGGTAAAACTAGGAAATAACTCGGCAAACTGAGTCTCTGATTGGCTACGATACCCAAAGTCTGCGCTGATTGCTTTTGCAAAGCTCTCTTGATTGTCGCTCAGCATCACTTCTAAATTATCTAGCTGAGTCTCACGAGTGCCCCAGTCATTGATCGGCCGCGTACGGCTCAATGTTTGTAGACGTGAGAATTGAGATTTCATCTCATCGATGGTTTTTGCGGTACTCAGTGCTTCAGGCATACGTTGCAGCGCAAAATTGGCATCGGTTGGTGCCTGCTCATGGGCGTGTTGGTTGCTATCTGTCATTTGTCTTCCTTGTCGTGCTCATATGATGTCACATGGTCACTATGTTTATTGAATTATGGTGTTACTTTGTTAGTCAGACGCGCGCATCCGTTATATGCCCTGACCGTACATTTTATTCGGTTTTGCTTATCAAACTTTAATGTAGCGCATTGACTGCGCAATGAACAGCTTCTTTGGTTGACTAGTGCGTCTGTACTAGTGTTGTCTACCTATCAGCTAACTCAATGATATATAAATATTTTTATGGATCCTTCATGACTTTTCACCCTTAGTATTTAACTGTCTTTTAGACTGCGTGATAGCATATAATCTTTGAGCGATACCTGCCAAAACTGCTACACTAGCCATCGGCATCCTCCGCCTTTACACTGGACAATCATAAGACAGACACGCTCATGCAAAACGACACACAACCGCTCAATGACATGCTGATCAGTAAATCTCTGTCAGCAGCCGATTATGTTCCCACTCTCGATGCCATGCTGTCACGTACTCTCGAACGCATCGATCTAAAAAAACAGCAAGGACTACGCACGCCTGATGAGTTATGGATCGTTGACCATAATGATGTCTATACGCTTGGACAAGCAGGCAAAGAAGAACACATATTACAGCGCACCGATACCCCTATCATCAAGACCGACCGCGGTGGTCAGGTAACCTGGCATGGTCACGGACAGCTGGTCCTTTATTGGTTGTTTGACTTAAACAGTTTGGGCTGGAGTGTGCGCCATCTGGTCTCCCACGCTGAGCAAGCGATCGAAGACGTCGTTAATGACTGTCTGCATCGCTCGCCATCTAGTCGCGATAATATCAGCGCCCACGCCCGCCGTGATGCACCTGGCGTTTACATGTATTCTGACCCCACTGTAGCGGACGACGAGAGCAATGCTAATAGCAACTCGCTAAATGACAAATCTCTTGATAATAAGATTATGCTTGGAAAAATAGCGTCGTTGGGCTTCAAGATTAAGCATGGCTTTAGCTATCATGGTATCGCAATTAACTTAGACTGTGATTTGTCAGCATTCAATGCTATCAATCCTTGCGGTTATGCGGGGATGCAGATGTTGCGCTTGTCTGATTTTGTAGCCATGCAGACAGATTCAGAGCAAAAAGAGTCAGAAACACAAATGCCTCACCAAGTCAGCGATGCATTCAGCTATGAGATAGTTACCCAAAAACTTATCGATAATATCGCCAAGCGTCATGCTGGACTGATTGAATTGCGAGCCATCGCGCCAAAGTAAGTTTTTAGCTCATTTTTGCATAATCTTTTTTTGCATAATATCTTGCACGCTTAGACTTAAGCATTAAGAGAAAATTTAGATCAAACTTGTTATAATCGCACCCAGTACAAATCGGGTGCGGCAAAAATTTTGCAGTATCCCTAGCTACATCAATCATTCAAACCTCTAAAACAAAAGCAAATTGGAGTATTTCATGGCAGATTTTAATAAAATTTTGGACGCAGGCGACGTAGATGGCGGCATCATCAACGTAGTAGTAGAGATCCCAGCTGGTAGCAGCCATAAAATTGAGTGGAATCGCGAATTGGCCGTATTTGAGCTTGATCGTATTGATCCACAGATTTTTGCTAAGCCATGTAACTATGGTTTTATCCCGCAAACGCTTGACGAAGATGGCGATGAGCTAGATGCATTGATTTTGACTGAGCAGCCACTACCGACTGGCATCTTTTTAAAGGCCAAAGTCATCGGTGTCATGAAGTTTGTTGATGATGGCGAAGTCGATGACAAAATCGTTGTCGTACCTGCTGACGACCGTGACACAGGTAATGCTTACAACAGCCTAGAAGACCTACCAAAGCAGTTAATCAACCAACTAGAGTTCCATTTCAGCCACTATAAAGACCTGAAAAAAGCGGGCACTACTGTGGTTGAATCTTGGGGTGATGTTGCGCAAGCGAAAGAAGTCATCAAAGAATCTATCCAACGCTGGAAAGATCTATAATTTATTAAAATTGGCATAAATGCTAATCATAGATAAATACCAAAATACCGCGATCGCAATGTGATCGCGGTATTTTTTTGCTTGAATATCGCTTGTGTAAAATGGTTATAATAAACCCTATTACTCATTCACACGCATACGCCGTAATAAGGACAGCCATGTTTAACCCCGACCCTAGCAAAAAGCCGGTCAATACCAAGTTGCCAAAAGACGTCATCATGATGGTCGAAAAAAACAACTTGGTAATGGCCATCAAAACGTTGGCGGCAGACGAAAACATCAGTATGGATGAAGCCAAAACTAGGATTGATGCCTATGAGACAGCACTAAAGGTAAAACAACAGCAAAAGCTCAATACCATCGCTAGCAAACAAGGTATCCCCAATCAGGCCATTAGCTTCGATAGAGAGCAAGAGATCGATGACGGGCCTGGACCATTGGTAAAAAATCGTGTCAAAACCACCAAGCAAAGCCAAGGATTTAAGAGCTTGCAAGATGGTGTCGATGGTCAGCTGAATGACTTGGGTTATAAGAAACCTTTGCTCCCTTATTGGCTAAAACGATTACTCGTCATCGCTGTCTTGATGATGGGTATATTTTGGATATTGTGGCGAGTGTTTGGTTAAGTAAAGTACTTGAGCGCGATACTTTTTATAGAACCGTTTATCGCTGATACTGTAGCCTGCGAGTATTGTTACTCACAGGCTGGACAATAGAAAAGCCTAACAAGGTTTGTTGGTTTCGCTAGTCTGTTATAAGTGGTTCCATTATAGCAGTCTGTTTTAAATGGTCTGTTAATAGGTTTGAAGGGTTAAATGGTTGGTTCCCTTGGGGTATAGCTTTTGAAACCATTTTTCTTTATATTGTCACTTAGACAGGCTGGGCATTTGATGTATAGTGTCATTTGCATTTCACTATTTATCAATTTCTCAGCCTGTTTTTTTCCAGCCTACTTTTTGAACCACCACCCGGATAAATGTAGCTATGAATAAAACAACTTTTAAAATATCGAAGATGGACTGCCCTTCGGAGGAAAACCTAATCCGAATGAAATTAGAGGGCCACTCGAATATTGAACATCTTGAGTTCGACATTCCTAACCGTCAATTAACTGTGTTTCATCATGACAATATAGAAGGGATAGAGACTGCTATTCATGACCTAAAATTAGGAGACACCCTACTCTCGACCGAAACCATTGA
>Ga0208016_100305_pt1 | contig 13942 bp, 9 predicted proteins | sample 28_taG_FD_184102 | JGI IMG/M metagenome (GOLD analysis project Ga0208016, IMG submission 184102) | Marine viral communities from Cariaco Basin, Caribbean Sea - 28_WHOI_OMZ (SPAdes) (version 2) | ecosystem: Environmental > Aquatic > Marine > Oceanic | place: Caribbean Sea: Cariaco Basin | collected...
CGGCGCTACATCAGACGGTTTCGACATGGTTGCACCGTCGGGTGAAGGCGCAATTCGCTGTATGAAAATGGCAATGCAAAATATCGATGCGCCAATCGATTACTTGAATACCCACGGCACATCTACGCCTGTAGGTGACGTGAAGGAACTTGCGGCGATTCAAGAAGTGTTTGGCCAAGCGGGCGTACCTATTAGTGCAACTAAGTCACTGACAGGTCACGCACTAGGTGCTGCGGGTGTAAACGAAGCTATCTATAGCTTGTTGATGATGGAGAATAACTTTATTGCGCCATCAATTAATATCGACACGCTAGACGACGCGGCACAAGGGCTAGATATTGTTACCCAAGCACGTGAAGCAACGTTAAACACAATTATGTCTAACAGTTTTGGTTTCGGCGGCACTAACGCAACGCTTGTTATGCAGCGTTATAACGGTTAATTAAAACCGCTTGAACCAGTAAGCTTTTTTAACTTCAGTTAAGAAGTTTCAAAGAAGACAAAAGGGCGTAAACCTGAGCACCGTGGGTGCTTGTGTTTACGCCCTTTTTTTATTGGTATTTTTTAAATAAAACCTGTGTTTTCAGAAGCGGCCGCTTAAGCGATTGTAATTGTGTGTTTTGTCCGTGAAGCAGAATGTCAAATTTTTATTAAGCGCAGTGTTTCGAGTGACGCTAAATTTGTCGTTTAACTAAGTGCTCTGAGCTATCGGTTAAACCAACTTTCATTACTCAATCGGCAATCTTTGTCAATGTTTGCCATAATTTGCAAATGGTGGACATTCGGAAATAGACAATGGCAACTTTAAATGTGTCGCTTCCTGACGAAATGCGTACGTGGATTGATGAACAAGTAAAAACTGGCAAATTTGCTAATGCTAGTGATTATATTCGCGATTTAGTGCGTCGCAATCAGAGTGAGCGAGAGGCAATTAGCTTAGCTCTCATAGAAGGTGAATTGAGTGGGAAAAGTGATAAGAATGTTTTAGATATTATTCAAGTTAAGAAAACTCGAGCCTCAGAATGAATAAATATACCCTCTCCAATAAAGCAGAGGAAGTTATCTCCGGGATTTACGATTATTCAGCCAATATTCATGGCGTAACTCAAGCTGAAGCCTATCTTGTTGCCCTACACGAAGCTCTAGTCATTCTGGCGGAAAAACCTAGTATCGGTACTTCAGCAGAGGATATCAGAAAGAATTACTTTCAACTGCCAGTTCATAGGCACATGGTCTTCTATAAAAAAGTCGATGACGGCATTTTCGTTATTAGGGTACTTCATCAACAGATGAAATACTCTATACATCTATGCGATTGAAATACGGAGGAAAGACCCAGTAATGTGGCTGAAGCGTCAAGTCAAATAAACTGATAACGACTAAACAAGGTATCTGGCTCGGGAATAGTGATTTTCCCGTAATGCCGTTTTACCAAACCTTCTTGTTGAAGTTCACCTAATAACTGGTTCACCGTTTGCCTACTGCTATTTATCATTTGCGCCAAAGACTCTTGCGAAAGCGTTAGCGTAATCGCGTTGTGTTTGGGCAAATGTTGACCGTAACTGGTGGTAAGCATTAAAAGCCGTTTTACCAGCTGGTGCTTAAGGCTAAGCCCCGCGCTTGAGTCAATAAACTGAAAAGCGCTGCGTACTCGCGTGCATAAGAGGCGAGTAAAATGCGGGTAGAGTTCAGGGAACTGTTCAAGCAGTGCTTTAAACGTGTTCTTTTGAATAATCGCTACAGTGCAATTTGTCTCGCAGAAGTTGTCGTGAGTACGAGGGAGGTCGTCAAACATCGATATCTCACCAAACCAGGTGCCGGGGCCCAATAGCGCAAATAGCATCTCTCGACCATCCACGCCCACTGTAACTACTCTTAAACGGCCCTCGCATACACCATAAAAGCCGACACCGTCTTCACCTTTGGCATGCAGTTGCTGCCCGGCTTTTAAGTGTTTTAGACGCATCTTGTCGAACATGGCTTCCTGCAAATAGGGTGGGAGCGCGCCAAACCAAGTAGAGCTAGCTAGAACAGGTTTAAACTTTTCCATTTAACAAATTTCTTACAATGTCGTATATCCGACAGTGTATAGCAATTACTGCGCGTAATGTAGGCGGTAAGAAAAAGTAAGTGGAAGTTCCATTGAAACGCTCAAGGTATCGAGCCTTCAAAAGACGGCTTACATACTTCAATGAAATCATTTTAGACATAAAAAGAGTAGAGCTATGACAGATTCAGTAAAGTCGAAAGTTAGCAGTGAAGAATGGCAAACCCGTGTTGACCTTGCCGCATGTTATCGCGCAGTTGCTATGTATGGTTGGGACGACCTTATTTTCACCCATATTTCTGCCCGTGTTCCTGGGCCTGATCATCATTTCTTGATCAATCCTTACGGTTTAATGTTTGATGAAGTTACTGCATCAAGCTTGGTTAAAGTTGATCTTCACGGTAACAAGGTAATGGAAAGTGAGTACGACATTAACCCAGCAGGTTTTACTATTCATAGCGCTGTTCATGAGGCTAGAGACGATGCAAAATGTGTCCTGCATTTGCACACAGCAGAAGGTGTGGCGGTATCCATTTTAGAAGAAGGGTTGCAGCCATACTCGCAACAGTCGCTTTTTCCGCTGGCGTCGCTTTCCTATCATGCCTACGAAGGCGTGGCGCTAAACCCAGAAGAAAAAGTGCGATTGGTTCGCGACCTTGGCGATACCCAATTTATGATTTTGCGCAATCACGGGCTTTTAACCTGTGCAGACAATATTCCCGATGCATTCTTGTTTATGTTTATTATGCAGCGCGCCTGTGAAATTCAGTTAAAAGCGCAGGCCACAGGCAAACCGCTTATTCCAATTCATTCGGCAATTCTAGATGGCATTCGTACACAAGCCGATCAAGTCACCCGGCAGGCTGGTGGTTCGTTAGCATGGCCGGGTATTAAACGACGCGTTGAACGCCGTTTCCCTGGATATGACAAGTAACGGCGTGAAGTTTAACGTTATCTAATACGATGATCGCAACGGATGAAGTGGACAAAAAACGTGAGCTAAAGCGGTTTGCTTCAAGCGTTCCCGTGTTAAAGGATTGTATGAACTTCGGCCGTCTCTTTAATGTTGCGGCCAAACGTGCATCAAAATGACGTAAATTAAACGAATCACCGACAAGATAAATCAAGGGCGCTGGGTTACTAAAAGCCTAAGTTAAGGTACACTTAGCGCCATGAAAATACTTCTTGAAGATACCATTCCGTTTGGCACCGATTACCTTAATAGCGTAGGTGAGGTTGAAACCTATGCATGGCAATCTCTTGTGCCTGAAATGCTGCGCGATGTAGATATTCTTGCGCTACGTTCTACCACCAAGGTTACCCCTGAACTGCTGACCAGCGCTAGCAAGCTCAAGTTTGTTACTACGGCAACGGCGGGGACCAATCATCTAGATAAAACGCATTTAGATAGCGTGGGTATTATGCATAGCAGTGCAGCAGGCTGTAATGCCGTAGCGGTTGCCGAGTACGTGTTGAGTGTTTTGCTGCACGCGCAAAAAGCCCAAAAGCTCGATTTATATAATGCGACAGTGGGAATAGTAGGTGCTGGTAATGTGGGAACTGCATTATCAAGAATTTTAATGGCAATTGGCGTTAAACACTGTCTGTATGACCCACCGCTACAGCAAGCGCTAGCAAAATCTGGTAAGAAGGAGCATAACGGTCAGTCATTTGTAGACTTAGCGCAAATAGCAAAGTGCGATGTGATCTCGCTTCACGTGCCTTTTATTAAAGGCGGCGAATATCCTACATATCAGATGATAGACGAAGCGTTTCTGGAAGGATTAACGTCAAACCAGCTGCTTATAAATGCATGCCGGGGTGAGGTTATTGATGAAGTGGCACTACTTAGTGTACTTCGAGGTGAAAAACCGCCAACGGTGGTACTCGACGTATTCGACAATGAGCCTGCCATAAATACAGCATTATTTGACTATGTTTGGTTCGTTACACCACATATCGCGGGGCACTCTGTAGAAGGCAAAGTGCGCGGTACGCAAATGATTTACGAGCAAATTTGTGACGTAGTGGGCAAAGCCCCAGACAAAGTGCTTAGCGACTTTTTAGAGAAAACCAATCCGATCAAAGTTGCGTTAAATTCGCCTGAGGCGGTGCGGTTGTCGGTTGAGGATCTCATTGCCGTATTCCACAATGTGTATGATGTAGCTATTGACGATAAGATAACGCGAAACGCGTTTGCGTCAGGCCATAATGAAACGCCAGAGACACACATAGCAAATACGTTCTCTACATTGCGCAAGCAATACAGAGTGCGTCGCGAGTGCAGCGCCTATGCGTTACACTTGCCAAAAAACACCAGTAAGCAAATCCAAGACACATTCACCAAACTGGGCTTTCACGTAAGTCTGGTTTAGTTATTTTAATATTAGGAGCATAAAGCATTATGTCGCAAGCGTTTGACGTAGCGGTACTTGGCGCCACAGGTCTAGTGGGCCAAACCATGATTGAACTATTAGAAGAGCGAGACTTTCCGGTAAACCGTTTGTATCCGCTTGCCAGTAAACGTTCAGCAGGTAGTACCGTGTCGTTTAAAGGCGAAGACATTGAAGTATTAGATGCTGATGATTTCGACTGGTCATTAGTGCAATTTGGCTTTTTCTCAGCTGGAGGCAGCATTTCTGCAAAATTTGCTCCGCTAGCGGCAGAGGAAGGCTGTATTGTTATCGACAATACTTCAGAGTTTCGTTACGAGCCAGATATCCCACTTGTGGTGCCAGAAGTTAACGCCCATGCACTGGCAGAGTTTCGCAATAGAAACATTATTGCGAACCCAAATTGCTCAACCATTCAAATGTTGGTTGCACTTAAACCTATTCAAGACGCGGTTGGTATTGACCGTATTAACGTGTGCACATATCAGTCAGTTTCTGGTGCAGGTAAAGAAGCCATGGAAGAACTGGCTAAACAAACCGCAGGTTTGCTAAACGCACGTGAAGTAAAACCAGAATCGTTTAGTCGCCAAATTGCCTTTAACGTTATCCCTCAAATCGACGTATTCCAAGACAACGACTACACCAAAGAAGAAATGAAAATGCTGTGGGAAACCCAAAAAATCATGGGCGATCAAAGTATTTTGGTAAACGCGACAGCTGTGCGCGTGCCGGTTTTCTATGGCCATGCTGAGGCCATTCACCTTGAAACGCGTTCGCCAATAGACGCGCAGCATGTTAAAGAGCTTTTAGCCGATGCGCCAGGCATAACAGTTTACGACGGCAATGAGCAATTCCCAACGCAAGTAAGCAGTGCTAGCGGCAACGACATTGTGCATGTAGGGCGTATCAGGAATGATATTACTCACCCTTGTGGTTTAAATTTGTGGGTGGTGTCAGACAACATTCGCAAAGGTGCAGCGACAAACAGCATTCAAATTGCTGAGACACTTATTCGCGACTACTTATAAGTATTCTACAGAGACACAGCCTCTGATTAATCGGATAAGCACAGGAAAAGGTAAACATTTTTCTGTGCTTGCCGATACGCAATGAAAGGGTAATGCCTGCTGCAATTGAAAAAAGCATTTAATGCAATGAAGCGGCGGTATGCAATGAAATAGAAAGACTGTGCTTGATACTACTTTCGACGGCTTTTAGTGAAAATTTGAGCATTAGAGTGATCCAATACTACTGTCTAACTAGATCACCCTTAATAACTGGTTTATAGTTTGTAGAGTTAGGAATAGAACAACGTTAAAAACAATACTCAGTCAGACACTTAGGCGAAAGGTAAGAACTCTAAAAAGCGCAAATAAATCTTACTGCTAAGTTCATAAAGACTGTAAAACGCTAGCTTGATTATTAATGGTTTCAAGGTGGCTTAAGAATAAAAATAAAAGCCAATATTTTCTTCCGTACTGATTGGCTAGAAAATCCGCCCATACGTCTCGGGTGGTAAATACGCTTGAGGGCATATAGGACTGCTATGAAATTGCATTTGACGGGCTTACTTTTACTAACACTTTGTTTGTCTGGCCCTATCATCACTGTTGATGCACAAGAACGCGCTACCTTCTTAAAAGGTCCCAAAGACGCAACTGACCAGTATTCAGGCCTAGAATATGGCCCTATCGACGCCAACGATACCCTATGGCGTATTGCTGAGCGCTATCGCCAAAATAATAACCTGAGCGTATATCAGGTTATGACTGCCATTTACGAGCTCAATCCAAACGCCTTTGAAAACGGCAATTTAAATTTATTAGTTGATGGTGCGGTATTAAAGCTACCATCAGAGCGCTATATTGCCAGAATTGATAAGCAAAAAGCCCAGATGCGCGCTGAGCAGGATGATAGGGCATTTGCTGAAATGCTTAATAAGCCCGGCAGTAGCGTAAGAAATATCAAGCCTGCATCGCCTTTAGTCAATCAACAAGACTTAACGCAAACCCAAACTGATATTGAGCAGAAAATCACTCGCTTAGATCAGGAGCAAACCCGACAATTTGACGAGCTGCGTATGCAATTTGCAGCCTCACTGGAAAATGTTGAAGCTATTCTTAACGAAAACAGACGCTTGTACGAGCGTGTTGAGGCCGTTAATGGCGAACTAGAAACCTTGCGTGGACAAGTGGAAGGTGATGTTAAGAGCCAACTAGATATGCAAGTGGCGCTTCAGCAAGAATTGCTCGACATGATCAAGGCCGAGCAAGCGCAGCGCGAAGCAGAAAAGCAGTCTTCTTTTTTAAGCGCACTTACCAGCCCACTCAGTCTAATCATAGGCTCTGCAATTCTGTCACTATTGTTAGTTGGTGGTCTTATCATGTGGCTGCTAAAACGTAATAGTAAGCCTGACGAAGCGCCTGCGGCTGGACCTACGATTACAGCCGATAACGATGAAGTGCCGGTACCTGATTCTGACATTGGCGATCTTTCAAGTGCACTGGCCCCTGACTTTGATGATAAAGCAGAGTTGTCAGATGATGACTTGTTCAATGACGACGACCTACTTGATGACGTACTTACCTCAGATTTAGAAGAAAGCCTAGATGACGAACTAGAAACCTTCGCCGACCTTGAAGACGACATGTTGGTGCCAGACGATGGCAGTGATGACTTGTTTGAAGCTGGCGATGATGAGCTTGATCAAAGTGAACTAGATAGTCTGTTTGATGACGATGACCTGTCAGATAAAGTATTAAACGAAAACGACACTGACGACCTTGAAGGCTTCGACCTGTCTGGGGATGACGACATCTTTGATGAAGATGCTGCCGATGAAAGCGAGCCAGAGACGGAAGTTGCTGACGAGGCTGCATCGACAGATGACGATGATTTTGACATTGATGACTTGCTTGATGATGTGCAAAGCCAAGACGCGGCAGAACTTGAGAGTGATGAGCTAGATGAGTCGGGCGATATAGACCCTGACGACATACTGGCTGAGGTCAAAGGAACTGCTGAATCTGACAATGTTGATGAAGACGATATCGACGCGTTGCTTGCCAGCTCAGTTGATGATTTATCTGACGCTGACGAAGAAACAGAAAGTGTTTCTTCTTTGCCAACCGTAGAAGATGAGGACGATAAGCCTGAAATCAGTATTGACGATTTGCTAGAAGAGCACGGCGTTGATGCAGGTCTTACTGATGAGCTAGACAGCAATGACGACCTTATCAATGAGGATATGCTAAGCAAGCTCGACGACGAGATTAATCAGCAAAATAAAGAAATTGATAAAATCACCGACGATTTGTTAAATGAAATTGAGCAAATCGAAATGATGGGTGGCCTGGGTGAAGAAGGTGACGAAGACGAGGATGATCTCGAGGAAGAAATAACAACTTCTTCGCCGTCGCCGCAGTCTATTCAGAGTCTTGATGCCATTACCGACGATTTAGACGAAATAGTCACCGACGAAATCGAAACTAACGCGGACTTCAGTGACCCTCTTTCCGATGAGCTTATTGCTGAGCTACAGGCGGAAGATGAGCTTGCTGAAGAGCCTTCAGCGGATCAAATGCCCTCAGCGGATCAAATGCCTTCAGCTGATGATGAGCTCGATGAAAGCGCTTCTAGCGATTTACCTACTCAATCCGATGAGGAAGGTGATTTTGACGATCCGTTTACTGATGAACTACTTGCAGAGCTTGAAGCAGAGTTAGATGGCGAGCCTGAAGTTAGTCCTGAAGCTCACGAAGAAGACGTAGATCTTGAAACGCCTGAAGGCGATGAAGAAGATGCAAGCGAAGATGATTTTAGCGACCCGCTAACTGATGAGTTGCTTGCTGAACTAGAAGCTGAAGAATCTAAAAGCAGTGAAGATGTAGATTTGCTGACAGACGAGCTACTTTCTGAGCTTGAGTCTGAAATAGAACCAGATGATGAAACAGATGCAGAGTTCGAACCTGAAGTCGAGTTTGAGTCAGAACCAGAAGCTGAGCTAGAAGCTGACATTGAAGATGAAGTAGAGCTTGAGACGGAAGCCGAAGGTGAACCGCAGTCAGAACTAGAATCAGAGCTTGGCACTGAAGTAGAAGCAGAGCAAGACGCTGAGATTGAGCCTGAACTAGAAGCGGAACTTGAGTCTGAGCCGGAGCCGGAATCAGAGCTAGAATTTGAAGCTGATTCTGAATCTGAATTCGAACAGGATTTCGATTCTGAAACAGAACTAGACCAAGAAGCAGAAGAAAAAGCTGAGCCTGAAGCCGACTTGGAAGATGAAGTAGAGCTAGAGGCGGAAGCCGAAGGTGAACCAGAGTCAGAACTAGATTCAGAGCCAGAGTTTGACACTGAAATAGGAGCAGAACAAGACGCTGAGATTGAGCCTGAACTAGAAACGGAACTTGAATCTGAGCCGGAGCCGGAATCAGAGCTAGAATTTGAAGTTGAGCCTGAGCTTGAGCTTGAATCTGAATTGGAACAGGATATCGATTCTGAAACAGAACAAGACCAGGAACCAGAAGAAAAAGTTGAACCTGAAACTGAAGCTGAACCTGAACCTGAAGCCGACTTGGAAGATGAAGTAGAGCTAGAGGCGGAAGCCGAAGGTGAACCAGAGTTAGAACTAGATTCAGAGCCAGAGTTTGGCACTGAAGTAGAAGCAGAACAAGACACTGAGATTGAGCCTGAATTAGAGGCGGAACTTGAATCTGAGCCAGAGCCAGAATCAGAGCTAGAATTCGAAGCTGAGCCTGAAACCGACTCGGAAGATGAAGTAGAGCTAGAAACGGAAGCCGAGGCAGAACTACAGCCAGAAACAGGCGTAGAGCCAGAGCTCGACGCTGTCGATGAAGACGTTGAAGAAAAGGCAGGGCAAACGTCAGACGATCCACTAGATGACGCTATTGAAGCGTTTGAAAGACAGATGATGGATGATATTCCTTCGTTCAGTCAGATGGATACGGAAAAGCCATCAGCGCCAGCGGAAGATGCTTCAGCAGAAGACAGTGATGAATACGACGACAGCCTGTTAAACGCTGCGTATGACGAAGTAGAAAGCTTTGAATTAGAGCAAGAAATTGACGGTGTAGTAGACGGTGAAGATGAAGGTGACGAAATATCATCAGAATCTACTGCTGCTGAAGAATCGAGCTCGCCTGAAGAAACTGATTTAAACCAAAGCGATTCAGATAAGAACAGCGAAGAAGACTTTAACGAACTTGACGATGTTCCAGGCCTTGACGACTGGTTGTCTGCTTCCGGTGACGATGATCATGTAGACGACAACGAGATTCTTGACGATCTTGACAGTGCGGAATTCGATGAGCTTCTTCAAAGTCTTGAGTCAGACGCTATTGTTGATACAAGTGATGTCGACACCAGTGAAATTGAAAGTGATGACGACGGTCAGGATCCAGAAGCATCTTCAGCAGAGAGTGAAGATACTTTCGAACTTGAGCAGGAAGATGATGAAGCCACATTCGAGTTAGAAGGGAGTGGCGACAACCTTGGATTCGACGAAAGCGATGATACGTTTGAACTAGACGAAGAAGATGAAACCTTTGAGCTAGACGAAGATGGTGCTTTTGAGTCTGAGCAAGAAGACGACGAAGATACTTTCGCCCTTGAAGAAGATGATTCGGAACTTGCATTAGACGACCTTGAAATTCCAGATGATGTGGAATTGGATATTGCCACGCCAACTGAAATTGAAGAGGACGAACAAGAGGCTCAATCCGTTGAGACTGAAAAGGCTCAAGAGGATGATCTTAAACTCGATAACCCTGATTTAGATCTTGCCGCCTTACTTAGTGATGTCGATGGTGAAAGTGACGCGCAAACGCCACCAGAAGACTTCCTTGATGTAGAGGCTTTAATGGACGATGGCGATGATGCAGACGCTATTGACCCGGATAGCCAAGCACTAGATCTTGATGTAAGTTTATCTGACTTCACAGGTGTATCTGATGAAGATACGGTGATTGATATAGATAAAGACGCAGGGCAGAACGCTAACCTGGACTTAGCTCGCGCTTATATTGAAATGGATGATGTGGACGCTGCAAAAGAGTTGCTTGAAGAAGTAATGAAAGAGGGTAGCGAAGAGCAAAAACAGGAAGCCGCATCGATTTTAGCGAATATTGCTTAAGTAGTTTGCTCTTATGCGCATAACCGCGCTCTCGTTTGAGATTTTGGACGGCCAGTATATTTACAAGATATACAGGCCGTTTTTGTTTTAGGTGATGTACATTTATTTTCTATGACCTAAAAGAGTTTTGCGTATTAGCGGCATTGCATGTTGCAAGCGACATGACTACACTTAGCGCCTTTTCAGAAACGGGGTAATACAGATATGGGGCGAATTGCCTTAGGGATTGAATACGACGGTGCTGCTGTATACGGATGGCAACGCCAGCGTGAAGTACCAAGTGTTCAGGAACATCTTGAAAAGGCACTATCGACAGTAGCCAACGAACCCATTGAAGTGCAGTGCGCTGGACGTACCGATGCTGGTGTACACGCTACTGGGCAAGTGGTTCACTTTAACTGTGATGCACCACGCTCAGAGCGCGCTTGGACACTCGGCGTAAATGCGAATCTGCCTAACTCTGTTGCTGTTACCTGGGCAAAGAACGTCAGCGATGACTTCCATGCACGTTTTTCTGCTACCCATCGCCGCTATCGTTACGTTATTCATAATGCGAAAATGCGTCCTGCTATTCTCCATTCCGGGGTTACCCATATCCACCGCGAATTAGACGAGAAAAAAATGCATGTTGCCGCACAAGCCTTGCTAGGCGAACAAGATTTTACCTCTTTTCGCGCAGCGCTTTGCCAAAGTAAAACACCATTTCGCAACGTTACTGATGTAAGCGTATATCGCCAGGGGCGATACGTTATTATCGATATTCGCGCCAATGCCTTCTTGCATCATATGGTTCGCAATATCACTGGCGCACTTGTTGAGATTGGGGCAGGGGAGCAAGACGTAAATTGGATAGCTCACTTGTTAAGCCTGAAAGACAGAAGTAAATCTGCAGCCACGGCGAAGCCAAATGGGTTGTACTTGGTTGACGTCACATACCCTGACGAGCACGGTTTGCCTAAACCGCCTTTAGGGCCATTATTCCTTCCAGAGGCCTAATCTATCTACCTTCGCCTTTAAATTTTTCAATCTGAGTTAGCTGCACATCAGCTAGCAGTTAACACAGGTTGTATTGAAGCGTGTATCTTCAAATCATCCCTTGCCAACTTCTAAGACCAGTTTTGTTTTTTCCATTTCGTTGTATTGTGGTCTAATAGCGCGCTATATTAGGTAGCTGTTCTATTGTGTTACGTATTTTTTCTTTGTAATACAGTATGAAACTTAAAAAATTAATGTGTTGTTGACCACAAGTATGAACAAACATCAATCGTCATGGTCGGCAAACAAAAAACAAAGGATTCAATTTCCATGAGCTGGATTCAAAAAATTCTTCCTCGCACGCAAACATCAACCAAAGGTAACGTACCAGAAGGTATCTGGACGAAGTGTGGTTCATGCCAAGCTGTGCTGTATAAGAGCGAACTGGAAAAACTTCAGGAAGTTTGCCCTAAATGCGACCATCACATGCGTATTACGGCACGCCGCCGTATCGATGCGTTCCTAGATGATGGCGATCGCGTTGAGTTAGGTGCAGAGCACGAGCCGCAAGACGTACTTAAGTTTAAAGACTCTAAGCGCTATAAAGACCGTATTGTTGCTGCACAAAAGGCAACGAACGAGAAAGACGCGCTTGTGGTAATGCAGGGCAAGCTAAAAGGTATGCCGGTAGTGGTTGCGTGTTTTGAGTTTGCGTTTATGGGCGGCTCAATGGCATCGGTTGTAGGTGCTCGCTTCGTTGCTGCTGTTAATGCATGCTTAGAAAACGATATGCCGCTTATTTGCTTTAGTGCTAGTGGCGGTGCGCGTATGCAAGAAGCACTGATGTCGCTAATGCAAATGGCTAAAACATCTGCAGCGCTTGCTAAAATGAGTAAGAAAGGCCTGCCTTATATTAGTGTACTTACAGACCCTACAATGGGTGGTGTATCTGCAAGTTTGGCGATGCTTGGTGACGTAAACGTAGCCGAGCCAAAAGCGCTAATCGGCTTTGCGGGTCCTCGCGTAATCGAACAAACAGTAAGAGAAAAGCTGCCTGAAGGTTTCCAACGCAGTGAGTTCCTTGTTGAGAAAGGTGCAATTGATATGATTGTTGACCGCAGAGATATGCGTGATAGATTACACAGCCTGTTGGTTAAGTTGCATTATAAGAATTAGTGAATAACGAAAACAATCTAAATACTGGCTCAGCGCCACACGCAGAAAACGCCTCAGCGTCTTCATCTTCGCAAAAAAGCCTGAGCCAGTGGTTATCCTACCTAGAATCTATTCATCCTAGCGCCATCGATATGGGGCTAGACAGAGTGAAAGAAGTGGCCAATGCCATGGCACTCTCACTCAGCCAGTCTTTGGTTATTACTGTAGCAGGCACAAACGGTAAAGGCACAACGTGCCGCTTACTTGAGCAGGCTATGCTTTCGCAAGGCAAAAGTGTTGCGGTATACAGTTCCCCCCATTTAACCGACTATCGTGAACGCGTGCGTTACAACGGCGAATTACCGCCTGCCGATGAATTTGTAAATGCATTTGAGTTTGTTGAAAATGCGCGAAAAGACACCGGTGGCGAACCTATTACTCTAACTTACTTTGAGTTCGGTACACTGGCTGCCATGAAAATGATGCAGTCATGGGCTGTTGATGTGGTCATTCTTGAAGTAGGCCTAGGCGGACGTTTGGATGCCACCAACATTATTGATCCCAATCTAGCTGTTATTACGACTATCGATCTTGACCATCAAGATTGGCTTGGTAACACCCGCGAAAAAATTGCTCGGGAAAAAGCGGGCATTATGCGCAAAAAGGGCAATGCAGTGGTTGGTGAACTGTTTCCTCCATCATCGCTTTACGATGTGGCTAACGAGCTACAAGCTAACGTACGTTGGGCTACACAAGATTTCGAAACAGTGGTAGCAAGTGATTACAGTGAGTGGAGCTGGAAAGGGAAGAGCAATAGTTATACGTCGCTACCTTATCCTAAAATTCCACTTCAAAATGCGAGTACAGCGTTGGCCGCGCTGGAGCTACTAGATTTGCTGCCCGAAGAAAGCGTGGTAAGAGATATTATTGAGAACACCACCATGCCGGGGCGCCAGCAGACTATCAGTGATTCCCCGTTAGTAGTTGTAGACGTTGCCCATAATCCACAAGCGACGACAGCTATGCAAGATTGGCTAAACCGTTACGATGTAAGCCAAATGCGCGTTGTGGTGGGCATGCTAAAAGATAAGTCTATTGCAGAGACCTTAGCGCCACTGGCGACACTTAATGCCAAGTGGTACGTAGCGTCAACGAGTGGTCCTCGGGGCTGCAAGGCAGAAGTACTTGAAAATGCACTTGTTAATGCCGGCACAACCATAG
>Ga0208016_100307_pt1 | contig 13919 bp, 14 predicted proteins | sample 28_taG_FD_184102 | JGI IMG/M metagenome (GOLD analysis project Ga0208016, IMG submission 184102) | Marine viral communities from Cariaco Basin, Caribbean Sea - 28_WHOI_OMZ (SPAdes) (version 2) | ecosystem: Environmental > Aquatic > Marine > Oceanic | place: Caribbean Sea: Cariaco Basin...
TTGCAAGAGGGCTTATATTTTATCGGTGAGGTGCTAGACGTCACCGGCTGGCTGGGCGGCTATAATTTTCAGTGGGCGTGGGCCAGTGGCCATGTATGCGGCGAGATAGTATAAGTGGTATAAGCCGCATTATCATGCCCCCGCTGCTCCTGCTCTATGTAAAAAACCCAACCCAACCAATCTTGCGTCAGTGAAATAATGACTCAAACAAGCATAATATATGTTATTTTGAATATATACTGAGATAATACTATATTGAGGCATCTGACGCTTGGCTCCCGTCATGCTGCGTAAGCCATATACTATTTTTATGAGGTGATACATGCGTCCGATCAAACATATTCATGGTGACAAAGCGCCACAATGGATAGGTGATGGTTTTTATGTAAAAACCTTAATCAACCATTTGGATGATGACCCCGACATTAACTATCGCCATACTGACCCGTTTTTGTTATTTGACTATGGCCAGCCGACCACCTTTGCCCCAAACCCTCATTATCAGACCAAGCCGCACGGCATCGGACAACATCCGCACAAAGGCTTTGAGGCAGTGACTGTCGCGTATGCAGGTGAGATCAGTCACACTGACTCGGCCGGCGGTCGCGGCGATATTTTGGCAGGTGATGCCCAGTGGATGACCACAGGGCGCGGAATCACGCATGAGGAGTTTCACTCTGAGGCGTTTGGGGCGCGCGGCGGGCTATTTAGCATGGTACAGCTGTGGGTCAATCTACCGAGCGCTCATAAACTAACAGCGCCAAGATATCAGAGCATCAAGCGCGCCGACATGCCGATGGTGACGCTAACAGCAGATAGTAACCATCAAACAGCGATTGGCACAGCGGCGATTATCGCTGGTGATTGGCAAGGTATCAAAGGGGCGGCCAGCACCTTTACACCCATTAATCTCTGGGACATCGCGCTACATCGTGCAGGCGCAACGACACTACAGCTCCCTGATACTCACAATGTGCTCCTGCTGGTACAAGAAGGCGAGGTGCTGGTGAATGGCACCGCCATCAGTGCGGGTCATTTGATACAATTTGCCGCGCCAACCCAGCACCGCGCTGAGATGGCGGCGGAGCAAGTGGCAACTCATGACCGTATTGAGCTGTGCCTTCTCGCCGCTCACACTGACGAGCTGGCCGCTACTCCTGTCAAAGCGCCTGTCAAAAAAACGCCTGTCGAAACTTCTGCCAAACTGCTGTTACTTAGCGGTGAACCTATCGGCGAGCCTGTAGCAGCCCACGGACCCTTTGTCATGAATACCAAAGAAGAGCTACATCAAACCTTGCGTGATTATCAAGCGGGTCGTTTTGGTCAATGACCCTTGTATCAGTAGCCGCTATATCAATGACCGCTATACCGTCGATACTAAGGCGTATCTCAATTCAATCAATAGCCGTCTAAATGAGCTAAAAATGAGGAGCTGCCCTACTAAAAGGTCTGTCAAAATTAACAAATATCGAAGCCCTAACATAGAATTTCTCATAAAAAAGCCGCTTTACAAAGATGTAAAGCGGCTTTTTAACGCTTAAAATTTAAAGTTAATCGTCGCTACATTAGGCTTGTTTTTTATCCAAATAAGGATAATCGGTGTAGCCCTCGCTACCGCCACCATAAAAGCTCTGCGGATGCTGCTCATTTAACGGTGCATCTTGACGAATACGCTCCGGCAAATCAGGATTGGCAAGAAAGTCACGACCAAAGGCAACCGCGTCGATATAGCCGGCTTGGATATTTTGCGATGCTTTTTCTGCTGTATAACCGCCCGCTGCGATAATCGTATTATCAAAAGCATCGCGGATACGCTGACGGAAACCGTCACTATATGGCGTACCACCTGCCCAATCAGGCTCAGAGATATGCAGATACATCAGATTGCGTTTATTGAGCTGCTCAATCAGCCAGATATTATCGTCTTCATCATAGCCTGCTTCTACGTCATTGAACGTGCCTTGCGGAGAGATACGAATACCAACGTGATCATTATCCCAAGCCGCAATACAAGCGTCAACGACCTCGAGCGTTAGACGGGCACGGTTTTCTTTACTACCACCGTATTCATCATCGCGCTTATTGGTGTGCTCGGCCCAAAACTGATGCAGCAGATAACCATGAGCGCCGTGGACTTCTACCCCATCAAACCCAGCTTCTTTGGCATTTTTTGTCGCTTGCGCAAAGTCTTTGATCACTTGCTGTATCTCATCTAGTGTCGCTGGACGAGGCGGTGTGGCTTCGACGCGAATCGCTTGATTATCGCTATCACGCAGTGACGTGCGAGCGCCGACTTCGACATCGGAGGCGGAGATCGGCGCTTGCCCATCTGGCTGCACGCTTTTGTGCGCGACCAGTCCTGTGTGCCACATCTGCACGACGATTTTGCCGCCTTTGGCATGGACATTATCGACCACAGCTTTCCATGCGGTGACTTGATCTGGCGTATGAATACCAGGCGCGCCAGCATAGCCTTTGGCCTGAAAGGATACCTGCGTCGCTTCGGTGATGACCAGCCCTGCTCCTGCGCGCTGCGAATAATACTCGCCTGCCAATGCGGTCGGCACATCGCCTGGCTCGACTGCGCGCAGACGGGTCAGAGGTGCCATAATGATACGGTTTTTTAGGGTTTGGCTGCCCATTTTGACAGGTTCAAATAAATTATCGTATGCCATATTGTGTCCTATGGTGTTTGTCGTGATTGGTGAATGTTCGTTATTATACTGCTGCCTATAGTCGACGCTAAATAAATCAGATACATCGCTATCAAGCCGCTCAATGCTTTGTCATACATACTTATTATGGTATCGGTGCGCTGCGTATCTATATGCGCTGCGACCGAATAAAGGCATAAAAAGTCATATTGAACGACCGTTACCTTTATAGGGAGCGGATGGATTTATTCAAGCAAGCGTTACAAACAAAAACACCTCTGGTCTTTATCTATCCTGCCCTTTGTCCTGCCATCCATGCAGCAAATCAACGCAGCCAATCATGCACAATGATATGACGATAAAACCTCGGCTAAATATGTCACAATGACGCGTACCATACTGCCCTGCGCCCTATATCCTATCTCTAGCTTGTGTGTCTCTCGATTAAATAGCGAAAGCTAACATTTATCAATATAAAAGCAACGCCGTTATCCAATAATAGACGGTGTTTTATTCGTATTAAATAGTGGCAATATCGCGTATTTAACGTATCAAAAACATCGATCAAATAGAGAAAAAACATGCAAACGCCAACCGCAGCGCCCTAAACAAAGCATCGAAAACACCTGGCAAAAAAATACTTGCCAGCGGCTTGCAGTGTGGGGCTTATGTTGGTCTTGAGCGGCTGTCTTGCGACAGAAAAGCTCGACTATCAGCTAATGCGACAAGAAGATGCAAAATGGGTCGCGGACGAACAACTGACCGATAGACTCATCGCCGTTGGCAAGCCCAGCGCGCCTATTGAAGGAGGGGATAATGCGATTGTGCTTGCAGGGGAAAAGCACAGCTATCTGGTACAAAGCACAAACCAAGACCCTGAGCTGACAGCTATACTAAATCACGTCGATCTGGTGTATTTTTCCTTTAAACCCATGCCAACAAAAGACACGCCGCACTTTGCGATAAGAATTGGTGAAATAAGAATTGGTGAAAGCGGCTGCCCCTCTCGCCCTGACGTTTTATCATTATCAGACAGACACCATGTTGGCAGAAGAAAAAAAGCTAAAGGCGCTGATGCCTCTTGCCACAGCCTTTGACATCATTACCTTCCCTATTCAGCTGATCATGGTCGGAGGCGTAAATTAACCATACCGCCGCGGGCTTGACATGGTATTTGTCTGCTAGTATTTGACTGCAAGTCCTTACCTTTCAGCGATGAGATGGCCTGCGCGAGTTTAGGGTTTCAGCAGTTTTTTAACCGACAACTCAAGCGACAGATAAGTGCCAATTAATATCACCACCGAGCCAATGATGGCGCGGGTATCTAGCGCCTCGCCCAGCAGCACATAGCCCAATATAATGGCAAAAATCGGAATCACCAAAGTGATGCTCGTCGCCCGCGTCGGTCCGATGTTTTTGATCAATTGGTTCATAAAGATGAGGGCAATCGCTGTAGAAAAGACACCTATACAAACCACCGACACCCACGCCTTGGCGCTGATGCTCTGATCATAAGGAAACGCATAAAAAGCCACAGGCAGCATCAAAATACTGGCGATGATCAGCGAGCCTGCAGTGATGGCCACGGGTGAGACATTATATAAATAATGACGGGTGATATTGGCCCCAACTGCATAGCCGACGCAGGCAAGTAGCGCATAGCTCATTGGCAACAAACCGTTAGCCAATCCGGCCTCTGAGACACCGCCAGCAAACAAGCTTTCGCTCATCAAAATAGCGACTCCGATCACGCCGATGATCAAGCCCAGCACTTGTCTTTTGGACAGCCGGTCTTTAAAAAAAGTACTGGCGATAAAGCCGCTCATCATCGGCACAGAGGCATTGAGCACTGCCAACACCCCTGCGTTGACTGACTGCGCAGAAAAAGAAAACAACACAAACGGCAGAGCCGCAGAAAAAATACCAACCAGCGCCAGCAGCTGCCAATGATAGCGCAGACCGTCACGGTTTTTCTTATTGACCATGACAAACGCCAGCATCACCAGCCCAGCAAATATCACCCGCAGACTGGCAAACGCTAATGAGCCAAACTCAGGCACGCCAATGCGATAAAACACAAACGACAGCGACCACATAAACGACAGCGTGATAAAAATAATGAGATCGCGTTTGCTCATGGGTTCGTCCTAGTTAGCGCTGAGACCGTCTTAGCAGTCATAAAAAATGCCATGTGATAAAACATGGCAATGATAACAGCTTAGGACGTATTGAACATAGCGTAAGTAGCGATTAAATATCGACATCTGATTGCTATTTTGACAAATCCACTTTGTCTAAGACAAAATCAATATCTTTGTCACCGCGCCCTGATAGATTGACCAAAATCGTCTCATCAGGCGACATGTCTTTGGCCACACATCGCGTGCGCCGTCTCTAAGGCAGGGATAATACCTTCAAGTCGTGATAACGCCATAAACGCCTCTAGGCACTCTGCATCTGTCACTGACTCATAAGTGGCCAGATTGTTGTCCTTCAAGAGTGAGTGCTGCGGGCCAACGCCCGGATAATCAAGACCAGAGGCAATTGAATGTACAGGCGCAGGCTCACCGTCTTTATCGAGTAGCACGTAGCATTTAAAACCATGAATCGCGCCTTTCGTCCCAAGCGTCATCGTCGCCGCATGATTGGGCGTATCAAGACCTTCGCCAGCAGGCTCGACGCCGACTTTTTCTACCTCTGTATCACCCAAAAAGCCGCTAAAAAGACCAATGGCATTAGAGCCGCCGCCAACACAAGCGACCACTTTATTAGGCAGTGTGCCAGTAGTTTCTAAGAACTGCGTCCGCGCTTCACGGCCGACGACCGACTGGAAGTAGCTGACGATTTCTGGATATGGCGCAGGCCCGAGTGCTGAGCCAATGGCAAACATACTGTTGTCCAAATCACTAAGATAAGCCTCAAACGCACTATCGACCGCCTCTTTTAGCGTGCCTGCGCCGCGCGATACCGGCACGATATTGGCACCTAAGATTTTCATCCGGCTGACGTTTGGATGCTCTTTTTCGATATCGACGACGCCCATGTGGATCTCACACTCCATGCCCATCAGCGCCGCTGCCGTAGCTAGTGCTACGCCATGTTGCCCTGCACCTGTCTCGGCGATGACTTTGGTTTTGCCGAGCTTTTTGGCGAGTAACACCTCCCCTATACAGTGATTAATCTTGTGTGCTCCGGTGTGATTCAAGTCCTCACGTTTAAAATAAATCTGCGCGCCGCCGCAATGCGCGCTTAAGCGTTTGGCATGAAATATCGGACTAGGCCGACCGATGTAAGTCTGACGCAAGCGACTCATCTCATTAACAAAATCGTCGTCTTTAATGATCGCACGAAAGCCTGTCTCGATCTCCTCCATCGCTTTTGCCAGCTCAGGATGCTCAATCTTGCCGCCATACTCGCCGTATAGACCATCAAGGCTTGGCAAAATGGAGTCGTGCAAACCGTAAGTGTTACTGCTGTCATTGGCTAATGCTGTCATGGCTCATTCCTGTTGTCTGATTCACTACTATCTATTTGAAGCTAAATTAAACATAGAAAACGATCTAAACTATAATAAAAGTTTGTTATTATGTTCTAGTACATTGAAACAGATTTTAGGCTAAGTTTTATGGCAGGTCAAGCATTACTGCTCTGCTAATAAAACAGTGCTCACAAATAGAATAATGAACGTATTTCGCCTTTATTGATTGAGGCAAAAGGAGAATAAAATGGCCAAACAAGACAGTCATTCTAACAGTCATTCTAATAAAGCTTATGACTACTTATTAGCGCTACTGACTCAGACCAATGACAAAGCCCATTTATCAGAGATACTTAAAGCGCTGTTGACTGAAAAAGAGCAAGCTGATCTTGGTAATCGCTTAACTATCTTTGCACTACTACAGCAAGAAGTGACGCAACGAGAGATTAGCGCGCAGCTTGGGGTTGGCATTGCGACAGTGTCACGCGGCGCCAAAGTATTTCATCAACATCAAATCGATGAGTTGCTACCGGATATTGGCGATAAAATTAATATCTGATAGCTATCTACATTTAGCGCAAGAAAATTAACTATAAAAGACTTTTAAATGCTATATTTATAAAAATTTGTTTACTAAATTAGCATTTCACTGGTAAACGAATTTATTTTTGCTATTTAAAGGACAGTTAAAAGATATTCAGTTTTAATCTTATTATCACTACTTGAGGAGCACATTAATGAGAAAAATAGCTTTGTTTATCGGTACTATATCAGTAGCAACAGTAGGTTTTTGCGGCGTTGGACAGTTTTCGGGTGAAACCACTTGCTATGTCTATAAACAAGATAAGTTACAAAAAAAGCTCACCTGCCAGTATGACGGTGCCGAAGGCGCAGCGATGAGCTACGCCTTTAGGCAAGTTGACTACAATTTACCAGGATTCGGTAAAATGGCGACCTCGAACAGTGCAGATTATGATGACAATGGCAATCATACCGGATGGACGACCACCGTCAATGATGAGCCCGCTATCATCAGATATCGCGCGCCATCTAGCAAAAAAGTAGTCAGTCAAACATATGCAGAGTCGGGTAAAGAGGTTCTACAATGTTATTTGAGCACAACCTCGCAGTGGGAGATTTGCTCTGAGTAATTATTATCTCGCGTGGCCTGAAAGACCGAATGTTTAACCACAGGCTGAGCTTAGGTTCAGCTTTTTACTACCTATAGCAAACACAAACCAAGACCGCTTCTAGTAAAGTAAAATTTATCCCAGTCCCACTGTATCGTTCTTATACTGAACTCACTATACTTAGGCACAGCTCGTTAAGACTGAACATTTTTTTCAAGCGTTTACTTACAGTTGACTCTTTTCACTGATTGTCTTTAAGTATTTATTATTGCGGAATATAACCATAATAAGCTCGCAATACACTCTGACAGAGATTGCACCGAACACCATAACCATTAACCCTGCAAAAAATCCTGCCGCACCCATACCTGAGAACATCACACTAATACCGCCAACAAAAACGGCAAATAGCGATAGCCAATATATAATAGTTATAACTCTGGGTGTAATGAAAGAATCAAATGATAATAACGAATTCATGGTCTAATATCCTAAATTGAATGCGGATTGTTAAAGCTAATGACAAAATAAAGCTTAATATTAAGTGTAATATTGTAGCAACATTATACCTATGTAGATTAACAAAACAATCTAATTAGAGACATAAGTTCACTTTAATTGTGATTAATTTTTATACTGCTGTTAAATAATTGAAAAAGGACAAAAAATGAAACTACGCATCCTAAAATCTGCCGTGACCAACCCCTGGTTTAACCTCGCCACCGAAGACTGGATATTTAATACCCTTGATCCTGAGTCGCACACGCTTTTCCTATGGCGCAATAGCGAGACCGTGGTCATCGGACGCTCACAAAATCCGTGGGTAGAGTGCAAAATCGATAAAATGGAAGCCGACGATGTATTTTTGGCGCGGCGTCAGAGTGGCGGCGGCGCGGTGTTTCATGATTTAGGCAATACCAACTTTACCTTTTTGTCACCCAAGGCCGACTACGACCAAGATGCTAACTTCACTATTATCGTCAATGCGCTAAAAAAACTCGGTATCGACGCTGAGCAGTCCGGACGTAATGACATGCAAGTCGGCGATAAGAAAATATCAGGCAGCGCCTTTAAGCATGCATCTGACCGTAGCTTTCATCATGGGACACTACTCGTGAACGCTAACATGCAAAAACTCGGCGATTATCTCAATCCGCATCCACTCAAATTGCAAGCCAAAGGCATTAAATCTGTCCGTGCGCGCGTGGCCAACTTGGTTGAGTTTAATGAAGACATCAATCACGAAACTTTATCCGATGCCATTATCGAAGCGTTTTGTGAATACTATCAAGACACTGATCATGGTGATACTGATTATAGTGGAACTGTGCCCGTAGAGGAATTAGACAGAGACACCCTAGCAAAAGAACCTTCGTTAAACGCCTATTACGAGCAGATGGCGGACTGGAACTGGCGCTTTGGTAAGACGCCGCAGTTTAGCCATCACGTTGAGACTCGTTTTGACTGGGGCATTATCGACTTACATATGGATGTCCAGCAAGCTGTCATTACCGATGTCGTCATCTTTTCTGATGCGCTAAATGTTGAATTAATTGACCTATTAAAAGACACATTGACAGGTATTAAATATGACAAATATGAGATTAATGCCAAGCTTGCTGAGCTAGCCCAAGCACATCTTGAATTGGCAGCACAGATAGACGATGTATCTGCGTGGCTGACTAGTGAGATGGAAGGTTAGGTTTTGCTTGATATCTGTAATGAATGCATAGACTCAACTTCCTTTTGCAGCCAATTACTCAAAAGCATCTATACTTTACGCCGACTGAGATTGCCATATAACCTACACCTTTAAATAAACTTAAGTTTGATATTTTACTCTTTAGCCATCTATAATGTGATGCACATAATAGATCCGCTATAAAAGTCCAAACTTTAAACGTTTAAGCAAGGTAGCACTATGGCAGCCTATATAACCGTTGGCGCAAAGACCTCTCACGGTGGGACGGTTATCTCCGGCTCACCGCATACCACTCATAACGGCATCCCTGTCGCGCGTAAAGGCGATAAAGTCATCTGTAAAAAATGCAAAAAGGTCGTCACCATTCTTAGTGGTGACCCGTCGTTTATTGTCGATGGTGCGCCTATCGCACGCGGCGGTGATGTGACCAGCTGCGGCGCGAAACTAATTGCGATTCAGCAAGCGTTTGCAGAGTCGGATTTTGATGCTGGCAGTATTGCGCAGGCAGCGCCTTTAGTGTTTCCGAAGTCGGAGCCTGATGCTTTATTTGGGAATAGCTTTGCGAGCACCAAAGGTTTAAAAAATAGCAACGAGCCTAAAAGGCCTACAGGATATAATGCCGATGGAACCAAACAAACTCAGAAACAGATTAACGATGCTTGGATTGTATACTATGATCATAAGAACAAAGCTAAAGCTGAGGCTTTGACCAAACAGAAAAAAGAAGATAGAAGTATCGTTGATAAAACATTAGATTTCTTTGGTTTTGGTGACGATGCTCAGGCAGACAACGCTATTAATACTACTCGTCAAGGCAATACTGAACTGACTGAAGATTATAAAAACCCAATGGCAAAGGTTCGAGATGGATGGAAAGGCGAGGCTGCTGATGGTATTAAGAAGACTGGTATCGTATTCGATAACGCAGGAAGGCAGGTTTCACCTCAATATGATGCAGGACGAGCTGTTTTAGATAACGTAATAAACAAGAATAATGATGCTCTAAAAGATAAGGCAATTGATAAAGCTACAGGTACAGGTAAAAGCAAACTTGTAGAAAAGGCTAAAGATATTGCGCCCAAACGAGTTAGACAAGCATGGGATACCTATGACGATTATAATGCAGTAAAAGAAAAAGGGAGTGATATTCAGAATGCGATACCAAAAGATGATTAAGACGACTGCTCCAAAGATACTAATCATACTGTCATCGTTAAATATAGCTGTTGCTTGTGCGGATACTAATTTTGTTCCTCATACTGCTACCAGTATAAAAACAGAGTCTTCTAACTTTACAGAAGAAGTGAAAAATATTAAAAACCCAGAACGCCTTCGGTCAGTATGTGATGCTCAAAAAAAAGCTGAGTATTGCTTTAATTATGCAGCGTATCAGGACTTAGTATTAGAGGACTACCAACTAGCTTACGAATATCATATGAAAGCATTTGATTTAGGTGAAAAAGAATCTGGCGTATTGATAGGTCACTATCAAGTTAATTATCCAGAACAATTTACTGACAGCAATCGCTTAAATATAGATGAAAGTATTTATTATTTAGAGCAAGCTTTTAAGGCAGGATATCCTGATGCCACTAGATTGCTTATGATGATTTATCGCGATCCAAAGTTCAACCGTATTAATTATACTAAAGCAGAGTATTATAACAAAATTGCTATCAAGCAGAATGTGAAAAAATCCAGAGGCTTACTAGCGTACCTATATATTCACCATATGAAAGATAAGTCTAAAGGAGATGAAAGCATTCAGTTGTTGAAGGCGGATTTATTGTTAGAAAAAAACTGGGAGTCAGCATTAGCACTTATGAATATTTACCTATATCCAGAAGATTATGGCGCTAGTATAGAGCCTGATCTTGTTAAGACCTTAGTCTATGCTTATGTCAGTAGTGACTTACGTGATGGACGCAATGAGGATGAGTTTAATAATGTAGATACTAGATTTGTCGAAGCAATGCAAACAGAACTACCTCCCGAAACGTTAAAGCAAGCAAAAGCTATGTATTTAGATCTGATGGCAAATATGAATGACAAGAATATCTCTTAGTCATGTAGCTCATATAGTGAGTGCCAAGTTAAAAGATTCTCATAGTAAAACTCCAGTTTTAAACCCTCACCGCACAGCCGACTGGAGATTAATTAATTGAAACCTAATAAATTTTCCATAGTTACAGTTATGATATGTCTAATACTAACCGCTTGCGAAGCAAAGGTCGATTACATGACGCCTCAGATTAAGGGGCAAGTAGTAGATAGAAGTACTGGCAAACCTATTAATGATGTCAAAGTCATATTAACTTCAAGAAATTCTGATATAACAGATAATGGTGGTAATTTCTTGATACCACAGATTGAGTATAACTATAGAATCTTTCCTCCTAAAAATCATGATTATAGCGATTACAGCGGTGCAACTTTGATTTTTACTAAAGATAACTATAAGGATAAATATTATACCCTGGGTAATTTACCAACTACAAATGCTGCTCAAGACCAAGAATCTTATAATGTAAGTATTAAGAGGTATGTACATATGGGTAAAGTTTACTTAACGCCAGTCAATTCAAGTATTACAGAGGTACAAGAAGAGATTATCTCGGATACTCTCGATTACTGCCATCCTGGTCAATCTCAAAAAGATATTGAGTGCATACCGCTACCAAAAGGCATGGCTCAAAGATGAGATAACAAAAACATCTGTTTTAGCGGAATGTCTTGAAAAACAAGAAGTCCTTAAATTTAAAAAAGGACGGTTATGACCAATATACCATTATATACAAGGTATATTTGATGCCAGTGTCAGTCGATACAGAACATGAGTACATAACTCACTACTCAACTTTGCACTTTTGCAAACCGAACCAATTACAGAAACAAGTGAATTGCATTCCTGTTCCAGAAGGCAAAACGTATGAACAGGTTATTCCAAATCGACATATAGAATAGATCGATTTTATGTAGCAGTATGCTCATCCATTCCAAACTCAAATGCCATCAAGTTTGGTTTCCGATACATTATGGCGATAATAACCGCTATGTACATGTCGGCGCGATATCTGAGGGCTGCGTCACAGTGTTGGACGTGATGTCGTGGAACAAGGTCTATCACTACTTAATCGACCATCTTTTCTGATGCGCTCAACGTTGAATTAATTGACCTATTAAAAGACACATTGACAGGTATTAAATATGACAAATATGAGATTAATGCCAAGCTTGCTGAGCTGGGCAAAGCACATCCTGAATTGGCAGCACAGATAGACGATGTATCTGCGTGGCTGACTAGTGAGATGGAAGGTTAGGTTTTTGCTTGATATCTGTAATGAATGCATAGACTCAACTTCCTTTTGTAGCCAATTACTCAAAAGCATCTATACTTTACGCCGACTGAGATTGCCATATAACCTACACCTTTAAATAAACTTAAGTTTGATATTTTACGCTTTAGCCATCTATAATGTGATGCACATAATAGATCCGCTATAAAAGTCCAAACTTTAAACGTTTAAGCAAGGTAGCACTATGGCAGCCTATATCACCGTCGGCGCAAAGACCTCTCACGGTGGGACGGTTATCTCCGGCTCACCGCATACCACTCATAACGGCATCCCTGTCGCGCGTAAAGGCGATAAAGTCATCTGTAAAAAATGCAAAAAGGTCGTCACGATTGTCACAGGCGACCCAGCCTTTGTCATTGATGGCGCACCTGTGGCACGTGCTGGTGACATAACGAGCTGCGGCTCTAAGCTGATTGCTGTTCAACAGGCTTTTGCTGAGTCGGACTTTGATGTTGGCAGTATTGCGCAGGCAACGCCTTTAGTGTCTGCGAAGTCGGATGTAGATAGTTTATTTGATGAAAAGATAGAGGATGAGATTTACGATGATAGATTCCAATTACTTGATAAAGTTACTCAACTACCATTAGCTCATGTAAATTATAGACTAGTTTATGATGGAAAATCAGTTGAGGGTCAGACAGACGTTGAAGGCTTTACAGAGATAATTGAAGCAAACTATTCAGCAGAAGTAAATATCTATTTATTGGTAGGTAAGGACGAATAACATGGCACAAAGAGAGATTAGCTGCGGTAGTTACCATTTAACTAGAGCTGATAACAATGGTAATAAATGCATAGATGTGGAGATAGGAAGGAAGCTAACTTCGGGTGAAACAAACCTTGCTAAAGAAATGTTTGGTAATAGCATAGATTACACTAAAGTACATATCTATGACAAAAAATGGGCTTTTTTTCAGGGTAAGAGAGTAGCTATGACTCCTGATGGTAATATATATTTTGCTCCTGATGTCTACACGAAAGACTTTTCTTTAGCTTCAGCTAGTACTAAGCATTTCTTTATACATGAAATGACTCATGTTTGGCAATATCAAAATGGACAAGCCGTATTAACACGTGCTGGTACTTCGCAAGTGTTGATAGAGCTTCCAAGTAAAGCTGGTTTAGGAAATGGTGCATATACATATCAGCTTGATGTTCGAAAAGATTTACTTGATTATGGAGTAGAACAACAAGCGTCTATCGTTGCAGATTATTGGGCTATGAAAAATGGACTGCATGTTGAACTCAGAAACTCAATAAGAACCACTAATCGCAACGATGCTTATTTAACTCATTATAGGATAATTGTGGATACAGTAGTCAAAAAATAATAAAAACAATATAACTATTATTGAATATTAGAAAGGATATTTTGTAATGTCTTCATTCATGCAGAAAAGCAGAAAAACACGTATTGATGAAACTACTAAATCTTATATGCTTCATCTCTTCAAATTCAACTTTATAGTGTTAGCAGTTAGTCTTTCTGGATGTTTTCAAGATTATCCTACACATAGGCCTCCTATTGAAGGCAGTGTTGATATATCGAAAAACAGTAAAGGTGACCTATGTTTTATGCCAATATTTAGCTCTGCCACT
>Ga0208016_100311_pt1 | contig 13531 bp, 9 predicted proteins | sample 28_taG_FD_184102 | JGI IMG/M metagenome (GOLD analysis project Ga0208016, IMG submission 184102) | Marine viral communities from Cariaco Basin, Caribbean Sea - 28_WHOI_OMZ (SPAdes) (version 2) | ecosystem: Environmental > Aquatic > Marine > Oceanic | place: Caribbean Sea: Cariaco Basin | collected...
CATGTCATAAAAGGTGGCTTTATGAATGCCAGTGTAGCGTTTAAAACCAGCGTCACTTTGTTTGAGTAGCTTATCTATGTTTGGCATATCTATTAAGTAAGTAGAGTTCAATAATATACGTTGTGTCTTACAACTACTTTTGCAAGAGGTCTAATGAATAGTTGGCGTTTGAAATTGGTATTATTAAAGCGCGAAAGCAAGTTCTAAAAATTTTAAGGTAGTAATAAATTGATTTATCTAATTCTAGACGTACATTATAAAGAATGAACCGCCCAGACTATATCAGGGACTGGTTTACTTGAGTCAGGCAGCAATGCCTGATAGGGTTAAATTATCATAATACCGCTTTTCAAACTCAAAAGGTGAGACATAACCAATTGCACTATGCAGTCGGGCTTTATTAAACCATTTCACCCATTCAAGAGTTGCCAGTTCAACATCATTCACCCCATGCCACTGCTCTTTTAGGTACTCAATCACCTCAGACTTATATAGCCTGTTGACGGTTTCAGCCAAGGTGTTATCGTATGAATCGCCTGTTGTGCCAACGGAAGCAATCACGCCGCAATCAGTCATACTAGAAGTATAGCGAATGGATAGATACTGAACGCCGCGATCGCTATGATGAATCGCATCTTTGGGCTTGTTTCTATCTGCTAGCGATTGATTTAACGCTGCCATTGTTCCCATAACGGTAGATTATGGTAAATAATTTTTGAAAAAAAATTAATTCGTAATGGATAGCGATTCATCAGTAATCAGCATCATATGCACAAAAAACCGTAGTAGCGGTGAGTATTGCCACTTGTTCGTTTGCTCTCTATGGTCTTGACTAGCAATACCGATATGGAGAGCATTTTTCGACTCATTAGATTGCTGCTTAATGTCTTGATAGTCAGTAGATGACATAGTTTCCATCAACAAATCTTCGTTGCTACTTACCAGCCAACGTTTCAGAGGCAGCAGTTTCTTAGCAATATCAATGAAACGCTTCAACTCTTTCTTATCTTCTTTTCTAAATGGTAGGTATGCTCTGCTAACAGACAGTTTTTCACGACATATCTCAATAAACCAAGTCCAGTCAGTCTCTGATTTTTCTCGTAGACGATAGGCATTACTTAACAAAAGCGAGAGCAATCTTAAATCACTTTGGTATTGAATGTTCAGTGGACTCAGTACAGGGGTATTTGAATCCGATAGCTTTACAAAGCGAGGTTTGCCGCGTTTGGTAGTGATGTTGGCGACCTCGCTGGCACGTTGTATTAGAACCTTTGCATCGTGGATAGAAATATTTGCCAACTGAGCCGCTTTACTTAAAGGCATCTCTTTATCATAGGTCTGTAGTAGCAGTTGTACTCGGTTTAGACCATAACGACCAAACAGCCCATTAGTGACTGGCGTATTGGTACTCAAGAGAAATTTCTTATCACAGCTTTCGACCGTAAACTTCGGTGACTTGCGTTTGCCTTCTATGATATTTTTAAATAACAGCTTACGTATACTAGGCATATTGATCATACCGTTATCATCAATGTCAGCATTATCACTGATCTGTCTTGGGCTAATTTTAGTAGATTTGGTAATGTTACACAGTGTTTGTTTGGGTAGTCCGATGTCAGCAACACTCAACGCATAAGTAGCCATCAGAGTAGCAAAATGGTTGTAATACTCAAAGCTACGTTCAGGTGATAAGTGTCCCATAATACCTGAGAGAGCATACCAGCGATCCTGTGCATCTGTATGCTCTCCGAGTATGCCTTGTTTGATGCGAATTACGTCACTTTCATCATAATCGGTAAGGGCTTCTACGAGATTTGAATGGCCTACTAGCGCTAAAGATAGGTTACTCACTGCTGTATGCCTAAACCCATGAAAGGTATGCTCTGCTACATTATCATCTACCGATATGTCTTTTAAAACTCGTTTGAGTAACTGCAACGGAACATGGTCATCAATAGGGCGCTGATCCGATGATAAGGTAAAGATAAATTTGTTTGAACTGTCGCCAATATTACTCTGCACAAAATTAATAAAAAAATTCAGCTCATTAGGTTTGAGGAGAGCAAATAAGGGAACGCGGCGAATACTACTTTGAGTCTTGGTTGGACGGTAGCTATTGGGCCTTATTACTACTGATGGTACAGCTGTTTTTAAGCCTTCGATGTCATTATACTTAAGTCCCAACAGCTCTTTTTTGCGCATCCCAGTACGATAGACTAAGATAAATAAAAGCGCGAACATCTCCCGCTCCAATATATCTACAGAACCCAGTATCTGCGTAATAATGGCTTGGTACGCTTGCGGTGATATCAGCTCCGCACGTACACGCCGACCATTTTTGGTGTGTTGGAAGTTCACGGAGGGTAGGTTGTATTTCTCCTTAGCAAAGTTGTGCATACTCTTCAATAAATTGGCAGAATATCCAACGTCAGTATTGTTCCGCACAACAGCTTTGTACTCTAAAATATCTTCATAAAGTTCCTCAAACTCTTCCTCTGACCAAATATCAAGCGGCTGCGCAGTTGTAAAATACAACCATTCATAGCCTATAGTTCTGATATATGTCAAAATAGACTCATTACTAAGCGATTTTGATTCTTTTCGATTGAGTAAATTCAACACCCAATCTAATAAAATTTTTTCACTTAAGTCATCGTATTGTTCATAGCGTTTTTGTACTCTTTCGATAAGAGTAGGTGGCTTTTTGCTGGTTTTTTTCTTTTTCTGTTTTTCATCCATTTTGAAGTCTTTAGACAGGTTCATAATTAAATCAGACTTTCTAACCTCTATCTTTTTGGTAGAACTACTACTAGATGTCTCGTTTTGATTAACAGAGTTTTTGCTGATAGACAGCGTCAAAATATGTTCTAGAACATACGGCTCCTCTTTGTACTGATATTTTTGGTTCAAGAACCGACCAAAGTCCTGCGTGCTCAGTCCAGCCGTGTTATGCATACCTCGCAGCACCCCAACTGAAGCATGATCAATATCAGCGCCCTCCAGCTCCTCCCAGTAGTAACTGGCGTAATATAAAAATCTTGAAAAGGGAAGTGGTTTAATACCCAAAGGCTTGATCACGTCAGATAAAGCCACGGTCAAATATTGTTTTATCTTATTTTCTGACAGCTTGGCAATGATATGTGTGGTCTCTGCTGGACTGCTGCTTTTATGGTAATGCATCAGCCAACACTGACTGACCATATCTACAACGATTTGCTTGGTGTTATAAAGCTGGTCACTTCCTTCTTCTCGCTCGTTACCAAAGTGCTTTTGTACAAAACGCGGCGAGACCATTATCCTTTCTTTGATGAATGGCTGATATTCTTTGGTGAGCAATGAGATAAGCCACCCTTGAAGCATTTGTACCTCATTGATACCGCCATACACAATCCCTGAGAATATCAACCAGCCTATGATTTCCTCTTGGCTGTAATCGGTTGTTTGCTCCCAATGATGCTCTACTGCGCGAATAATTTTGACCAGTGATTTGCCGTTTTTGACCCAGTCGTTATTAATAATCAGCGGATTAAACTTTATGGGCTGCGGCGCGATTATCTTAGGATAATAGTGTTCTGCAAGCATGTAACGTTGATTTTGATAATCAATAAAATGACTGACAGTTTGCCATGCTTGTTTTAAGGTTTTGGTTGTTTTGTAGGCTTGAGAAATTTTATCCTGAACAATAACTTGAAACTTATCGAACCCTTCGCCAGATAAAGGCTTTAGCTTATTAGTAAAATCACGCTGAAACTGACCTATCACTTGGCTTTGAGGCAACCATAGTTTATCAGCAAAACTTACAGGGCTCGATATAGCCAAGAAAGTGCGATTATCTGGCCAAAGCAGTTGCCCGTAATATTTATTAAAAGATTGGGTGAACCTAACGTTGCCAGGATATTTTTTAAGCAGTAATTCCCACTGTGTCTGTAGATCGGCTAATAGCTGTAGTTCACGTTTTCTTGCAGGGTTACTATCATCAATTACCGAAGGATATGGCACGTAGCGTTTTTTCCTACCATCAAACTTTGCTAAGTCATCAATAATTTTTGGCAGCTGTATTTCATTTATTAGCATGATCAACCTCTGCAGTGCTTGTGCCAACATGATTTGAGTTAGGGTAATGATTGATTGTGATATCTGATAACCCAAGCTGTGCTGCGATCTTTTCAAACACGGACGCCACACGCTTAATATCTGCTTTACTACTTGATGAGAAACGTCCCAATACTTCTTGACGAGCTTTTTCATGACCAATAACTGTGTTAATCAGCGATAAGGAAACGCCAAGATTTTCAAGCTGCGTACGAACAAAGTGGCGTGTCCAATAGGGATTGGCGTCAATGATGTGTTTGGTCATATGATAAGCATCGCCACGCTTAATGTCTTTAAGAGTAGGGGGGTTAGCACTAGGAGCTCGTTCATACAACAGCTTTAATAGTGCTTCATCATTACCCAAACGGATATTGTCAATGATAGCGCTGATGTCATGATAACCTTGATGCTTTGCCTGATAATTAATCAAATACGCTCTATAGTCTGTTAGATGGCGTATCAGTGTCGGGCATAGCGGAATGAGACGATCACTTTTGACCTTCTTAACTGGCTTGTCATTGATGAGCAGCCAACCCATATCAAGATCGATATCGTACATCCTGCCAAGACCGTTGTTTGGTCGCACGCCGGTTAAAAGGCAAAAGACAAACCATACAAAAATACTGGTTCTGTTAAAGTGCTCCTCATCGTTTGAACTTTGATCGGTCCAGTACTTCATCTCATTTATGATGTCGCAAACTGTTTCAATCTTCAACGCAAACCCTGAGCCCACCGTATATTTATGCCAGGCGGAGATATAAGTCAGGTCAAAATTACTATTGCTATTAAATATGTTCAGTGCTGATTTATAGTGAGCCATAAGTGCTTCGCTAGTGTGGCTACTATAGTACATCGCAGGAGCATGGGACGCAGGCGTGCGACAGATGATATCGGCGATATGCGCATGACAATCAGGTGTATAACGAGAGAGCACGACATGTAGTGCGGTCTCTATACGATTGACAGACAGGTAAGGCAATCCAATGCTACTACGTAAGGCGGCAAGATAAGCCGTAAAATCTTCTTTTACCGGCAACTCGCAAGCAAGCAGGTTGTCTATCAGCCATGACGGCAGTGGAACTTTGATGGTATCAGAATGATTTTCATAATCCTTTTCGGGCAATGTTTGGCTTGTCGACCTTTTAGTAATACCTAAACTGTGTTCAATGTAGTATTTTTTACCTTTGATTTTGAAAATATTAGGATGACCGATATAGCCGGGTATTAGTAAGGATTTGACTGGCAACCCAGTAATCATAGATAACAATAAAATACCAGCACAGGTTTTATCAGTCTCTGTTTCTGGTAAGGTGCTGGCGTCTTGGTTGAGCGCAGCAAATAACGCTTGGTAGCCGGCAAGGGAGAGTAAGCGCGTGTTAGAGTTAAGCGCGAGATTGCGCTGAGACATATAGTTTTGCTGTAGCGATAAATCTATAGTTTGGAGCGGTATAGAGTATTTGATTAACGGGTCTGGATATTCGCCATAGCTGACATAGGGTGCCTCATGGTGATCAATACGCTCTTCAAAGCTAGTAGTTAGATCTTCATAGGTTTCTGTATTAGGGTCTAAAAATGCAAGATCTATGGCGATAGCGCTGTGTTCTATATCGTCACGTGTGCTACCCCATGCATCATTGCTGGACGTAGTATTCCAGTTATGCCTAGTTGCAGTGGTGTCTACAGGATATTTTGATGTGTTATCTGCTAGGTTGATAGCTTTAACTTTAATGTTCTTAGGTAGCTTTTTACGCTTAGGTTTTGGCTTCTGTGGCACGTGCGCGTGTTGATAGGCAGTCGTTATTTTCTCTATTTGGCTCAGTTTATCTTTTGCTACTTTCTTTTCTTCGGCATGAGTAGCTTGCTGGTCATTTAACAATTCATATGCACTTTTTTGCTGCTCTAATAGAACAGTGAAAATGGTGAGTATGCTTTCCACACTCATGGTCATTTGAGGTAAATCAGGTAGTTCACGCCAAATCCATGTTCGTCTAGAAGATCTTGAAAACTGCGCCTGTTTAAATTGCATCAGTATATTTTTGGTGTGTTGTTTTGTACTATGCTGCATCAGTATCACACTGGTGTGCATTGCTATAGCTAGCCAAATTAACCGTTTCTGTAGGTAGTCATGCTGATATTCATTGATAGAATGTTGCATGAGAATAAGCAATTGCATGATGAGTGGTTTTTTTGCTAATTCTGATCTACTAATAGTCATAGAAAGCTGAGGAACTGGCCTTCTTTGTAATACCTGTAATATTAATCTTATTAGATTTTGGGGATTATCATCTGGCTGGCTATAGCTATTGTGTACTGCTAAAGTGATCTCAGATATGGCAGTCGATACTGCTTCTGGATATATAAAATTTTGGTCATTGTCAATTTCTTTGATGATTTCTGTTAATGTTTTCAGATTAAGCCCACGCTCTTCATGATTATTCTCAGCATTCTCAGTCATAAAACACCCTCAGAAGGTCGCTTGTAATAGGTTTGTTCATTTATCTTTATAAGCTGACAAAATATAGTAATAGCAAAAATATTTTTGCCAAATAATTTTTGGTTTATCTCTTGATCCAAGATCTCGTTTAGCTGCGTGTAAATGAGCTTGATATCTATTTCTTTATTGTATTTTGCGATGAGATCAATAAGCTCGTAAAAACTGATGTCAAAATTAAACTGATCTTTTGGGATATATCTCACAGACACTTTTTGTCCGAGTACATTAAAATCAACATCAGGACTTTTGATCAAGTGAAAAAGCTCAAAATTGTTGACTAAAAACCATTTTTTGTCTTCTTTGATAAATAATGTGGTTTTAGTCCAAGCAGCGCTATGCTTAAGTTTAAAGGCTTCACTAATGAAGGGTCTGATATGACAGGTATAAAGATTATATAGTTCAAGAACGCCTTCAAATATGAGCACAGGAGTTGTCTGCAGCTTGGCAACTGTTAATGATTTTGATGGATTCATAAACACTCCACTAAGATAATGATCTAATGTGGTCGATATGCTTCATTTATTGACCTCTACTCTTATCTTACTATTACTTGCGATCAATTAGATCCCACCTCGTCAACTAGACGACAATACGTGACGCATCATTTTAGGTGTAATGGACAAAATTCAGGCTAAAAACTAGCGGTTAGTCTCTAATGGACATTTTTCAGGCTAATTAGCAGAGTATGTCATTAAAAAGTCGTTAATAAACTTAAGCTTACGTTGTTTATTTAGCCCATTATGACTACTTAATTGGCGTTTTAACTCACTAAACAACCCTTCTAGAGAATTGGTCGTATTTGGGATGTTTAAGTCCTCCAATTTTCTATAAGTGAATAACCAATCACTGTTGGTTCTTAAGCTTCTATAGGCACTTCTAAGACGCTTATGGGTGTACCAAGTCTTACCAGTATCCGTATTGATACTACGCTCATTTAAGTAGCCTTCATGGGTCAAATACCAGCTATCTAAGTCTTGAATGAATGTAGTTTTATCATAATACTTTATGTTTAAGACGAGCTGTCTAAGGGCGATACTAGCGACATTTTGAGGTCGACGTGTTAAGTATCTAGTGATGATCTGTAGTTGATGAAACTGGCACATTTGTATGGGTATATCTTTAAATAAAGCGTTAAGACCTCGTCGTCCATCGCAAGTAATGCTTGTTATATCAATACTTTGTGATTGTATATGCTCTATTCCTAATTTATACAGTGCGTTGGTTTCATAATGAATAATGCAGTGGTGTAATACAGTTTTGCTTGTATAGTCGATAAATACCATTAAGCCGAATGTTCGACCAAAGTAGGTCGTGTCCATCACTATGTTTGCACGCGTAGGTAGCTTATTAAGTGACTTTATTTCAATAGTATCTAGCCGTCTTTGTATGGTCTTTATGCTACAGCCATACTTATTAGCAAGTTGTTTATAGGTCTGTTTACCTTGTGTATATTCAGTCCACAATATTTCATTATTAAGACGTTTGCCACCTAAAAACTGCCGATCACAAATTAGGCATTTGTACTGTTGTTTTCCTGATTTGTGACCGTTCTTTTTAATGTGTTTTTCATCACAAAAAGGGCAGTTTTTTGATTCATGGCTTTCAATCCTTGCAAATACTTATAGTATATAGCTTTAAGGGCTGTATCAGCCTGAATTTTGTCCATTACACCTCATTTTACTTTTAGAGTTACTTATAGAAGAGCAATGATAATTTGCTCTGAAGCGCTTTAGAAATGAGCTAGAGTTAGCAAGCACGTGGATAGGGTAGACAGAGTGGAATTCTAGGACAACGGCTTACGGATCTTAGATAGAGGTTTACCAGTGTGCTGCTTAAATATTAGGATCAAGAGCTTATATGACATAGATGCAGATTGATATCTGATCTTAGGACATAAAAAGAATTTTTTATTATTTCTCACCGCTTAAACCGTCTAACACTACTCACCACCACCCCAAACAGCTCAAGCGATCCTTTCACCACGATATCTGCATAGTTCTCATTATGGGCTCGCAAGATAATATGCTCACCGAGTATCAGCTGCTTGGCGGTAAAGCCGTCATCGACTAGTGCAATCACGATATCTTTATTCCTAGCGCTTAATGAGCGATCCACAATCAAAATATCATTAGGATAGATACCCATATCGATCATGCTATCGCCTTCGACTTCTACCAAGTAGGTTGTCGTTGGACTGTGAATAAGCAGTGTGTTTAGATCAATGCGGTTTTGCACATAGTCCGTCGCTGGGCTTGGAAAGCCTGCTTTGACTCTGTCGCTATAAAGCGAGAGCAATACCGTCTCACCTTCATCGGTGAGCCTTCCTAGTATCTTAACCGTCATTGAGTCCACCTCTGGTTTAATCTACTTTGGGTAATTGGTTAATATTTGTGGTATAGCAAGGCGATAGCATATCTCGGCTCATCTGCCATGACTGCTTGCCTTTGATGCCTTCGCTTGCGATAAACACAGCAGACTGCTGATTACTGTTTTGACCATACCTTTTATTGAGCTGATCCATAACGGCAATAACCTCTGCGCTCTTTGAGGCACTTTGTTGGTTGGTTTGATTGTCGCTACTATCGTCTGCAAACAAGTCAGGCTGTACCTCATCATGCGGGCAGATATCAAAGAGCATGACGCCAGCTTTGGCGTAGCGAACATCTTTTTTAAAGATCTGAGTCAGTATCTGCCGAGCAGCGGCTACCATCACTCTGGTATCAGCGGTTGGGGTTATAAACTGACATTGTCCGGATATAGAGGTATAACTCTCTGTTTGACTAAACGGGCTATTCTTAGCAAAGACGCTTAAGTAATGACAGACGCTGTCTTGTTTACGTAGTTTGCTGGCCGCTTTTGCCGCATGACTACAGACTGCTTGACTCAGCTCATCGGGGCAGCTAATGCGAGTGGAGAAAGAGCGAGAAGAGATAATCTGCTTCTTAGCCTCTACCGCCTCAATACCAAGACAGCTTTGACCATTAAGCTCTAAGCAGGTGCGCTCGAGTACCACCCCGAAGTGCTGTCTTATCTTGGCAGGCTCACAGATGGCGAGTTGATAAACCGTATGAATACCCATCTTATTGAGTCTGACCTTATAACGACGACCCACGCCCCAGACCTCACTAACATCAGTGATCTGCATGATACGTCTTATCCATCGAAGATCATCTAGCACGCAGACGCCTTTAGTGGCTGGGTGCTTTTTAGCGGCATAGTTCGCAAGCTTTGCCATGGTTTTAGTACTACCCATACCCACACATACCGGAATACCAGTGTACTGCTCGACAATAGCTTTAAGCTTAGTGCCATAAGCATTAAGATCCGTCATGGCAGTCGGATAATCAGCTAAGTATAAAAAGGCTTCATCGATAGAATAGACTTCAACAGTAGGACACAGTTTCTCAAGCGTACTCATGACTCTGTGAGACATGTCAGCATAGAGGGTGTAATTAGAGCTAAAGACGGTAACATCATTTTGCGCGCAGAAGTCTTTGACCTGAAAGTACGGCACGCCCATCTTAATACCGAGCCGCTTTGCCTCACTTGATCGCGCAACCACGCAGCCGTCATTGTTAGACAGTACGACTACTGCTTTATCCCTTAGGTCAGGTCGAAAGAGCTTCTCACAGTTGGCATAAAAGCTATTGCAATCAACAAGCGCATACATGGTGGTCTCAGTAGGTGGAGGACAAAAAAAGGCATAACCAACCACGAGTATTTACGTGATCAGAGATGCCTTTGATTGTAGAGATAGCGTGCTTGAAAATTCAAGAGCGAATTAATGGTAGACGACGATGGTTGTCGTGAGGGTTTAAGGAGACATAGTAGTTTCAATCCACTCACCCGTAATGTGAGACGAGGGTAGTCTGAACATTTGGGGAATGTTCAGCTCGTCGCAAGGGGAAATCTATGATTTTTCTCAGCAGTATAATGTCATTCCGTTTCTCAGAAAATCTCCTTAAAGGTATTTTCTCTTGCGCCGCTAAAATTGGCATGCAATTTTTTAACGCTACTCACCACGCACCCGTGATGGGTGCGAAGGAGTGAGGCCATGAAAAGGAGCACTGCGTTAAGTTTCAATCCACGCACCCGTGATGGGTGCGAAAATCAAGCGAACTAACTGGTCATAGCAGCCGTGTTTCAATCCACGCACCCGTGATGGGTGCGAACCAAGGACAATGACGCTATCAGCAAACCTATCTTTGTTTCAATCCACGCACCCGTGATGGGTGCGAACGAGCTGATTAGCTTGAGGCATTAACTGTTCAGGTTTCAATCCACGCACCCGTGATGGGTGCGAATTTTCTCTAACGTGGCGCTCTTTCGCAACAACAGTTTCAATCCACGCACCCGTGATGGGTGCGAATGATTTCACAGTCACCCAAGGCGCACTGTCTAACGTTTCAATCCACGCACCCGTGATGGGTGCGAAGGCTCCGATAGCGGACTTGGTGATGTCGCGAATAGTTTCAATCCACGCACCCGTGATGGGTGCGAACAAGAGAGCTGTCAGATAGAGCGATGGTTCGTGTTTCAATCCACGCACCCGTGATGGGTGCGAACGGATCAATGGGTGTCTTATGATTTCCAGACCCGGTTTCAATCCACGCACCCGTGATGGGTGCGAAATACCAATGAGCAAGGTAACGGGGTGACGGGTGTTTCAATCCACGCACCCGTGATGGGTGCGAAGTCTTTAGCGTCAAGCACCTTGCTCTCAGGTTTGTTTCAATCCACGCACCCGTGATGGGTGCGAAGACTATCGCTTGCACTTCTACGCGTGGTGGCAAGTTTCAATCCACGCACCCGTGATGGGTGCGAATTGGGCGATAATACCGCAGCGCTGGTCAGCGTTGTTTCAATCCACGCACCCGTGATGGGTGCGAAATATTTGAATGAGGTGTCGTAATGGATAAAAAAGTTTCAATCCACGCACCCGTGATGGGTGCGAACTTGTAGTTGTAACGCATACTGGCATCGCTAGAGTTTCAATCCACGCACCCGTGATGGGTGCGAATTGTTGCCTATATGAAAATAGTTCGCTTTTTAGTTTCAATCCACGCACCCGTGATGGGTGCGAATTGTTGCCTATATGAAAATAGTTCGCTTTTTAGTTTCAATCCACGCACCCGTGATGGGTGCGAACATGACGATGTTTTAGCGTGGATGCCAATACCGTTTCAATCCACGCACCCGTGATGGGTGCGAAACAATTAAGACAACTACATGGGGTAAAGACAATGTTTCAATCCACGCACCCGTGATGGGTGCGAAGAAAACTAAGCAAATCGTGATTGAGCAGACAAAGTTTCAATCCACGCACCCGTGATGGGTGCGAACGGCGCAATGAAGTGTAGCGAGACTTTAGCAGTAGTTTCAATCCACGCACCCGTGATGGGTGCGAATTTATACACTGGTCGCCCAGGCACGGGAAAAAGTTTCAATCCACGCACCCGTGATGGGTGCGAAGCATTTTTCTTCATCCCATAAAAAACCTCCAGCGTTTCAATCCACGCACCCGTGATGGGTGCGAACCTGATGATCCTAATTTAATCTCTACCGCTCAAGTTTCAATCCACGCACCCGTGATGGGTGCGAAGCAATGTGCTGGCCACATGCTGATAAAAGGCCATGTTTCAATCCACGCACCCGTGATGGGTGCGAACGCAGTCAACACGCAGACAGCATCGAAAACTGGGTTTCAATCCACGCACCCGTGATGGGTGCGAACGTTACTTGGGTTCGTAGCGCTGCTGATGGTTATGTTTCAATCCACGCACCCGTGATGGGTGCGAACATATCATTTCCCCTCACAGTGATTGGCGATTTGTTTCAATCCACGCACCCGTGATGGGTGCGAACTCAACCCTGCTCTTTGTAAGCTCTAAGTCTGCAGTTTCAATCCACGCACCCGTGATGGGTGCGAAATGACAGAGATTGCACAGTATGCAACCGCTAATGTTTCAATCCACGCACCCGTGATGGGTGCGAAACACCAGCTTATCAGGCGCAAGCGCAAAATCAGGTTTCAATCCACGCACCCGTGATGGGTGCGAATCTATCTACTTTTTTCGCTCCTTCTACCGAGAGTTTCAATCCACGCACCCGTGATGGGTGCGAATCGACCTCGTTTTGCTCAGCTTCGGGCAAATCAAGCGTTTCAATCCACGCACCCGTGATGGGTGCGAAAGTAACGACGCATTGCACACCTTAGCTAATGGGGGTTTCAATCCACGCACCCGTGATGGGTGCGAAGCGTGCATATAAAAGAAAAGCGTATTGATAAAGTTTCAATCCACGCACCCGTGATGGGTGCGAAAAGCGGCCTGACATGGTGGGCAGCAGCAAACGCGTTTCAATCCACGCACCCGTGATGGGTGCGAAATTTACATCAGGTGACTGCTGGTCATCGTTCATGTTTCAATCCACGCACCCGTGATGGGTGCGAAGTGCCTTTATTTTTGGCGCTACTCGATGAATTAGTTTCAATCCACGCACCCGTGATGGGTGCGAAACATTGATATTCAAAAAGGCTTTATTGATGATATTGTTTCAATCCACGCACCCGTGATGGGTGCGAATCACTAATGCCGAGCATTTTACACGCCTCGGTGTTTCAATCCACGCACCCGTGATGGGTGCGAAAGACCATTCAGGCTATGAAATTGACTTTCGAGGTTTCAATCCACGCACCCGTGATGGGTGCGAAGGCGATGATAGCTAGCGCCAAGAGTAAGATATTAGTTTCAATCCACGCACCCGTGATGGGTGCGAAACTTAACCGTGGGGTCTTTTATGGGTGACAATTATGTTTCAATCCACGCACCCGTGATGGGTGCGAAGACCCGCGATGAATCTATCGAGTGGTTTAATAAGTTTCAATCCACGCACCCGTGATGGGTGCGAAAATCCTTGTTCCTAACAATAAAATATACAGCCCGA
>Ga0208016_100313_pt1 | contig 13332 bp, 16 predicted proteins | sample 28_taG_FD_184102 | JGI IMG/M metagenome (GOLD analysis project Ga0208016, IMG submission 184102) | Marine viral communities from Cariaco Basin, Caribbean Sea - 28_WHOI_OMZ (SPAdes) (version 2) | ecosystem: Environmental > Aquatic > Marine > Oceanic | place: Caribbean Sea: Cariaco Basin...
TTATGGCCATTACTACACAGCAAATTCATGCTATTGCTGATCAACTGCACGAACAAGGTATCAAACCTACTTTAGCCGAAGTGCGTAAGGCGCTGGGTGGTGGATCATTCACGACCATCAGTGAAGCCATGAAGTCTTGGCGTCAGGATAACCAACAAGAAGAGCAGCTAAGACAGGTTGAGCTGCCCAGTGGTATTACTGAGCGCTTACAGACGCTTGGTGCGGATGTGTGGCAGACGGCGGTTGATATCGCCAATGATCGCTTGGTTAAAGATCGTGAGGCCTTAGAGAGCATTAAGGCCAAGGCGCAAGCTGAGACAGACGAGGCGCAAGAGGCGGTTAAGACCTTAGAGAGTGAGCAGGCTGATTTGTTGGTGCAACTAGACGAGGTGACGGCAACCGCAGAGGCAGCCGCTATCACCGCAGCTCAAGTGACTGCTGAACGGGATGTGCTGACACAGACGCTCAGCGATACTCAGCACCAGTTGGAGCTTGAACGAGCCAAAACAGATGCCGCTCAGGGGCAGCTTTCGGATTTGCGCAACAGCTTTGATCAGCAAGCAAAAGAGCTGAGCACTAACATATCGAGAGTGGCCACGCTTGAGGCCGCAGCGGAGAGTGACAAAGCAGAGGTTGCCCGTTTAAGTGCAGAACTTGAAGCGGCTAAGACAGAGTTAAAAGCAGTCACTACTGAGCGCAACGAGATAGCAACCGCTACTGCAGAGGTTAAAGGGGAGTTAAAAGCGGTTACTATCGAGCGCGATAAGCTATCAGGACTGAATGATCAGCTGATGCAACAGCAAGCGACACTAAACACAGATCATCAGCTGCTGCTTAAGCAGTATGAAACGGTATCGGCCAGCTATAGCGCTGAGCAAGAAAAGACTGGTGCATTAACGATAGAGCTTGAGAAGATGCAAGTGGCACTGGATAAGAGTACAGATCAGGAGTGACCACGCGTTTTGGTTGCATAGAGTGTCGATTAGCGGTAAAATATAGACTATAATCTATATAGTGACTTTTATATGTGGACTGTCATCACAACCGAACTGTTCAATGATTGGCTGTATCAGCAAGATCAATCGACACAAGAGAAGGTGTTAGCGGCTTTGGTAGCTTTAGAGCAGCAGGGCCCAAGCTTAGGTCGTCCTTTAGTGGACACTGTGTATGACTCAAAATTTACCAACATGAAGGAACTGCGAGTTCAGCATCGAGGTAAACCACTCAGAGCCTTTTTTGCCTTTGACCCAAAACGCCAAGCGATTGTGCTTTGTATCGGTGATAAGGGCAATAAAAAGCGTTTTTATAAAGAAATGCTAGCCACGGCAGACCAGCAGTATGAGCGTCACCTCAAAACTTTAGGAGAGCCATAACATGACTAAGACACTACAAGAGATGTTAGCGGAGCGCTCAGAAGACAGCCAAGCTCGTATTCAACAATTGGCCGACCAGCTGCTTTTGGAAAACCAGCTGTACCGTCTCCGTGAAGAGCTTGAGATCTCTCAAAAAGAGCTTGCTCAGACCCTAGGTATTAAGCAGCCGTCATTGTCTGCTATAGAAAATCGTGGCCATGATCTTAAAATATCAACTATGAAAAAATATGTTGAAGCCATGGGCGGCAAGCTACGTATTGATGTTGAGCTACCAACAGGAAAGCATGTAGGCTTTAAGGTTTAATGGGTTGTTGACCCTTAAAATGAAATATAACTTAATTAAATACATGTTGGTCGTGTGGTCGAAAGCGTTAGATTTGGTACTATATGTGTGATAGCTGGTTTTATATAAAAATTTGAGCCTTTCCTAAATTTCGTGTAAGTACTTCTACAATCTAAATAATAGTTACACACTTTTTAGGAAAGGCTCATATATGTAGCTAAAATTTCTGCTTGTATAAATGGAGATCGGATTCGGGTAATAATTTCACTCCAAATGATGCCATGTCTACAATATATCCTTTGTTCAAGCACGAACCTTGGTAGGATTTAGGCGTATCTTGAATACCACCTACTACTAAAACTAATTGGCCCATCTTTACATGAGTATTACCCATGGTAAGTACCTTCGTTTGAGGATTCCATTGTGTATATTTATAATTCAAAATAGGCGTTACTAATTTGGTGCTATCTTCACTAAAAAATATGAGGCAATTATCTTCTTCACTTATATAGAATCTTCCAACTACCCCAATCGCGTCGACTGGTAGAGTCCTACCTTTTCCGTCCAGCTCTTCGTAGTTTTTATATTTAATAGGACCGTTTACAAAATGCTTATTATAAGAATAAGGCTCTTTGCTTTGTTTATCATCTAAAACGGGTTTTGTTGACGCGTTATTAGTTACTGGTGATGTATTCACACATGCTGTCAGACTTGAAGTGGCTAAAGCTACTACTAGAAAACATCTATTAACTACCATTACTACATCTCCTTAAAATGCCGTTTTGATCCTGAACCCATAGCTAGATACTGCAAAATCAACTGGTGAAAAAGATAATGAAGCACATCCAACACCACCTGTATAAGAAGTTTTTGAATTTGCAATACCATAAGCTAGAGCGGTATTACCATTTTTAGTATATACGGGGCCACCACTATCTCCACCTTCACATTTCAAACTAGGGCCTTCCATATAGTAGAACTGTCCACAATTCTGCGATTTTATGGCGGAATTGCTACTATATTTACTATTGCAACCTCCGGTCTTAGTAGTATTTGGAATCTTACCTTTAATATAACCACAAGATTCTTTTGTTATTCTTCCATAATGGCACACAAAAGTTTCACCTATTCTAATGGGTGCAGTGTTAGCACCTACTACCTTTAAAGCTTGAGTATCTTCGACTGAATCGGAGTTGAATAACATTCCAGCTATTGGGTGGCTTGGTGTTGGAACAAAAGATATTTCGTGATTAGGGCTAGTATCAGTAATAATACTATTTCGGTCATAACTGAGTGATACTCCATCATTGCCTACATAACTTGTATTGTTATTACAATGTGTGGCAGTTAAAAATCCGTTAATATTATTTACTGTACCCGCGAAACCTGCCGTACAAACCCCTGCTCCAGCGAGGGAACCTCCACCGACAATCGTTCTTAGTATGAGCGCCATATCTTCCGGGGCTTCGATTCCATATTGAACTTCATATTTCATATCAGTTATTAAGGAATCTAAGTTAATCTGACTATTTAAACTTCTGCTTGTACTTCCCACTGCTGAATCGGAGTCGTCTATTCCTATTACAATTGAGTTACTTGCAAATTCGTATTTGATTGCACTAACATTCTCAACCGTATCATTAATAGGAGCTACAAGCGTAGCAATATAATCTTCTATACCCTGTCTATTATATTTTTCTCCGTTTGTGGCTCTTATAGATATAACAGTTCCGTCATCAAGCAATAACTCTTTTATATTGTATTCAGTATTGCCCACCAGTCTTACACTTACTCCAAAATCTTCACCTCTATTAAAGTATACGCTTGATATGTAATCCTCACCAACAGATTCCGCTAGTTTATTATATATCTCATCTGCTCTATCCATTAGCTTAAGCTGCTTTTCAGCTTCATCTAAACTAACATTGTTATCTAACGCATAAATTTGGATTGAAGATTGCTCTTCAATTTTTTTTTTCAGAGTTTTGATTATTATCATGACTTTGGTTATTTACAGTAGTGCTATTACTATCGTCCTTACAACTAGCTAATAAGATTGGAGCTGATACAAGAGATATTATTGCAAAAAACCTTACTACTTTAGATGATAGGTTCATGATCTCGCTATTCCTTTATCCGTTATATTAAAATTCCTAAAATCTAATATAACAACGATTTAAGTTTACTGTTAGTAAAATTTTACAACTAAAAATTTAGTGGACATAATTTGGCTATTCACTGCTATAATCACTGAGAAAAAACGTAATATTCTTTATTGTCGTATAAATACCATCGTATCGGACGCTTCTTGCTAAACTTAGAGGTGTCCTTTTTGAGCTCATTAACCATAAAATCACTTTATGGAAATAAGGGCGGTTTCCTACTAAGGGCTTTAATCTTAGGCTGTGGACTGATTATGTCATTTCTCAAAGCTACAATCTCAGTCAGAGGGGCGTAACCATCAAGTGTTTTAAGAGGATTGTTCATTTATTATCAAGTCTGAGAGATGTTATTTTTGATAGCTTCGGTTAAAACCATCTTGAAAAGATAGATTTAATCAAAACATTAGTTTATTAATTAATTCCCACAATCACTGGAGAAAATCATGGCTTTAACTACACAAGAAAATAAAAATTCTATTGGGATCTCAACCCCTACAAACGCATTTAGTACAACCTACAAATCAGGGAATCATGCTACACACTCTGGTATATATAAATGCTCAAAATGCAGCAGAGAAATAGCATTTAATAAAGATGATAATCCATTGCCGCCTCATTATTCCAATAACGATTGTAGAAGTCCTGAGTGGCAATTATTTATATTTGCTCAAAATTAAACTGGGATATCAACTATACCCTAAGGGAACCAGCTATTTCACCCTTCAAACCTATTAACAGACCACTTAAAACAGACTGGTATAATGGAACCACTTATAACAGACTATTTTAGGTGTTTATGTTTATTAGAGCGTATCTACGAGCGTCAACCAAAGAACAAGACGCTAAACGTGCCAAAAGCGAACTCATAGCATTTGCCAACGATCATGGCCACAAAATTGCTGCCTTCTATGTCGAAAACGAATCAGGCGCTATCTTGGCGCGACCAAAGCTTATGCAGCTGATTGAAGATGCTCATAAGGGCGATGTGATCTTAGTTGAGCAAATTGATCGCTTAGCACGTTTGAATCAAGCTGATTGGGATACGCTTAAAAGAATGCTGTCAGAAAAAAAGCTCTCTATCGTATCAAAAGAGCTGCCGACCTCATATATGGCGCTTCAATCTGAAAGCAGCACTGAATTTATGAGCAGTGTATTGCAGGCCATTAACTCGATGATGCTGGATATGCTCGCAGCCATTGCTCGAAAAGATTATGAGGATCGCCGTAACCGTCAGATGCAAGGGATTGCTCGTGCTAAGGCAGAAGGTAAGTATTCAGGACGCAGGAAAGATATGGAGAAGCGTAAGATTATTGCCAGTCTACTCAAATCAGGTCATAGCTATTCTGAGATACAAGGTATGACCAAGTGCTCACGGCATCTGATCGCTGATGTGGCCAAGGAAAGACCGAAGATGCTCAGTAGTCATTAAGTGGTTCCAATATAGTAGTCTACTATGAGTAGTCTATTAATGGATTAATGAGCCTTTTTAGAGGGTTCCGCTGGGTTATATCTATGAGGAATCTATACAGGCATCAAATAGCTTAGATCGGGGCTATTAGCCGAAACCACTAGACCAACAGATTTTATCAACCTCATATTCATCGATTAGAAAATCGTCTAATGAATCCCTGAAACCGGGTTTATCGCTAAGGAAATTTATCGCTTTTTCTGCTTCTTCTCTCGTACTGTAGATACCTAGCATCTTAGTACTATCATCTAAGCCTTTAACTGTATGTTCAAGATGATATACAACCGTAGTCATTACAAACCTCCCTAAAAAAACAGATAAGTTAAGAATAATATATTCTAGAGTTGAAAACTAACGGTTATCAACTATGGTTTAGGTAGACCAAAATTCAAAAATGTCTACATACATTAATTATCAGGCATAGGCTTATACAACGGAAAGCCTAAAAAACGATTCCTAATGGTCATAGCATCATCGTAAGATTTGGCTGAGAATACAAAGATTATTTCTTCTTTCTCGTCAATTGGTTTGCCAAATAACTTAAGAGTCGTTTGAGTCGAACTTTCATTTTGACTCAGCTGATAGAAATCAGCTTTAATTTGATTGTTTATGTTTCTTAGGTCATCATTAATGATTTGTAAAATCATCTGATCGTTTCCATAATCAATTTCAGCTAACTCTTCATCTGAAATGCTAGGATTGTCTAACAAATGTTGCATAGAACTAATGCGATAAGCTACTGCTTCTTGCAATAAGCTAATGAATTTTGGAGGTAGGTTTAGAACAAGTGTTGGATTCATATGAGTCATTGTATAATCTGATAATAGATGTGTTAATAAGGTTGTTAGGCAAGATAATACATCAAAAATACAATGTCATTTTTAAAGTTATATCCAATAGAATCAGAGTACAACGAGTTCTCTCAACAATTATCTTCCATAACTCCCGTTGTTGAAATACTGTTCGATGCCTGTATAGCGCACCGATCACGAATGGAATATGCATGGTAAGTACACTATGAAGTACACCGTGACTATTCCAGTGAGTTAAAACGTTGATACCATTAGCCTACAGCCAAAGATTCATGTCCTCACTAGGGTACCGAACCAGTGAAATTGGTTTGCCATAGGCATACTAATCAGAGTATGAAAAAGAAATTCCTCTCTCTGCAAATTCTTGATTGAAAACGCTAAGAACCTTCATACTAAAAGTATAATAAATAAGTACTAGCCTTTCTATTGTGGTGATGTCGTTCATATTCCAAGATACTTTCCGATCATCGAATAATCCCTCCCAACTAGGATCATTTATTTTAGGTATAGATTGAATGCCGTAAGAAGGTATTTGATCAACTAAATGACGCATATCATCAAGTTTTTGATTCGATATCACAAAGTTTGTCTCGTGAGCAAAACTGTTTCTTAAGTTATTGATATTTTTAAGGAAAGCAGCTATCTCAGCTGATAGCCCTAATTTTTTAGCAATTGATACTTTCATACTAAAGTTGGTTCGTCCAAAGTCGAAAAAGTCCTCGTTGCTTGTGATTTTATTGCACCAGAGATCTATAATATGCTCACAACAGAAATGTATTCTCAGTACAGCTCCAATCTTGTCATTAGTATTTAGCAGAGCATTCATAGTTTCTAAATCATAAATTTTTGAACAATCTCCACCAATTCTTATATAACCATTCATAAAACCTCATGTTGTAGCTGGAAAGTGATAGACGATCTCATAATCATTATATACTGCTATAAATATCCTAGCTTTCATAGGTATCTGACTGAATAATTTGCGACAATAGCCGACTCAAATAAGGAGCTATTGCAATGCAAACCACTATTTCAGATGAAGAAGTGAAAATTATTGAGCTTTTCAAAGAAAATGTATATGGAAGATCGCCTGATACTAATAGTTTTAATCAGCGCCATGATGGGAAGGATGGGCATTGGCTAGAGCGACAAATGGGCATAGCCGCGAATGCTAACAACGAGCCAGACTTATACGGCTATGAGATGAAAAATTCTACTGGTAGTAAGACCACTTTTGGAGATTGGAGTGCTAATTACTATATCTTTAAAGACAAAGAAATTGATCTTGACCGCACGCAATTTATGGAAGTGTTTGGCAAGCCTAATGTAGAAAAGGGTGGACGTTACTCATGGTCAGGTAGCCCAATTCCTAACTTTAACTCTCCATCAACCTATAATGGCTCAGAAATGGTTTTTGATGATGCAAAGAACATAATCATCGTTTATAACTATTCAAAAGATCCGCGCCTTGATAAAGCAAATATAGTCCCACCAAGCCTACAACAAGAGGGAGTTATCCTAGCCCGTTGGGATAGAGATAATTTGAATAGCAAACTAACAAAGAAGTTCGGCCATCACGGTTGGTTCAAGTGTAATAAAGGCAAAGACGGCTGTTACAATCAGATCGCTTTTGGTGAGCCAATGATCTTCGATAATTGGATTAAGCTCGTTGAGCAGGGCATAGTATTTTTTGACAGTGGTATGTACGTAGGAAATGCTCGTAACTACTCCCAATGGCGCGCTAATAACAACCATTGGGACTCATTAATTACCCGTACCTATCCACCATTCCCAGGATTTTTAGATAACAGCCAATAAATCAGCTTGTTTTTGAATGGCCTCAGCTTTGTGGAATGTTGAGATCATTTGCTCTGCTACCGCCTCAATGACCTTGACGCAAACAGAGTTACCAAACTGTTTGTACGCTTGAGTCTTAGATACTGCGTCAGTCAAAAACTCCTCGGGGAAGCCTTGTAATCTAGCGCATTCTCGGGGAGTTAACATTCTTGGGTTTTTCCCATATTGAGATTGATCTATCAAGGCCTCAGAACCATCTTTATAGTACCGTGCGCTAATGGTATTGGTGTACTCGCTGTCATGGTTAAATAAGCTGTAACCAAAGCCGTTGCCTTTGTTTATGTGCTGGTCCTTTCTTTTTTGATGACCAGCCCATAGGTTATCGGATATGGTATAGACCGTATCATCAGCTGGCACATCCTCTAATATATCGCCAACACGGGTTTTGCTATGAGTAGGCTTAGGAAAACTAAATAGCTCGTCAAAGTTTTCAACTTTATCAAAATAATCTCTATTAAAACCTACGATAAAAATACGCTCTCTATTTTGTGGCGCACCAAAGTCCGCAGCCCTTAACACAGCATATCCTACCCAATAATTTAGCTTATGAGATAACGCCTCTCGCGCTTCTTCACTCATAGGAACATCATCAGGTATGCTGTCTTTATGCTGCCCAGTCAAAATATCGTAGATGGTTTGAAAGGTTTCCCCTTTCTTATCAGTTCTGAGACGCTTCACATTTTCTAGTAAAAACATTTTTGGACGTTTTTCAGCCAAAATTCGCTGAATCTCAAAAAACATAGTGCCGCGTGTGTCTTTAAAGCCTTGTTTCAGACCTGCTTGTGAGAACGCTTGGCAAGGAAAACCAGCTAAAAGCAGGTCATGATCTGGAATATCTTTGGCCTGAATTTGGGTAATATCCCCACTTGGATACTCTCCATAATTAGCAAAGTAGGTCTTTTGAGCATGTTTATCAATCTCACTAGTGAAAACACACTCACCGCCCTGTTTTTGAAACGGCAGACGTATACCGCCAATACCTGCAAATAAATCAATAAAAGTGAAATCACTATCCTTATTACTACGCTCAAAAGGATGGCTGTTGTTAAGTGCTTCTAGCTTCGCTAACCTTGTAGCAGAAGGTTTGTGTTCAGCGTTCTCCCAGCCACGAACCGTCCTTTCACCTGCTTCTTTCATCCCTAATAACAATGCTAATTCTTTTTGAGACACGCCTAATGACTTACGTTTCTCAATAACATATTGCTGAGTATCTTTCATAGTAACCTACTTTTAAAGTATCCTGTTTTATTCCCGGATTTTAACATAGGCCATTCACTTTGTGTAGGATAAAAGCTGCATATTGTCTTAAAATATGAAAATGATAATTAATAAACAAAAAATAAACCCCCCTACTACTTGACGTAATAGGGGGGTTTATCGTTTAATGTTCATTAACGGTTACAGACGTTTGGCGACGACTGTAACGACCAAATAAGCTCTGATACAGCGTTATTTGACCAGCAATTAAGCCCATTAGGGTCTATTTTAAGCCAAGTCTAGGCTAATTTGCAATCAAATCACTCATATTACTACCGTAAGTTACCAATCTTACTCAATAAAACCGCCTATTTGCTCGTTACCTTCATCCTACCAACGCCTTTTATCTGTTCCCTAGCAATGGGTGGCAGGCCTCAGTGACGACTGCATTGCGTGGGTGACAAGAAAGCTTGAGACAGGGGTTACTAGACATATTAAGCAACGCAATGAGAGGTTATATTGTCTTTTGAAGCGGTATATTGGGTGTATTGCCCTTGCTAGCATTAGGAAGCGTATAGCGGTTATGAGCGTGTCTAGGCGGTGCTATCAGCCGTAATCATGACAGAGTCAGCTTGATACAGTGATGACTTCCCGAGACGATGCCGAGCGACCGACAGGCAGTTGTCAGGGCAATACTCTAAAGGGTTTGTAGGTTTTTACTTGCAAGCGCTTTAGGGTGAGTGTTGCCGAAACTTCAACCTCTCTCCCTCCAAGCAGTTGTCCACAGAGTTGTCCATCAGGGTTGTCCACATAGCAAGGGCAACAGCGCGGAGCCCTTTAGGAGTAGCTCAGGCGCTGTTGCCCTTGCTGCTTATGTGGACATACGCTGTGGGCATACTCTAGTGGGCACACTGATTAAGAGGGAGAGAGAGGAAAGATTCAAAAAAAAAGAAAAATTTGAAATTTTTACTGTTTTTCTTGCTGCTGCTTTTTATAGCCATTAATAAAAGGTCGAAGGCTATCAGGTATTTTCATGTATATCTTATAGACCTTTACTTCTTCGTTAGTTATACCAAGTTCTTTTTTGACTTTGAGTCGTAAATTTCTTACAGCTTTACGATGCCTATAGCAAATAAACGCATCTAGGAGCAATTTGTAATTGTTCAAGTCTGCTTTGATAATATCTAGTATCTCTTGAGCTGACGTGTTACTAAGCGGATCTTTATGTGCCGTTAAAAAACTCAGTTTCTTGTTGTCAACACTCGTACCCAGTAGTTCCAATATTTGAGCTGCTCGATAGGTGTTTATCTGATCGTGAAGCTTTTCGATGCTTGGTGTATGTTCTATTATTTTCTTAAATGTGTAGTAGTCTATAGGGTAATTTTTAGCATCTTCGCTATCAAAATCTAGAATATGAACACCGCTAATAAAGGCTATAAATAAATTCTTAGCTATAGATCCCTCCTTTCTTATAGCGTTCACTCGCATCATGTTTACCTTGCGTTTAGAGTACGGCACTTCACTCATAACTACTCCTTATTGCTTCTATAGAGTGCTGATCATACCTCAGTATTTGCATATATACACATTTATTTTTTTAGTATACAGCGTATGTATAGACATAGATATAAGTATATATAGACATTAATTATATTGTATATAGACATATGTCGTTATCATATATACACATATATCTTTCATTATATATAGACATATATTTCCTATCATATATACACATTTATGATATTATTTTAAGCCAGCAGTCCTAAGAGGGGGCTATTTCCGCTTCGCTACAATATCCTCTCTTAGGTGCTGACAAAGGGGCTATCGCCCCCTTGACCCCCAACCACCCCTATACCTAGAACAGGAGCCAGTCTTATGCCACCAATTAGCGGTAAAAAAAGGACTAAAGAGATTGCGATTCGAGTCACTGAGGACGAGTTGGCTGCGCTAAAAAAGCGACAACAAGGAACGACGATGGCAGGATGGATGCGTGATTTAGGTTTAGGGGTAACCCCAATGAAGCCAGCTGACCCTGAGTTGGTTCGCGCACTTGGCCGTATTGGTTCTAACCTCAATCAGGTTACTAAGCACGTTAACATCGATAAGGCATTAGATGAAAACGTACTTGAGCAGATTAAAGCGATTAGGGTGTCTATCGATGCGCTGCTTAATGAGCATTTGCGAGGTGAGTCATGATTGTTAAATTCTTTAGGCGAAGGCAAGGATCAGGCGCAGGGCCGCTTAATTACTTATTGGGCGGTAAGGATACCCCTAGGGAGGGTGCAAAGGTGCTCTACGGCGATCCTAGGCTCACTGAGCAGCTGATTAATACCACACCATTCAAGCAAAAGTATAAGTCAGGGGTATTATCTTTTACGGAAGATGCGACACAATTTACTGATGAGCAGAAAAAAGACATTATGCAGCGCTTTGAAGAGACACTGTTTGTAGGGCTTGAGCCCGATCAGTACGATATATTGTGGGTTGAACATACTGATAAGGGTGGACGGCTTGAGCTAAATTTTGTGATCCCTTGCCAAGAGCTACGAAGTGGTAAGCGGCTGCAGCCATTTTATGCTGGTGCTGATCTGGTACGAGTCAATGCGTTTAAGAACATCATCAATCAAGAATATGACCTAACAGATCCTAATGACCCAGAGCGTAAGCGGCTAATCAACCCTTATGTGAATAATGCGCCACGGCCAACTCCATATGATAGGCCGCCTAAGTCTAAAGAGAAGGAGCAGGAAAAAGAAGATAATGAGATCATCGCTAATCCTGAGAGCACTTTTGCCTTAAAAGCAGCGATTGATCGAAGAATGTGGCATAGGCTAGCAGAGGGTAGTCTTAATGGCCGCAGTAGTGTGCTTTATGCCCTAGAAGGTATGGGGTTAACGATTAAGAGAGCAACGAATAGCAGCATCAGCGTGGCGCATCCTGCTATGACACGAAATGTTAGGCTCAAAGGCACTATCTATGAGAAGGATTTTAAGGCTTTGTCGCAGCAAGCGCACCTTATTGAGGGTCGTCAAGGAGATTATGAGAGAACGAGTGAGTCTCGCGGTCATCGAGACTTAAAAACGTGGACTAAAGGTATGGAGATCAAGAAAGAGTATCACGAGAAGTTATATGGTGATATCAAAGCGCCTGAGCCTTTAGATTTAGAGATCAAGGACGTTGTCAGCATGGAGCAATCACAGGATGCTACCCCTAGAGTAGATACACCAGCCCCGCAGCGTTCTTACAATGGGCCAAGGCCGTAATCGTTTGACTGCACTGTTCAGCAATCAAAACCAAAACCCAAGCCATCTTTTTCTTTTGGTAGGTGTGGGCGCAGCTGCGGCTTCTTTTTCAGATAGCGGCTCAGGCTCTAATGATACTTGTTGCTGGTGATCGCTATGTTCAAGGTCAGTACCTTTAAATTCTAGCAGTCGAACCTGTGTTAAATCGTGAATACTGGCATTGGCTTTTTCTAGTGTTTTGTTGAGCTGACTTATTTGCTCTTGGTAATTCGCTATTAGCTGTTTTTGATCACGAACTTGCTGACCTAAGTGTTCATTCTTCATCTTTTCAAGTGCTAACTGGTGTTCAAGTGCTGTGCTGTTCTGTACGTTTTGACTGTTCAAGGACGTACTATTGCTAGTGTTCGCGGATTGTTCAGTACGTTTTTTAGTGACAGGCTCACCAAACACTCGGATCATCTCTGAGGTATCAATTTTCTTGTCAGCGGTTCTGGAAAGCTCACCATCATTGATTTTCTGATAGATAGTGGTTCTTGACACCCCCCACTGTTTCGCTGCTTTTGTCACCGATATGTTCATTGCTCACCTAGTGTTCAAGTACGTTTTTAAGACCTGTACAGTGTAACTGTTCAGAACGTTCAGTGAGTAACTATCGCACCAACCTTGCCGCTTGGCAAATAATAATATTCTATCTGTGTTTGTGGCCAACTATCAGTAAAATCTCATTGGGAAGACACCTCAAATCACTTGAGGTTTTTTTGTATTCTATATTGTAGTATGTTGTATATTGTATTATACTATATACAATATACTACAAACGCTACATATTTACTCATACAAAATTAAGGACAATAATTATGGCCATTACTACACAGCAAATTCATGCTATTGCTGATCAACTGCACGAACAAGGTATCAAACCTACTTTAGCCGAA
>Ga0208016_100321_pt1 | contig 12916 bp, 11 predicted proteins | sample 28_taG_FD_184102 | JGI IMG/M metagenome (GOLD analysis project Ga0208016, IMG submission 184102) | Marine viral communities from Cariaco Basin, Caribbean Sea - 28_WHOI_OMZ (SPAdes) (version 2) | ecosystem: Environmental > Aquatic > Marine > Oceanic | place: Caribbean Sea: Cariaco Basin...
CTGCGCACCCATCACGGGTGCGTGGATTGAAACCTGTGTTGTTTGTCACTCAACCAATGACCTATGTTTCGCACCCATCACGGGTGCGTGGATTGAAACTCAGAAAAGAAACCAAAGCGTCAAACTCTAAATTCGCACCCATCACGGGTGCGTGGATTGAAACATTATTGGAGTCTTACGACCCTAATTTAATTAATTCGCACCCATCACGGGTGCGTGGATTGAAACTCTATTGACGATGTTGCAGACATACCACAAAGCGTTCGCACCCATCACGGGTGCGTGGATTGAAACCTCGTCTTGTATCTTTGCATCATATTCTAGCAGTTCGCACCCATCACGGGTGCGTGGATTGAAACACAAACAAATCAGAAAGCAAGTTAAAAAACAACTTTCGCACCCATCACGGGTGCGTGGATTGAAACGTCCCGCTGTTGCTGAGTTAGTGTTTTTTTCTTAGCTTCGCACCCATCACGGGTGCGTGGATTGAAACATTAGTATCTTTGCTGATTTTGTTCAAACTAAAATCTTCGCACCCATCACGGGTGCGTGGATTGAAACACACACTAGGCGCATGGCCTCGACGGGACTATGATTCGCACCCATCACGGGTGCGTGGATTGAAACAAGGTCACAGGTGAGGCATCTTGTGTTGATGCTTTCGCACCCATCACGGGTGCGTGGATTGAAACAAGTCCAGCTAAAGCCAAGCTGTACGGCCTTATCTTCGCACCCATCACGGGTGCGTGGATTGAAACACAGTCGATGAAATCAAGACAGCAATGCTCAGTTTCGCACCCATCACGGGTGCGTGGATTGAAACACTGAGCTTAGCACCTAACGCTTGCATGATAGCGTATTCGCACCCATCACGGGTGCGTGGATTGAAACTCTTTTTACGTTAGAGTCTGCACTGAATTAGAATATTCGCACCCATCACGGGTGCGTGGATTGAAACGGTGTGTCAAAGCTAGAGCGTCAATTAACCGATGGTTCGCACCCATCACGGGTGCGTGGATTGAAACCTGTGTTGTTTGTCACTCAACCAATGACCTATGTTTCGCACCCATCACGGGTGCGTGGATTGAAACTCATCTCTCAATCTCCTAGCTCATGAGTGCAACTTTCGCACCCATCACGGGTGCGTGGATTGAAACGCGCTCAAGTAAAATTGGCGGTCTACTTGTCCATTCGCACCCATCACGGGTGCGTGGATTGAAACATTTGCGGTAGATAGCGCCTCTGACGGTGAGTTTCGCACCCATCACGGGTGCGTGGATTGAAACTCCAAACTCTCAACATCGCCCTTAGCTCTTGCGTTTCGCACCCATCACGGGTGCGTGGATTGAAACTGTGTAATTACGGCCCCTAGCGGCTAACTGGTTTCGCACCCATCACGGGTGCGTGGATTGAAACTTTTTTGCTGTCAAACTTGATGCCGTCAATCACTTCGCACCCATCACGGGTGCGTGGATTGAAACTCATTGAGCCAAGTATTGGCCATAAGTACGGCTTCGCACCCATCACGGGTGCGTGGATTGAAACATGATATTAAATAGATTGAGCGTGGGCTGTGGGTTTCGCACCCATCACGGGTGCGTGGATTGAAACCTCGCTACTCTGTTGAGCCATGAACAGCGCCTTGTTCGCACCCATCACGGGTGCGTGGATTGAAACGGTAAACCGCTTTAACCAATGCGCTTGCAAGCATCTTCGCACCCATCACGGGTGCGTGGATTGAAACATGTCATGCTCCTTATGCAAAATATCGGTCGTTTCGCACCCATCACGGGTGCGTGGATTGAAACCATGCGCGAACCACCGCGTAAGAGTTAACCAAATCTTCGCACCCATCACGGGTGCGTGGATTGAAACTTGACGCGCAATATCGTCTTTAATACTCATCTTTTCGCACCCATCACGGGTGCGTGGATTGAAACCACCGTTAAGCCGTTACAGCCGTACTCACGAAGGTTTCGCACCCATCACGGGTGCGTGGATTGAAACTCACTGACTCCAAACAATTTAATATCATCGTTTGCTTCGCACCCATCACGGGTGCGTGGATTGAAACAAAATCTACACACTAAGAAAAAAGGCGACATTTTCGCACCCATCACGGGTGCGTGGATTGAAACCTAAAGTCTGCCCATAACAAACTGTTGGTTGGTTTCGCACCCATCACGGGTGCGTGGATTGAAACGTGCTTGCAGCCTACTCTGCTCTCTTATCAGATTTCGCACCCATCACGGGTGCGTGGATTGAAACATTCAGCCAAACGCAAGTCACTAGGATTGCAATTTCGCACCCATCACGGGTGCGTGGATTGAAACGTCAAGCAACTGGTAGTGTGGTAATCAACATATTCGCACCCATCACGGGTGCGTGGATTGAAACTCTTTGTCGTTTGGATATTCAAGCGGCGTTAGGTTCGCACCCATCACGGGTGCGTGGATTGAAACCCCTTAGCTGCTTGCTCCTCCCAGTAAGATTTTTCGCACCCATCACGGGTGCGTGGATTGAAACTCGTACTTTTGCACAAGCGGGCTATCAGGTGGTTCGCACCCATCACGGGTGCGTGGATTGAAACCTGCGTGACGTGCAAAAGGGTTTTGCTAACGTCTTTCGCACCCATCACGGGTGCGTGGATTGAAACGCATAAATGTAGTAATAGCTCACGGATGGGCTTTCGCACCCATCACGGGTGCGTGGATTGAAACTTTAACTTGCTCGAAAAACTGGTCAATGAAGATTTCGCACCCATCACGGGTGCGTGGATTGAAACTTATAACTATTTTTGTCTAATCGATTAATCTCTTCGCACCCATCACGGGTGCGTGGATTGAAACTGACCACCAATGCAGACAAAACCCGCTTTATGCTTCGCACCCATCACGGGTGCGTGGATTGAAACATCAGCGTCATAAGTTACGCCATTTACTGTAATATTCGCACCCATCACGGGTGCGTGGATTGAAACTGCTGGGCGGCGGATCATTTCAGTTTGTAGGCCTTCGCACCCATCACGGGTGCGTGGATTGAAACAATAGTTGCGTTTGCTTTACGCATTTGCTTGATTTCGCACCCATCACGGGTGCGTGGATTGAAACGGATCGGGGCCAGGTCTGTAAGCAACTCCGTCCTTCGCACCCATCACGGGTGCGTGGATTGAAACTGCCTTTACCGTTCGGCTTTTTCCAGTCACCGCGCCTTCGCACCCATCACGGGTGCGTGGATTGAAACCTCCTGCCTTAGTGGCTTAGTTTTGGAATTGTTTCGCACCCATCACGGGTGCGTGGATTGAAACATGCACTCATTATCAGGCAACGGCACATTTTGATTCGCACCCATCACGGGTGCGTGGATTGAAACCCCTTACTATTGATATAACGCCCCTTTGCGAGTTCGCACCCATCACGGGTGCGTGGATTGAAACGATATAAAAATCCTGATGCTGTTGATTATCCTGTTCGCACCCATCACGGGTGCGTGGATTGAAACCTGCGCCCTGCTTTTGACAACAACATAAACGTTTCGCACCCATCACGGGTGCGTGGATTGAAACTTTAGTCCTCGGATAGAATCAATCACACCTCTGTTTTCGCACCCATCACGGGTGCGTGGATTGAAACTGAATGGTCGCGCTACTACGTGCTCGTGCTGATGTTCGCACCCATCACGGGTGCGTGGATTGAAACACAATACACAAGGTTGCAGACGGTGCTTACAATGTTCGCACCCATCACGGGTGCGTGGATTGAAACGTGCAGACAGGGGGCGGCCCACTAGCTGACTTTTTCGCACCCATCACGGGTGCGTGGATTGAAACATGCTCCATTAGTCGATTAAACAGGCTTTCAATTCGCACCCATCACGGGTGCGTGGATTGAAACAATACGTGACATATCCTCTTGGTACGGTGATATTTTCGCACCCATCACGGGTGCGTGGATTGAAACTTGGTCTCTTTGCGCTTGGCCAGACCGCGACCATTCGCACCCATCACGGGTGCGTGGATTGAAACTTACAATCCAAACAAGCCCCACACTCGTTGGTATTCGCACCCATCACGGGTGCGTGGATTGAAACTTGCGTATCATCGCCATCACTTGATGCACTGCCTTCGCACCCATCACGGGTGCGTGGATTGAAACTTATCGTCAATCTCGTCTGATAGCTTAACGTCTTCGCACCCATCACGGGTGCGTGGATTGAAACTTAAATCCGAAAGATTCCAATCACCTATTGGTTTCGCACCCATCACGGGTGCGTGGATTGAAACTACATATTGGGCATAATCTAAATGAGCGTAACGCTTCGCACCCATCACGGGTGCGTGGATTGAAACCTTAACGTCCATAGTATCTACTTCCACTTTGGTTCGCACCCATCACGGGTGCGTGGATTGAAACAATCCAACGGCTGAAATCGCTAAGCAGTGGAATTCGCACCCATCACGGGTGCGTGGATTGAAACTATATCACGCACATAGCCATACGGTATGCCAGTGTTCGCACCCATCACGGGTGCGTGGATTGAAACACGTACAGCGCCTAACATCATGCTATTAAAGGCTTTTCGCACCCATCACGGGTGCGTGGATTGAAACAATTTGAGGATCAGCCATAGCCCAATCAAAAAATTCGCACCCATCACGGGTGCGTGGATTGAAACCTGTGTGAACGTGTTCACAACCTTACCTGTCATTTCGCACCCATCACGGGTGCGTGGATTGAAACACCCATAGGCGTATCCATCGCCCTAGCCTCATTTCGCACCCATCACGGGTGCGTGGATTGAAACATCAGTAACAACAATGTATGACGGCAAGACCTCTTCGCACCCATCACGGGTGCGTGGATTGAAACACTTAACTTGTCAAACATTGGTAAAACTCCTTTTTCGCACCCATCACGGGTGCGTGGATTGAAACTTGACCCTGCCAATAATGCTGTGACATATACAAATTCGCACCCATCACGGGTGCGTGGATTGAAACTTACCAGTTTTAAGACTATGTATACTTACAACAATTCGCACCCATCACGGGTGCGTGGATTGAAACTTTTGTGCGTATTCGTACTACTCGTAATTATGTCGTTCGCACCCATCACGGGTGCGTGGATTGAAACCCATTAATTATATGGGCGCATCGACTAACTTATTCGCACCCATCACGGGTGCGTGGATTGAAACATCCGCATTTATGGCAGCTGCAAGTCTAACAATTCGCACCCATCACGGGTGCGTGGATTGAAACGAGATTGAAAAGCTCGACAAGGCGATAAAAGCCTTCGCACCCATCACGGGTGCGTGGATTGAAACACGGCTATGCAGCTCAACGTCGCGTGACGCGTCGCTTCGCACCCATCACGGGTGCGTGGATTGAAACATGTTACTCTGCTCCCGGTGGCGTGGAGTGCTTTCGCACCCATCACGGGTGCGTGGATTGAAACCTGGCTACAATGTGGCCTTACACGTCCATGATTTCGCACCCATCACGGGTGCGTGGATTGAAACTAGTTTTTCTAAAAACCAATCTAGCTGCTGCTGCCTTCGCACCCATCACGGGTGCGTGGATTGAAACTTTGTCGTACTGACGATTTCTAGCGGCTATCTCTTCGCACCCATCACGGGTGCGTGGATTGAAACCGATCTTTGTGCGAGCATTTGCGTCCTATTGTATTCGCACCCATCACGGGTGCGTGGATTGAAACTTACCATAACTAAAGTCACCTAAGTGATAGACGTTCGCACCCATCACGGGTGCGTGGATTGAAACTGATTGTGCCATTTAGTATTCCTGACAGCTCCTTTTCGCACCCATCACGGGTGCGTGGATTGAAACACATACTCATCAAAGTACGCATCACCCTCAACCATTCGCACCCATCACGGGTGCGTGGATTGAAACATGCTTGACCGCTACCCACGTTACAGCACTGATTCGCACCCATCACGGGTGCGTGGATTGAAACTTGTGCTGGTAACTCAGATAACATCAACATATCTTCGCACCCATCACGGGTGCGTGGATTGAAACGTCTGATGTAGTGCCACCACTTTCATCTTTAAGTTCGCACCCATCACGGGTGCGTGGATTGAAACAGCATCAAAAGCCGCGATATTTTCATAGTTCAATTCGCACCCATCACGGGTGCGTGGATTGAAACTAGCAGACGCACGAAAGCCGTGCGGCGTATGTCTGTTCGCACCCATCACGGGTGCGTGGATTGAAACTAGCAGACGCACGAAAGCCGTGCGGCGTATGTCTTTCGCACCCATCACGGGTGCGTGGATTGAAACGCATTAAACTGATTTTTTGCATAAAACTGGAACTTCGCACCCATCACGGGTGCGTGGATTGAAACCCATTACGGATAAGCTCTTGGCTTGCATACTTTATTCGCACCCATCACGGGTGCGTGGATTGAAACCATTTATTCGGCTCCAAAAAAAAGCCCCAATTTTCGCACCCATCACGGGTGCGTGGATTGAAACCATACTACACATCGGGGGCAGGCCTTGGTGTAACCTTCGCACCCATCACGGGTGCGTGGATTGAAACAGATGGCGAATCTGTGAGTGCCTCAGCTTTTGCTTCGCACCCATCACGGGTGCGTGGATTGAAACAGGCAGACCTAGCTGATGCGTTTGATAGCGACCTTTCGCACCCATCACGGGTGCGTGGATTGAAACCACCCTAGCACTGGTCATGTTATTGACGGTTACTTCGCACCCATCACGGGTGCGTGGATTGAAACACAAGGATAGCGGTGTAAATGTTGAGGTTGTTGTTCGCACCCATCACGGGTGCGTGGATTGAAACAAATCAGCGGTGACATTCCAAGCCCAACAGGTTTCGCACCCATCACGGGTGCGTGGATTGAAACTTGATGTTATTAAGGCTGTCATATCAGGCGATTTTTCGCACCCATCACGGGTGCGTGGATTGAAACAAAAATGAGTAGTGCAGAGATTGCCGATCATATTTCGCACCCATCACGGGTGCGTGGATTGAAACCTCGACTGGGCCGCCGCCATTCATTGCTGGATTTTCGCACCCATCACGGGTGCGTGGATTGAAACTCTGTCGAAGTAATCAAGCTGCTCAGGCGTCATTTCGCACCCATCACGGGTGCGTGGATTGAAACTTGGATTTTCCTATCAAGGCAAAGGTTGATATGTTCGCACCCATCACGGGTGCGTGGATTGAAACACTATTGGAGACCATGACGCAAAGCTAGGCCATATTTCGCACCCATCACGGGTGCGTGGATTGAAACCTATTGATGATGTTGCAGACATACCGCAAAGCTTTCGCACCCATCACGGGTGCGTGGATTGAAACGAACGGCACGTTTGATGATAACAACTTGTCTGCTGATTCGCACCCATCACGGGTGCGTGGATTGAAACTGTTGATAAAACAATCGAGCAAGCGTAAACGTGGTTCGCACCCATCACGGGTGCGTGGATTGAAACACGTAGCATCGACTTGAGCATTGCTATGTTTTGCTTCGCACCCATCACGGGTGCGTGGATTGAAACAATACAATCATCTATGACGATGCTGATGCGTCTGTTCGCACCCATCACGGGTGCGTGGATTGAAACATCTAACCCATCAAACACTGACTGGTCTAGTTGTTCGCACCCATCACGGGTGCGTGGATTGAAACCAGTAAATAATAATATTAATGCTGTGGTCGGTTTTCGCACCCATCACGGGTGCGTGGATTGAAACTACTCGATACCAATGAGGATTATCAGAGCAAGATTCGCACCCATCACGGGTGCGTGGATTGAAACTGCATCAGCCGCACATAGTATCGGCACTCCAATTCGCACCCATCACGGGTGCGTGGATTGAAACTCAATCTCGCTCAGCGTCTTTTCGTCCACCTGTTCGCACCCATCACGGGTGCGTGGATTGAAACATCACGCCACCTCGCTTTCTTCGACCAATTCATTCGCACCCATCACGGGTGCGTGGATTGAAACTGTAGGTTACTGATAAATATAGCATTAAGACTATTTCGCACCCATCACGGGTGCGTGGATTGAAACGTGTCGATAAAACAGGTTAATGCGGGCCGCAATATTCGCACCCATCACGGGTGCGTGGATTGAAACTTGTTCCACCACGACTCAATAGGATAGTGGAACTTCGCACCCATCACGGGTGCGTGGATTGAAACTTACCATAACTAAAGTCACCTAAGTGATAGACGTTCGCACCCATCACGGGTGCGTGGATTGAAACATTGTGTCAGCACTAATCTCAATATCCGGATAACTTCGCACCCATCACGGGTGCGTGGATTGAAACTTTGGTCGAAAAGGGTATCGTAAAAAATACGATTCGCACCCATCACGGGTGCGTGGATTGAAACGTGACATATACAAAGATGACAGCGAAATACTAGTTCGCACCCATCACGGGTGCGTGGATTGAAACTACTATCGCGCCGATTTTGTACTTCACGATTGTTTCGCACCCATCACGGGTGCGTGGATTGAAACCAGTCGCTAAAGCGGCTAGGTGATGTGCCTAGTTTTCGCACCCATCACGGGTGCGTGGATTGAAACGGGAAGCTCGCCTAGATCAATAATGTCACCAGTTTCGCACCCATCACGGGTGCGTGGATTGAAACGTGGTGTGTGTGTGTGTGTGTGTGTGTGTGTGTTCGCACCCATCACGGGTGCGTGGATTGAAACTCGTCATAGTTATTGCGCTTATAACCTGCGCCATTTCGCACCCATCACGGGTGCGTGGATTGAAACAAACTATTGCAATCTATGCCAAACAAGATGGTATTTCGCACCCATCACGGGTGCGTGGATTGAAACCAATCCTCTCCAAACCAAAACACCAGCCCCTCATTCGCACCCATCACGGGTGCGTGGATTGAAACTGCACGCCTGACTCGTGATTGGACTGTGTGGCATTCGCACCCATCACGGGTGCGTGGATTGAAACAGGAATAGGTCAGGACATACACACGTAGGCTTATTCGCACCCATCACGGGTGCGTGGATTGAAACTTACCGATCATTACTACCCCTTGCCTTGCTTGTTCGCACCCATCACGGGTGCGTGGATTGAAACATACTGAGCCTCATCGTAAATAATCAAAATGGGTTCGCACCCATCACGGGTGCGTGGATTGAAACGTATTGCCGACTTTTACAGTTACCGCGTGATGATTCGCACCCATCACGGGTGCGTGGATTGAAACCATACTACACATCGGGGGCAGGCCTTGGTGTAATTCGCACCCATCACGGGTGCGTGGATTGAAACTTTAATGTGCTGCTCAATATCTGCCTGTGACATGACTTCGCACCCATCACGGGTGCGTGGATTGAAACGGTAAGTAGTGGCTCAATCTCTGGCGGTGCTGTATTCGCACCCATCACGGGTGCGTGGATTGAAACATAATCCCACCTCGCTAGCGGTCAGCGGCTCGCTTCGCACCCATCACGGGTGCGTGGATTGAAACTTAGCGTCAGCACGTTTGCCTGTCTTAGTTTCTTTCGCACCCATCACGGGTGCGTGGATTGAAACAAGGCACACAAGCCAAGCGCGACAGCCTAGTAGTTTCGCACCCATCACGGGTGCGTGGATTGAAACCCGTTACGGCCTTCAACACCAACAATCTTGATTTTCGCACCCATCACGGGTGCGTGGATTGAAACCACAGTCAGTACATGCAAGCGCCTACAAAATTAGGTTCGCACCCATCACGGGTGCGTGGATTGAAACGTTTAGGATTTGAACGGCTTTTGGTGAGTTGTCTTTCGCACCCATCACGGGTGCGTGGATTGAAACATTAACGATGACCATCTGCCCATGTACCCAATTTCGCACCCATCACGGGTGCGTGGATTGAAACATGCCCTGACCACCGCGTAAGAGTTGACTAAATTCGCACCCATCACGGGTGCGTGGATTGAAACTACCAACGCTTTGAGCCTGACTTGGAGCTACACTTCGCACCCATCACGGGTGCGTGGATTGAAACATGCTTGACCGTTACCCGCGTTACAGCACTGATTCGCACCCATCACGGGTGCGTGGATTGAAACTACTGATGTTATGGAACCTGTGAATTATAACGTTTCGCACCCATCACGGGTGCGTGGATTGAAACATCGCTACCCCCTTCGCCTAGCTTTTTAGCCTTATTCGCACCCATCACGGGTGCGTGGATTGAAACACTGTAGCGGCCATAACTGCCTGCGCGTGGATTTTCGCACCCATCACGGGTGCGTGGATTGAAACAAATTGTACCGATGACGGAAGCACCCAATCAGCTTCGCACCCATCACGGGTGCGTGGATTGAAACCTGCAAAATTTTGGAGAGTTTCCAAAGTAGTATTCGCACCCATCACGGGTGCGTGGATTGAAACGAGATTTTACGCAAAATATAACGGAGACATACATTTCGCACCCATCACGGGTGCGTGGATTGAAACATCAATGTATTTGCTGATAGTTTCACGGCGCTTGGTTCGCACCCATCACGGGTGCGTGGATTGAAACTTATTATCCTCATTAGTAAATAGATGACCTGTCTTCGCACCCATCACGGGTGCGTGGATTGAAACACAAAGTCAGTCAAAGAGCTGCAATTTGTGCAATTCGCACCCATCACGGGTGCGTGGATTGAAACGCTTACAAGGCTCTATAGGGCTGTTTAGGGGTGTATTCGCACCCATCACGGGTGCGTGGATTGAAACGGTTTGATTAGGGTAGTCAGATGGAATACCTAGTTCGCACCCATCACGGGTGCGTGGATTGAAACATATTTAGACCTTTGATTAGTTTAAGTTAGTAGTTTTCGCACCCATCACGGGTGCGTGGATTGAAACACAGACAGAGACCCCTCTGTCACCTTGCAAGGGTTCGCACCCATCACGGGTGCGTGGATTGAAACAATATGAGAATAAATAGCGGTCTTAAAGATGATTCGCACCCATCACGGGTGCGTGGATTGAAACTAAAGCAGAGTCCACACGTTCCAATGATAGTGTTTCGCACCCATCACGGGTGCGTGGATTGAAACCGCACTCTTTGAACTCATAATCAAAACCTCGCTTTCGCACCCATCACGGGTGCGTGGATTGAAACTCCAAAGGCTCATGCTGAAGTGCTGGCAATCTTTCGCACCCATCACGGGTGCGTGGATTGAAACCCAGTTTGGAGCATGGTTGTGACTTGCGTGAAGTTCGCACCCATCACGGGTGCGTGGATTGAAACGGGTAGAAACTGCGTATTAAGCAAGGACAGACTTCGCACCCATCACGGGTGCGTGGATTGAAACCATATAAAATACTCAAAGGCGCTGTTCCACGCTTCGCACCCATCACGGGTGCGTGGATTGAAACGGCATCGTCGACCCGTTTGAGAACTGGCAGTTGTTCGCACCCATCACGGGTGCGTGGATTGAAACCGCTAGTTGGCTCATTTCGTCCGCTCCCGTACTTTTCGCACCCATCACGGGTGCGTGGATTGAAACTACAAGGTTGTGTCCCGTCGAAGTTTTTGTAGTATTCGCACCCATCACGGGTGCGTGGATTGAAACTATGAGCTAAGCAGCAAGTTTGCTTTGCCCAGTTCGCACCCATCACGGGTGCGTGGATTGAAACAATTCGTCCATAGCATCAACGCTTAGATAATCATTCGCACCCATCACGGGTGCGTGGATTGAAACTGTTTATCGCATTTTTTCTATTTTGAAAGCGATTTCGCACCCATCACGGGTGCGTGGATTGAAACTACCCTTTGGCATCTTTAACCCCCGTAATAGTTTCGCACCCATCACGGGTGCGTGGATTGAAACAAACGCAGTCATTGAGCAGGCGATAAGCGAGAATTCGCACCCATCACGGGTGCGTGGATTGAAACATCTGGATTTCAAGACCGTCGCCGCCGGTTATCATCGGTTCGCACCCATCACGGGTGCGTGGATTGAAACATCGCTGTTTGGGCTTGTCTTGGTGCGTTTGTTTTCGCACCCATCACGGGTGCGTGGATTGAAACTGTTTTCTATCAGCGTCCACGTTGACCATTCAGGCTTCGCACCCATCACGGGTGCGTGGATTGAAACGGGCTTACTGGCTTTCGCCTGGTTCGCCTTCTTTTCGCACCCATCACGGGTGCGTGGATTGAAACTAGCCTTTCTAGGCAGATATGAGGAGGTAGCATGTTCGCACCCATCACGGGTGCGTGGATTGAAACTCGAATGGGATTTGATGAACACCATCACGCGCCAATTCGCACCCATCACGGGTGCGTGGATTGAAACCATGACGAACAGCTGAGCATCTGCCAGCAAAAATTCGCACCCATCACGGGTGCGTGGATTGAAACATAAAATATCCCCCATTGGACTTTCACCAGCCCATTCGCACCCATCACGGGTGCGTGGATTGAAACGCCAGTAGTTACGCCCAATGATGCGGCTAATGCTTTCGCACCCATCACGGGTGCGTGGATTGAAACACAATGTTGATTTATCTAACGCTCGTAAGATTATTCGCACCCATCACGGGTGCGTGGATTGAAACGTCTGTAACGGCAATCTATGGCGATTTATCCTCGTTCGCACCCATCACGGGTGCGTGGATTGAAACTTTACGAGCCTCTACACGATGCGGTAGGTTGGTTCGCACCCATCACGGGTGCGTGGATTGAAACACCATTGCTGGCATCAGCCAATCGCTTCAACGCATTCGCACCCATCACGGGTGCGTGGATTGAAACAGGGACTTGAGCCGACAACGGGGACGCTGTTTGTTCGCACCCATCACGGGTGCGTGGATTGAAACTGCCAAACAATCAATAACTGGCACATCGTAACCGTTCGCACCCATCACGGGTGCGTGGATTGAAACCATTGGGTACTG
>Ga0208016_100324_pt1 | contig 12823 bp, 10 predicted proteins | sample 28_taG_FD_184102 | JGI IMG/M metagenome (GOLD analysis project Ga0208016, IMG submission 184102) | Marine viral communities from Cariaco Basin, Caribbean Sea - 28_WHOI_OMZ (SPAdes) (version 2) | ecosystem: Environmental > Aquatic > Marine > Oceanic | place: Caribbean Sea: Cariaco Basin...
TGACGCTCATTAATACCATTATTATCAAACAGTTAAGTAATAAATGACTCGCCATTTCATAGATTTTCATTTTCCTATTTATTACTGGACAATTTTCTGATTTTATACCAAACGACCCTCACTGATACGGTTATTGCTAAAGCGTGGCGAAAACGCTGGCTTTTATGGCATGTGAAGCGAGTTGTATTATTTTACCTTGCCTGCCTGCTTGACTGCTTGCCTGAATAGGCACGTCACACCTTGTCGTCTATTCTGAGTTATCTCTTTTTAATTTTGCTGATATCCTTTACGATAGCACTATCTTATTTTGGCGCTGATGCGCATGATTCATACCTATTACCGATACCTATTAAAACTGATAAGTGAACCTTACTTTATGTCCGATGTTATTGACCATACCGCCCCTGCCGCCCCTTCTCATGAGCCGATGGACACCCGCTCGGTAGCGGAGTTCACCGAGCAGGCTTATCTCAACTACGCCATGTACGTCATCATGGATCGGGCGCTACCAAATATCGCCGATGGTCTAAAGCCCGTCCAGCGCCGTATCGTCTATGCTATGAGTGAGCTTGGCCTAAAATCCTCTGCTAAAGCCAAAAAGTCGGCCCGTACCGTTGGTGATGTACTCGGTAAGTACCACCCGCATGGCGACAGTGCTTGTTATGAGGCCATGGTACTGATGGCGCAGCCGTTTAGCTATCGCTATCCGCTCATCACCGGTCAAGGCAACTGGGGCAGCCCTGATGACCCCAAAGCCTTTGCCGCCATGCGCTATACCGAAGCCAAAATGTCTGCTTATGCCAACACCTTGCTGGCAGAGCTCGGCCAAGGCACGGTCGATTGGCAAGATAACTTTGATGGTACCTTACAAGAGCCTATCACCCTGCCTGCGCGCCTGCCCAATATCTTATTAAACGGCACGACAGGGATCGCCGTCGGTATGGCCACCGACATCCCGCCGCACAACCTAAATGAAGTGGTACGCGCCGCCATTCGCTTACTAAAAAATCCTGAGCTATCGGTAAAGCAGCTCACCCAATCGATACCTGCGCCTGATTTGCCCACGCCAGCTGAAATCATCACCAGCAAAAAAGACTTGCAGGCGATGTACGAAAGCGGCCGCGGCAGCTACAAAATGCGCGCGACCTACCATATCGACCCCAAAGAAAAAAACCTCGTCATCATCGATGCGCTGCCCTATCAAGTCTCAGGCAACAAAGTGCAAGAACAAATCGCCAAACTCATGCTGGACAAAAAACTGCCATGGGTGACCGACATACATGACGAGTCTGACCACGAAAACGCCTGCCGTATCGTGCTTGAGCTACGCTCTACCCGCGTCGATGTCGAGCGCGTGATGAGTCACCTGTTTGCCAGTACTGACCTTGAGAGTAATTATCGCGTCAATATGAATATGATTGGCCTAAACGGTAAACCGCAGGTCAAAAACCTCAAAGAAATCCTTGAAGAGTGGCTGATCTGTCGCCGCTCGGTGGTCACGCGGCGCTTGCAGTATCGCCTCGATAAAATCGATAAACGCTTGCATATCTTGGCAGGCTTGCTCATCGCATATCTGCACATTGACGAAGTGATTCGCATTATCCGTGAAGAGGACGATCCTAAAGCAACTTTGATGCAAGATTATGATCTCAGCGAGATCCAAGCCAATGCCATCTTGGACATACGCTTGCGTCAGCTGGCAAGGCTCGAAGAGATTGAGCTGCGCCGTGAGCAAGATGCACTAGACGCTGAGCGCGCCACCATTCAAGAGTACTTGGACAATCCAGACAGCCTGACCAATCTGATGATTGAAGAGCTGAACGCCGATATGAAAGAACACGGCAACGAGCGCATGTCACCACTAGCAGAGCGCGAAGAAGCACAGGCGCTAAAAGAGTCGGATCTGGTACCAAGTGAGCCTATCACCGCGATACTCTCAAAAGCAGGCTGGATTCGCGCTGCGAAAGGTCATGACGTCGATGCCGCTGGCATGAGCTATCGCTCAGGAGACAGCTATCAAGCGCACGCACGCGGTAAGTCCAACGAGAGAATCTACGTACTCGATAGCACAGGGCGTAGCTATAGTGTCGACGCGCATAGCCTAGCCTCAGCGCGTGGTCAAGGCGATCCGCTGACCAGCGTACTCAAGCCGCCAGCAGGTGCCAGCTTTGAGCAGCTAATAACTGGTCGCGACGATCAGCGTATCATCCTCGCCAGCTCTAACGGCTATGGCTTTATCAACACCCTTGGCAACCTCGATAGCAATCAAAAAGCCGGTAAAAAAATCATCAATCTAGCGGCCGATAGTCGTCTGCTTCCTGTCGCTCGTATCGACGCGCCAGTAAAAGTGGCGGATAACACTGACGACGAGACCACCAAGTTAGAGATAACGCCTGACCATGTCGCAGTGGTAACCAATGCCGGATATCTACTGATATTTGCCCTCGATGATTTGCCCGAGCAAGCACGTGGTAAAGGTAATAAGCTAATTAAACTAAAAGACGGTGAAGAAGTGCTTGCCATCACCCCACTAAGCTTGCAAGACAGCCTAGTCATCACCGCAGGCAAACGTCATGTGACGCTAAAGCCCAATGATTTGGCGAATTATGCAGGCACTCGTGGTAATCGCGGCGGTCAGTTGCCAAGGGGCTTTCAGAATGTGAGTTCGGTTGAGGTTGGTTGATTTGACATCTTCCGCGTTTAAAAAAGCTGGGCTAAAAGCCCAGCCTACGCTTACTTACAACTACTTTTGCAAGAGGTCTAATAAATAATAATAAAAATTAAGTATGTTCGATATAGATATAAAATAGAGGTATATCGGTGAGATTTTTAAAAAAATTAGAAAAAAGAGTATTTCAAAATACAGATCCAGAAAAATTATATAAATACAGATATATATATTACTTCGTCGTTTTTATCGTTTTTTTAGTTATTACTTATAATTACAGATATGCAGTGGGTTTGGGAAGCTTTACTTTCTATATATCTATATTCTTAATTCTATCAGAAGGTAGCGCTAGAGTAAGGCGAAGAAAAATATTAGCTGGGTCAGTTGGTGATATGTTTAGCTTTGCTATGCTTCCCACAATTATACTAATAGGTCTTCCTTTATTTACAAATTTAGGAGCAACTAATATCTATTTTATGAATTTTGCAGTCGATGAGTCTAATTTAGATACTATTAGCGGTACAGTTATAAAAGATGTCAATCACAACGAAATTATTAAAATAAATGATGCTAATAGCAATAAACATAGCTTCGTCTTCAACTATCCATATAATAGTTTTAAAAAACAAGAAGTGTATGTCCCTCAGGGAACTAAAGTTCAAATTAAATATATTGAGCTGAACCGAAAATTACCTTCTAAACAAGATCACTTTCGCTTAGCTTATGAAATCCGTAACGATGATAGAGTATATCTAAACTATCGTTCAGCTAAAGAACATTATATAAAATTTCGTAGTAAAGCTATTAAACACATACTACTTGGTAGTATTTTTTATATTTTATCGGGTGTATTAATTTTCGTTCTATACCTAGAAATTTCGAAAGAAAAGGAAGCTTAAATGAGTACAATTAGTAAGCGTAGGCTGGGCTTTTAGCCTAGCAAAACTATGTCAAAAAAACTAAACCCCAAATTATCAATCATAATCAATTTCAATCACATCAACACCTACCCCGCCCCAATCTAACGAATAAAGTCCTTTTTCTACGCACTTTTGAAACGTCGAATACGGCCAATCAATAGGACGCGTCACATAACCATGTTTGACCGCGTTGTAATGAATAAAATCCATATGGCGTTAGTATAGTTAGCTGAATGTAAAACTGTTATGGATTTAAACGCGCTACTGGTATAAATTTTACTTGCGTGCTGCGTTCCCAGAGGCTGCGCAACCTACGTTTAAAAATAGCATCCCAGTAGCGCTATGACATTTTTAGAGTGTATCGACTATAGCTTTCCAAAACTACCATACTATTTCAATGCCTTTTTCACGCAAAGCCTTTCTATACAATATGACAGTTGGAATAAGGTCTATCAATATACCAAAGCCAAACATCAAGCATATATTTAATAGTGTCGGTGTAAATACATTTAGCTTATATAAAACAAACATCATGCCATAGTAGCCAACATTGACCCAAAGTGACTGAAAGAACATATAGTTCGTTTTACCTAAACCATATAAAGTCGCGTCTAAAATACTATTGTTGAATATGAAAACAAAATAGAATACTGACTGTATTCCAACGATATAGATTACTGTTTTTATGTCCTGCACATTCATGACATTAGCTAGAAAGCTATGCCAAAACGGTATAGTAATACACCAAAGGAGAACGAACGCTAATCCCAGTAAAAAATAGCCTTTCGTGTTTCTGGTAATATTATTTACATCTGCACCAACATCTCTTTTTACCAACTCGGACAATGCTAATGCAGGTAATAACAACCAACCCCAAATAAAGCTATTAGCTACCCAATAGTTACCCTGCTCCTCAACCATATTAATCATTTTTATGATCATGACTATAAAAGCAATATTTCTGACTAGCGATTCTAATCCTGAAAATACACCTGTCGTCCACCACTCTTTCATCCATGTAAATGACATTTGATTGGCTGATAAAAGCTTCAATCCATGTTGTCGTATAGAAATATAGGTGGCTAATAAAATAGCTATATTGACGATGATATTCGTCCAAGCAATACCGATAACACCCATATCCAGACTAAACTCAAAAGGTCCGAAAAACACACTATCTAACAATATAGACAGCGTCATTTGCACCGCTAACAAGCCGTAAATATACTTATCTTTGTTCAAACTAACGATAACGACTGTCATATATTTGACTAGCGTTGCAAACATGATAGCTATAGTTTCTAATCGAATATATTGAGTCGTTTCTTCAACAATCTGTCTAGACTGCTCCATAAAAATCACAATATTTTGTGAATAAACGAATAAAATCGTAGATAGACAAGCCATGATACCCAAGATAACGATAAACCCTGTTTGAACTTTATTTTCAAACTCGTTTTTATCAAACAAAGATTTACCGAATAAATAAAACAAGGGTAAAATTAGTGCCTCTTGCGCTATCTCATAAATCAAACTTAGCCACAGTATTTGACTAGCAATATTAATTCCTGCGTCACTAGGCAAGTCACCGAGAAAATTTACTCTGACGGTTTGATAAAGTGACGGAAATACCATCATCGAGATAAGAGCGATTAACAGTCTGATATTGATATTCTTGAACATAAGGCTTTATCAGAAATAAGACATTTGAAGTAGAGTACGTTATAAATACCCTTAGCAACAATAATTTTTAACAAATGCGCATGGAGCTCACCCTACAAATAGCTAGAGTCCGAAAACCAAACCCTACCCCTGCCGCAACCCCAAAATAGGAATGACCAAATCTTCTTCATCCGTCAGATGTTACTGGAGTAAGTCCGTCACTGCCTCTAGCGTTTTGTGCGACGCGTCAGCCAGCGCTTTATCCTCAACCTCAGTTCTCGCCAGCGTATCGTTTTGCAGCTGCAGCTTATCAAGTAGCGCATCCAAGCGCACATGGTCGCACCCCAATATCTCAAACCCTGCCTGTAGCTGCGGATACATCCGAATAAATTCAGGGAAAAACCCTTCGTCTTCTACCTCGTGGTGCTGATGCAGTTTGAGCACATGCATATTGATGCGTTTCAATATTTGTGAGCGGTACTCGCTCCAGTCAAACTCCCCTGATTGATAGGCCGTACTTATCTGTGTCAAGATACGCTGGCGTTTTCGTATGTTAGTATGTACCTTTAGCCAGCCCGATGTCTTATAGGCATAATCTGCGCCAAACCATTGATCAGGTGGTAGTTTGTTAAATAAGAACAACCAATCCGCCTCAAGCCGACTGTCAGGATGACGCGGTGATGGAGCAAACAAATCATCGTCTAATGCTTGTGGACTAGCCTTATTGTCGCTTGTGGTAGAGAAGGTCATGCAGGTATCCTTAGGTCGTGGCTTTGGCTGATGACTGGCGCTGATAACGCTCACTCAAACGTATCACCAAGCACTTATATATTTGCTATATTATTAAAAATAACTGCAATTACAATAGATAATATTTAGATTTTATATAGACCGTACCCCACTCTGACCCATTAACTCAAAAGACTTACACGGTCGTTTCTTAAACATAAAGGATGCTCATGTTTATAGTAGATAAGGCTGCGACAGCCAGTATGCCTCACAAGCTGCCCATGCCAAAAGTGATATTTTTTGATATCGACGATACGCTAAGCCGCAACGGTATTATTGCAGCGCACAACAAGGCTACCCTTGAGGCGCTTGCCCAAACTGACATTAAACTGGTGATTTCTACAGGGCGCTCTAAAGCGATATTGCCGGCTGATATTTTAGCGTTGCTCGAGGCAGAGGTTTTAGACGCCATTATCTGTATGAACGGACAGTACAGCTTTGATAATCAAGGCTTAATCAGTCACTATCCGTTGTCTGCTGAGCAGGCGGACAAAATCGTGCAGTTATGCAAAACAAGCGAGCTCATTCATAAGTTTGACTCAGCGACTCATATCGCTTGGTCGGGGGAAAATGAGCGTCTGCGCGAATTCAATGCCAAAACACCCAACTCCATCGTTGACCCCCTCTATTACCTATCGAATCCGGTCTATCAGTGCTCGGTGTTTTTTAATAATCAATTCGATAAAATGCAGGATATCGACTTTGCGCAGAACGATTTAAAGCTGGTGCATTGGCATCAAATTGGCGCGGATATTTTGCCAGCCAACGCCTCAAAAGCCCGTGGCATCCTAGACGTTTGTGACTATTACGGCGTAAATGCCAATGAATGTATGGCGTTCGGCGATGGTTTTAATGATTTGGAGATGTTTGATTTGGTCGGCTATGCGGTCGCGATGGGCGATGCCCAGCCTGCACTGATCGAGCGCGCAGATTTTGTCACAGGTACCATTGAAGAACATGGTATTCAAAAGGTGCTTGAGCAATTTAAGGTGGCGTCATAAATAGAATATAGTGAGTTCAGTATAAAAACGATACAGTGGGACTGGGATAAATTTTACGCAGCATCGAGCGGCGCAGGCACAGCACGCAAGGAAAATTTATACCAGTTCCACGTTGACGTATAATGTATCTGTTTTATTTAGAATTGACTATAGTCTTAAGCAAAACCCTTCAAAACTCTTTTCTTTATCGCCCAAAAAAACCCTTGCCAATCGCTGACAAGGGTTTTTATTTTGCGAATAACAACTACTGAGCAGGATAATAGGTCTCTGCGCCAGGGCCGACTGGCAGACCCAGCACAAACACCCAGACAGAAAACAATATCGTCCAACCAATCAAAAAAGCCATGGAGTACGGCAGCATCATCGCCATCAAGGTTCCCACCCCAGTATCTTTTTTGTAGCGCATTGCTACTGCCAAGATAAGACCAAAATAGCTCATCATCGGCGTGATAATATTGGTGGATGAGTCGCCAATACGGTAAGCCGCCTGAATCATCTCTGGCGCGTAACCTGTGAGCATGAGCATCGGCACAAAGATCGGCGCAGTCACCGCCCACTGGGCAGACGCCGAACCGAGCATAAGGTTGACCAGACCACAGATCAGGATAAAACCAACCAATAGCAGCGGTCCAGTTAGGCCAACATCACTTAAGAAGGTCGCGCCAGACACCGCCATCACCGAACCAAGATTTGACCACTTAAAAAACGCGGTAAACTGCGCGGCAAAAAACACCAGCACAATATAAATACTCAAGGAGCTCATGGCGTTGCTCATGGCATCGACCACGTCTTGATTGTTCTTGATGCTGCCGGTAATCTTACCGTAGATATAGCCTGGTAAGGCAAAGAACACAAAGATAAAGACCACGATACCTTTTAAAAATGGTGAGCCTGACACCAGACCGGTCTCCGCATTACGCAAGATGCCATCTGCAGGCACTACTGTCCACGCCAGCAATAAGCAAAATATGAGCATACTGATACCGGCCCATAGTAGACCCTTTTTCTCAAGTGCGGAGACTTTTTCGATTTGCGTGTCGAGTACTGAGGCATCATCAGCATCTTTAGGGTTGTATTCTCCTAGGCTTGGCTCAACGATTTTTTCGGTGACAAAATAACCCAGACCACTGATCAAAAAGGTACTGGCAATCATAAAGTACCAGTTGGCCTCTGCACCGACGGTGTAGGTAGGATCGATGATACGCGCCGCTTCTTGGGTAATCCCTGATAATAAAGGATCCACTGTTCCTAATAATAGGTTAGCACTATAACCACCTGACACCCCAGCAAATGCTGCGGCTAGACCAGCTAATGGGTGCCTGCCTAACGAGTGGAAAATCACTGCTGCTAGTGGTATCAGTACTACATAACCCAGCTCAGCTGCCGTGTTCGACATAATACCGGCGAATACCACGGTAAAGGTCACCATCTTTTTTGGGGCATTCATGACCAGACCTCGCAGTGCAGCCGATATCATGCCCGAGTGTTCAGCGATGCCGACACCGAGTAAGGCGACTAGAACCGTACCTAGCGGCACAAAGCCTGTAAAATTAGTCACCAGATTTTCGACGATACGAGCCAAGCCTTCACCGTTTAATAAGTTGACGACTTCGATCATGCCGTCAGCGCTGCGGCCACTGGTGCCCTCTGGTCTTGGGTCAATGACTGATACGCCAAAGTACGACATGACGGCTGAGAGCAGCAATAACAGCACTGACATCCAAACGAATAAAATAACAGGATGCGGTAATAGATTACCGAGCCACTCGACCCCTTTTAAAAAACGCTGCATACGCGAACTGTGCGCGCTTGCCTCAAAATTATTATCTGGCGGATTGCCATTTGGTGAGCCATTTTCTTGCATAAAACACTATTTCTATCCTATGTTTGACCAGTATCAGAACTTAGTAAGACTCTAAGTTCTGAACAAAGTTTTGAATTTAATCATAATTTTGAAATGAAAACAAACTATTTTCATGGGATATAGAAACAATTAGTAATAAACAATATTGAAATGACTAGTAGCTAAAGAGTTAAGGTACAAAAGTAAAGGCCTATATAACTATAGGCCTTTAAAAATAAGCGCATCACAGAATTTTATCTAGTGAATAGTGGCTTTACATTAATGATAGTAATATTAAATTACTCAGAAGCTTTAACTTCGTCCAACAACCAAATCATAAAGCCAACTGCCCAATTTATAACAAACGCCAATGACAACCACGAAAACCACAATTGCTAAAATGTAAGCCAAAAAGTCCGGTACACCCGTCATCCATCCAATCGTAAAGACCGTCCCTAAGTAAGCTTCCATTGGCCAATTAATAATAGGCGCAGAAGTACTCGCGTTAAGTAAGACTATTAAAGCGACTAGGCCAATTAAAGCCGTTATGATTCCTGCGCGTTTTTGGTTGTTCATATTATCTCTCTTATCTTAATGCTTTTATTATTATATTTATCCACCTCAAGCGCTAAGGCATGGTCAAGCCGCCATCGACGGCGATGGACTGACCGGTGATAGCGGCGCTCAAATCAGATGCCATCAGCAGTACAGAGTTAGCAAAGTTAGCAACTGAGGTGGCCTGACGCAGCGGCGTGGTGGTGGCGATATAGTCAAAGACTTCCTCAGTCGTGAGGCTACTAGCATCGGTGGTCTTTAACAGGCCGCCTGCTAATAGGTTCACGCGAATGCCGTGCGGACCAAGCTCGCTAGCTAGATTGCGCGTGAGCCCCACCAGCGCCGATTTGGCGGTCGTATAGTCGTAATAAGTCACTACAGGGTTATAGATCAGATTGGTGGAGATGTTGATAATTTTGCCCATTTGCTGCGCTTTCATCTGCGGCAACACCGCTTGTACGGTATTGACTGCGCCTTTGACGATACCGTCGATTTGCTGAGAAAAATGCGCCCACTGCACGGTCTCGATGCTAGTATTGTCAGCGCTAGGGTCAAACTGATACTGCGGCAGAGCATTGTTGACGAGCACATCAATACGGCTAAAACGTTCAATTACTGCTTGCGCCATTGCTTGCACTTGGGTCAAATCAGTGACATCGGCTTGATACGCGAAGGCTTGTCCGCCCGCGTCCTTAATCTTGGCAACGACTTGTTCAGCGGCGTCTTTGCTTTGTCGATAGTTGACACAAACTTTCGCGCCAGCCGCTGCCATTTGCTGAGCAATCTCGGCACCTAGGCCGCGACTACTCCCCGTAATGATCACGACTTTATCGGTAAGAAGTTTGGGTATAGTCGTCTGAGTCATGACTTTATCCTTTGTTATATTATAATGATTAATACTGCTCGTTTTATTGCTGTTGGTATAAATTTTAGCAATGATAGCATACCTAGCATTCTCTGCACTGCGCATTAGATTAGCGACTTTTGGGTTATCATCCTTCATTAGAGCGAGCGGATTTTGACAATGGCTTTTAAATCAGGCTAAATAATAACTATAAAGATAGCAATAGACATCGCTGATTTATATTCACTTTAGGAGATATACTTTGAGCCAATCATTATATGGACTTTTTGCCAAACCTGCTACTCATCCAGTTAAGCGCACTTTTATGACAGCCGCACCAAAAGTACTACTGAGCGCGGCAATCGCTTTGGTGCTCGCTAGCTGTAGCAACGCTGATAATGCAGCAGTCGAAGATGCAGCCGATAGCAATGAGACGCTTAATCTGTATAACTGGTCAGAGTATATGCCTCAAGAGATTCTCGATGGTTTTGAAGAAGAGACCGGTATCGCCGTCAATTACACCACGTTTGACTCCAACGAAGCGATGTACGCCAAGCTCAAGCTACTCGATGACTCTAGCCAATACGACTTGGCGATTCCATCGACGTACTATGTCGAAAAAATGGCCAAAGAAGGATTGTTGCAAGAGCTCGATAAATCAAAATTAAGCAACTTTAACAACCTTGATACGTCATTTACTAATACCAAAGTCGATCCAGACAATAAGTACTCGATTCCTTATATGTGGGGCAGTACAGGTCTTGCCATCAATGGTGATAGCGTCAACCCTGCGACCGTCAATAGTTGGAATGATCTGTGGGACCCGAAATACAAAGGTCAAGTGATGCTGACCAATGACGTGCGCGAAGTCTTTGGTATGGCACTACTAACCCTCGGCTACTCAGGCAACAGCAGCAATCCTGAGGAAATAAAAGCCGCTTATGACAAGCTCACCTCGTTGATGCCAAATGTCAAAACCTTTAACTCAGATGCCACGCGTATGCCCTATATCGAAGGGGAGACGACGCTTGGTATGACATGGAATGGCGAAGCGGTCATGGCCAATGATGAAGGCTTGACCAGCTTGGTTTATAAATACCCATCTGAGGGTGCGATACTGTGGATGGATAACTTTGTCATTCCCAAAAATGCCAAGCAAGTGGATGCCGCGCATAAGTTTATCGACTACCTGCTTCGCCCCGAAAACGCCAAAATCGTCAGTGAAGAGATTGGCTATGCGTCACCTAACATAGCCGCACGCGAGATGATGGACGAATCAGTGCGCAACAATCCGGCGATTTACCCTTCTAAAGAAGTACTGGCAAAAGCAGAGTTCCAAGAAGATGTGGGTGATGAAGCCTTGCAAATGTATCAGCAGTATTGGGATAAGCTAAAAACAGGCCGTTAATAGCCATGACGTAATTGCTTAATCCTAGTAGTTCAAAAATAAAAACGCTGATCTAAGATCAGCGTTTTTTATATTATAAATGCAAATCCGTCTCGCCGCCTTTGTCCTCGATGCGGCGTTGCTCGCGGCGCTGATAGCGTAGACCTGAGGCTGCAAACCACTGCGGTTTAGTCGTTTGTAACAAGTCGCTCAACTGTTGCAACTGGGTTTGCAAGGTTTGGGTCAACCAAAAGTATCCCTGCCACTCAAACGCTAAACGCTGTACGCTTGGATACTCTGAGACAGCAATACGCGTAATGGGACGAAACACTTCATCACTGGGACTACGTAGCACCGCAGCCATATGCTGCATCGCTTGCGTCAACTCATGCTGATAATGAACCAACAAAACATGGTTCTCCTCATCGATTTCGATATTTGCCAATCGCGGCGCAGCACTTAATAACAAATCAATTGTGCCAATGATATTGCGATGGGTACGTTGAATGGTCTCCAGCGTCTCTTTTTCGATCCCTGACTCACTTGCGGTCGCAGCGATATGTGGACGCACGGCCAGTAGGCGCTTATTGATCTGTTGTAATGTGGTGACCAACGCTCTATCAACAGGTATTTCTTCAACTGAAAAAGCCACTGGATTTGATTTATGGGTCGTGTTACCCGCCGCTCCGTCCGCTGCATCAATATGATGGCCAACGCTTGCATATAAGCTGCTACAAGCATCAAGATTGCTACTCAATAGAAATCGCCACATCAGCGTTGATTTTAGCGGCAAAATGAGTGTGACTGCGACCGCCACGCCTGTCCCTAGCAAGATATTGAGCGCACGGTAAATGCCGTCTTGACCAATACTACTATTGCCTAGATCGGAGACAATCATTAACATCGTAATACCCGTCAGCAGCCCTGTGTAGCCAAGCTTACGAACGGCCAGATAGCCAATAATGCCGCTTAATATACCGATAAGTGCATAATCGATCCATAGCCATGCCCCTGCATTTTGATTGAACCACAACACCCCTAATGCTGTGCCAATACCTAGTAGCGTACCCAGCACACGCTCTTTGGCTTTGGTATAGATAGCGCCTTGATACTGTAACAATCCTAAAATAATAAAAACCGTAATGGTGGTCCAC
>Ga0208016_100346_pt1 | contig 11097 bp, 10 predicted proteins | sample 28_taG_FD_184102 | JGI IMG/M metagenome (GOLD analysis project Ga0208016, IMG submission 184102) | Marine viral communities from Cariaco Basin, Caribbean Sea - 28_WHOI_OMZ (SPAdes) (version 2) | ecosystem: Environmental > Aquatic > Marine > Oceanic | place: Caribbean Sea: Cariaco Basin...
CATAAAACAACTTGGATAAGTCGTTTTCCAACCAGCCTTGGCGTAGAAACTTTACTTGTGCCCATTTCTTTTCAATAGGGTTCAAATCAGGGCTGTACGGTGGCAGCCATAGAATACGATGACCATGCCTATTCAGTAGCTTTTGAATGCGCTTACTCTTATGAAATCTGGCATTATCCATCACAATCACGCATTTGGTTTTAAGACTTGGGATTAGGGTTTGTTTGCACCATTCGTAGAATATGCTGCTGTTAATGTTGTGCTTAAAGTAATCTAGTGCAAACAGCATCTTTTCATAGAGAGCACCGATAACGTTGGTTCGCTTTTTACCTTGCCAGTTGTAGCTATCGATACAAGGCTTACCAATCGGTGCATAACCATGAGAGCGAATGGTCTCGTGCTCAAAGCCGCGCGCGTATATATAAACGATGGGATAGCCTTGCTGCCTAAAGCTATTAAGCTTACTGTGGTATATCGCTCTTTTGATCGGACAGGCTTTTGGATGCTCTAAGGTCTTTTTTTTGACTGATGCCTAGGCGCTTTAGGGCATGATAAATGCCTGTTTTACTACAGTTTAAGCGACGAGCTCGCTCATGAGCTATGCTGAAGAAACCGTACAACTAAACTTGGTAAACTAAGCACAATTATAGGAGTTTACCATGACCAAGAAATTAAGAACCTACAGTAACGAATTTAAAGCTGAAGCTGTCAAAAAGATAACAGACAACAATCGTAACTTGAGTGCAACTGTTCAGCAGCTCGAAATAGAGATGCAAACGCTCTCAAATTGGCATAACAAAGCCAATCAAGGCAAGCTTGTAGGAACAAAGCAGTATGACCCTGAACTTATGAGTGCGCTTGAAGAGGTAAAACGCCTAAAGCGACAGCTTAAAGTTGCCGAAGAGGAGCGCGAGATCTTAAATGAGGAGGGATAAAGCGAAGCACTGCTTCGCCCCGACGCAAGATGAGAGCTATGCTCGAATGAGGCGACGGCGTACTTCGCGAATGAGGAACGTTAAGAAACAGTCTGGGAGACTGTTTTAGTGACGCAAGGCGAAGGGCTATGCCCGCAGTGACAGCTAGTCAAGTACGCCTTTATCAAAGACAACCAGCAAATCTTTAGCATCAGTAGGATGTGCCGCGTACTTAGCGTTAAACCATCGAGCTACTACGACTGGCTGAGTCGTGATATCAGCTGTCAGCAGGTACACCGTAATCAGTGCGAGCTACTAGTTAAAGCCGCTCATAGTGAGACTCATGAGCGCTATGGTGTTGAGCGTCTGCATGCAACGCTCACCGAGCAAGGGTATGATATTAGTCTATACATGGTCAGAAGCATCAAAGAGGAACACGGCATCAAATGCCGTCGTCATAAGCGCTTTAAAGTCACCACTGACTCTAATCATCACAAACTGGTCTATCCAAACGTGCTCGATCAGAAGTTTGACACCAGTCGCCCTAACCAAGCATGGGTAAGCGATATTACTTATATCTGGACACATGAGGGCTGGTTGTATTTAGCGGGAGTCAAAGACTTATATACCAAAGAGCTGGTCGGCTATGCGATCAACAAACGCATGACCGCAGATTTGGTCTGTCGCGCATTGAACATGGCCATCAGGAATAAACGTCCAAACAAAGGGCTAATCGTTCACTCTGACAGAGGCAGCCAGTATTGCAGCCATGCCTACCACAAGATCGTTAAGCAGCATCAGTTTACAGGTTCAATGAGCGCTAAAGGTAATTGCTTCGACAATGCTCCAATAGAAAGCTTCTGGGGCATATTGAAGAATGAGTTGGTATATCATAAGGATTATAAAACTAGATTTGCCGCCATTACCGATATCATTAGATACATCGAGCTATATTACAACCAGACTAGGATTCAAAAGGGCTTGAGCTATAAATCGCCAAGACAGATGTGGTTTGATTATTATCGTCAAGCTGCGTAACTAAAATCTCCCAAGTTTATGTATACGGATTTGACGGCAGGGGTCAGTCTCTGACGCCACAGCCTCTCACTGTCATTAGCCGTATTTTATCTTCTATTGTAGAGTGACAGCCGTTATAAGTTAGGGCATGATCGCCAATAAACTGGCGTTTGCAGTCCTTACATTGATAGTTCTGCTTGCTATAGCTTTTTTTGCCGTTTTTCTTTAAACTGGGACTGTGACAGTCGGGGCAATTGATCTGTATTTGTGTCTTCATAACCTCAAATATATCATCTTGCTTCGGCTGTCACCCTTCTTTTATTACTCCAGCATACTTTTTGATACACCACCCTATTTTGTAATATCATTCTATATCTAAATAGATATTGATGATAAATTCATCTATGCGCATCTCATGACTCCGTTGTATTCTTGGTCGAAAACACTAGATTAGTGCTCTGCTCTTCTTTTTTCAATCACTTTCAAAGTTGAAAGTGGGGTATAGATCGATAGATTATTAAAAGTATTTATTCAACATTGGGATTTATATATTCTATTTACGAATTAGGTCTTTCGCTGATAAAAACCTACAATAATATTCATGAATTTAAAACTGCCTAAAAAAGGAAAAGTCAATGGCGCGTCTAACTGTAAACACTATTGAAACTGCTCCAGAAAAAGCCAAAGAGCGTATTGCTGCGGTCGAAAAAGCAAACGGCTTTATCCCTAACTTAATTGGCGTATTATCAAATTCACCCCAAGCGTTAGAGATGTACCAAGAAGTCGGGAAGATGAATAGTCGTAATAGCTTAACTTCTGAAGAAATTGAGGTTGTACAGATTACCGCTGCAGCTCACAATGGTTGCGACTTCTGTATAGCAGGTCATACTAAGGTGGCTACGAAACTAAAAATGCCAGAAAATGTAGTAAACGCCTTACGTGAACGTACCAATATCGAAGATAATACTAAATACCAAGCGATTGCTCAATTTGTTATGCAATTAATTGACAAACGTGGTCAAGTCTCAGATAGCGAATTACAAGCCATTAAAGATGCAGGTTATAACGACACCAATATTCTTGATATCGTGATGGGCATTGCCTTAGCAACTCTTTGTAACTATGCGAATAATGTAGCTAAAAATGATATTAACCCAGAATTACAACCTTTCGCTCCAAAAAAATAAAGCTAACGTAATAAGCAAGTCGTTGAGATTTTGCATATTTGATTGCATAAAACCGTTCATCTCAACCAAGTGATGAGCGGTTTTTGCATTTTTAGTTATTCCTCCATCAATATTTAGGTTGTTTCATCTCATGAGCCATCAAATCTCAACCAATTTTGCCACCTTTTACGATAAACCTCTTATGTCAAATACTTCATTGCCATTGATAGCACAGTGGAAAGATAGGCCGCGGTTGCTGCAAAACATTGGTGATGCAGCAAAGCTAATCCTTGACCCCATTGCCATTGACAAAGGTTATTATCCTATTAAAGAAATGGGAGAGTTGGCTAAACTTGGAGCGTTTGCATCGCATTTGAGCAGTCAAAACAATGGCTTTATGACAGCTATTGAGAGCACAGCGCAGATTTCTAAAGTTTGTGGTACAACGGGCTTTTTATCGTGGTGTCATCAGGTTATGGGTTTTTATCTTGACCAATCTGAGAATACATCTCTCAAAAACCGTATATTACCAAATCACACATTGGGCAATACATTCGGCGGTACAGCATTATCCAATCCAATGAAAACTTGGGCAAATATTGAACCTATGATTTTACGTGCCAAGAAAGTAGAAGGCGGTTATCGTGTGTCTGGCACCTTGCCTTGGATTAGCCATATTGCACCGCATCAGTATTGTGGTGCGGTAGCAACGGTAGAATCTATTAGTAACATCAGCAATGACTTGCCATTCGATATTTTCTTTTTGCTAGCGTTTGATGATGAGAGAAAAAGGGAGTGGAGGTTAAGCCAATGTCCCACATTTAGTGGAATGGAAGGTTCTAGCACTTGGAAAATTGAGCTAAATGATTATTTTGTACCGACCGACGATATTATCGCCGACCCTGCGAAACCTTTTATCGAGCGTATTCGAGGCGCGTTTGTACTCATGCAGTTGGGTATAGGTATTGGCATTATCCAAGGGGCAATTGATGATATTCGTGCGGTTGAAGGGCAACTCGGTCATGTCAATCAGTTTTTGGAAGACCAAGCAAGCGGCTTGCAATTGGCATTAGACAATACTGTGGATCACACTCGAGAGCTTGCCAAAACACCATTTAACCCTAGCAAAGACTATCTGCTAGATGTTCTAGATTTACGTATCCAAAGTGCCAAATTATCGCTAGATGCTACGCAAGCAAGTCTTTTACATCAAGGTGCAAGAGGTTACTTGATGACGTCTAATCCGCAACGGCGTATCCGTGAAGCTCATTTTGTGGCGATTGTGACCCCTGCGATTAAGCATTTACGCTTTTTGTCCCATCAACTAATGACTGAGATTACGCCTAATTGATTTTATCTTTTTTTAATTAAAAAATGAGTGGTGGCGTTTTGAATATGCTCAAAACTTAATAACAGAGAAAGATATGAACATAGATAAAGATAACAATCCAACTGACGGACGTGGTGAGTGGAAGCAGTTCTTATGCCGTGCCTGTGGTTGGATTTATGATGAAAAGCTGGGTGACCCAGATGGCGGTCTTCCCGCAGGCACTCGCTATGAAGATATTCCGGAAGATTGGCAATGTCCATTGTGTGGTGTAACCAAACGAGATTTTGAATTATTTATCCCGCGCTCCATTAACATCGTCAAGCCCCAAATTAATCCTATCAGTAACACAGGGGGATTGGTGGTAATAGGTGCAGGTCTAGCAGGTTGGGCTGTGATTGAATCAGTGCGTGTTTTGGACGCAGACTACCCCATTACCTTAATTACCGCAGACAGTGGTAATAGATACCATAAACCGCAATTATCAATTGCTATTAGCCAAAGTAAAAATGCTGAGAATCTGATTACTCAACTTGCGACTGCCGAAAGTGAGCGTTTAAATATTGGTTTGGTCGCCAATACGTTTGTCATGCACATTGACACCCTTAACAAGCAAGTGCGTACCACTAGGGGTGATTTTAATTATGACTCACTGGTATTTGCGATAGGGGCAAAACCTGTTTTACCGAAAAGCTTACTACCAAAATTTGTTTGGCGAATTAACCATGTCGATATGTTTGCTAAACTGCAACAAAAATTGGCAGTAAAACCCAATCAGTTGGTAGCAATTATCGGTGCAGGGATGATAGGTAGTGAGTTTGCCGAAGATATTGTCAAAGCAGGACATCAAGTCATCTTAATTGACCGTAACGCATTGCCACTTGCTGAAATTTTGCCGACCAAAGCTAGCCAAATGGTAAAAGATGCTCTCGTGCGTACCAATATCAATTTTTTAGGAAATAACACAGTTAGTTCTATTGATAAAAATGAAAATGGTCAATATGAAATTCACTTTGCCGATAACGATAAAACGATTACAGTTGATGAAGTGGTTGCCAGCACAGGATTAATTGTAGATGGCCGCTTGCCTAACCGTGCAGGAATTAGGTTTGCGCCACAGCAAGGGATTATTGTCGATAATCAGACTTTGCAAACATCACAAGCCGATGTCTACGCGATTGGAGACTGTATGGCAATCGATGGTCAAGCATGTCGTTTTGTTGCACCGATACGCCAGCAAGCAGATACCATCGCTCACCAAGTACTGGATCTGGACAGTGAAGGCTATAGTCACCAAACTCCTGTGGTTCGGCTAAAAACCAAATCAGTTGCGGTGACAGTGACAGGTAGTCCATGCAGGAATTCGCATTGGGAAACGATTGTTGATGATGGTAAGACTCTGATTATGCAACAGGCGATAGAAGCGGGCGATGGACGAGTGGAAATCGTGGCGGATATGGATTTTTCATTATAAAAATCATAGGTTAAATGACAATATTGATATATCAAAATATGATAAGTATTTTTGTTGAGCTTTGCTGATCGTCAGCGGTCTAATCTTTTAAAAACTTTAAAGTAAAAATTTATGAGCAACCATCAGAATAATATTTTCCGCCCTTATAACAGCGATCAACAATTGCATTTTGGTAGTTGTACTTGTGGTAAACACACTAGTCAATTGGAATGCACTGCTAGTTTTAGCAATGAGCAAACACGGCAAGTTACATATTTGCAAAAAAGCTATGGCGAACAAAGCACTACTGAGCAACTGAGCCATGATTTTATCGAGGCGGTAGCAATAAAAGCCTTGTTTCCACATGAGCCGACTCGCCGAGCGTTTTTAAAATCTGTTGGCACAGGGACTGCAATGGCGGCGATTGCTAGTGTTTTGCCAATTGCAAGCCTACAAGAAGCAGCGGCATTGGATAAACTTAATCCAGAGAAAAAACAAGTTAATATTGGGTTTTTACCGATTTTGTGCGCGACACCCTTGATTATGGCTGATCCAATGGGTTTTTACCAAGAGCAAGGCCTCAAGGCAAATTTACTCAAGCGAGCAGGTTGGGCTTTGGTGCGTGACCAAATGGTAAATCGTGAGCTTGATGCGACCCATTTTCTTGCACCGATGCCGATTGCTATTAGTTTAGGGCTCGGCTCTGCACAGCAAGATATGAAAGTAGCAGCAATTCAAAATACCAATGGTCAAGCCCTTGTTATGTCGCTCAAGCACAAGGATAATCGTGACCCAAAAAATTGGAAAGGGATGACCTTTGCCATTCCGTTTGAGCATTCAATGCACAATTATTTATTGCGTTACTTTTTGGCAGAACATGGACTTGACCCAGATAAAGATGTAAAACTGCGACTTACCACACCGCCTGATATGATTGCCAATCTTAAGGCAGGCAATATCGACGGATTTTTTGGACCTGAGCCATTTAATCAGCGAGCAGTTTGGGATAAGGCAGGCTACATTCATACGTTAAGTCAAGATATTTGGAACGGTCATCCGTGTTGTTCGTTTGGCACATCGCAAAGCTTTATCAATGAAAATCCACAAACTTTTTTGGCAATGAATCGAGCTATTATAAAAGCGAATATTATGGCAAATGACCGTACCATTCGGCATGGACTTTCTACCTTGTTGTCAAAACCAAATTATCTTAATCAACCAGAATTAGTGCTTCGTCAGTCACTGATGGGTCGATTTGCTGATGGTGTTGAAAATATTCAAGATTTTCCAGACCGTATGAGTTTTGATGTATTACCTTGGTACAGCGTGGCTGTATGGATGATGACACAGATGAAACGCTGGGGTTATCTCAAAGAGAGTGTTAACTATCAAGATATTGCCGAAAAAGTATTTATGCTCACTGATGCCAAAAAACAAATGCAATTGATGGGTTACCCAGTTAAAGATAAATTAAGCAAAGATGGATCCGGCTTGGCAAGCGGCTATCCTTCTTTTAGCGTGATGGGTAAAGCATTTGACCCTAGTAATCCGAATGAGTACCTCAATTCTTTCGCTATCGGTCATAAAGGGTAAATCGCTACATGAAAAACATTTCTACCAAAACCAAAGGTTACCTTTTATCCTTATTAATTCTGCTCTCTACGCTTGGTATTTGGCATATGGCCACTTTACCAATACAATTTCATGCACCGACTGACCCACTCAAACTAGAATATAGTGTGCTGATGGGAGATATCCCCGAAGGCACAGAAGCAGGGGCGGTAGTCAAAAGACAGAAGAGTGAATTTCCAAGTCTAGCTGATTTTGCTAAAACTTCTTGGGGACATATTTCTGACCCATTTTATGACAGGGGCTTGAATGACAAAGGCATTGGCATTCAGATTAGTTACTCGATAGGGCGTGTATTGCTTGGATTTTTCTTAGCAATGATTGTTGCTATTCCACTTGGTTATATGATTGGTATATCACCTGTATTAAACTACGCATTAATGCCGTTTATTCAACTGCTAAAGCCGATTTCACCACTTGCTTGGATGCCGATTGCGCTTTACACCATCAAGGATTCTGATGCATCAAGTATCTTTGTGATTTTTATTTGTTCAATTTGGCCAATGCTGACCAATACTGCTTTTGGTGTCGCAAATGTCCGCCGTGAATGGCGCAATGTCGCTCGTACGCTTGAGTTATCACCAATGCAAACAGCGACCAAAATTGTTATTCCTGCGGCTGCACCGACTATCGTGATAGGAATGCGGATTTCAATGGGGATAGCATGGCTTGTCATTGTGGCAGCAGAAATGCTCGTTGGCGGTACAGGGATTGGCTATTTTGTGTGGAATCAATGGAATAACCTTTCAATTGCTAATGTGATTTTTGCGGTATTGCTTATTGGGGTAATAGGTATGATTTTGGATTCATTGTTTGGGTTATTACAAAAAAAGGTGAGTTATGTCGAATAATGATGCTCAAAATTTGATTGAATTAAGAAATTTAACCAAACACTATGGCACAGGCGAAAACGTGTTTGAAAACGTCAATTTTGATATCTATAAAAACGAATTTATTTGCCTAATTGGGCACTCTGGCTGTGGTAAATCCACGATTTTAAATGCTCTAGCGGGGCTAGAAAAAGCTAGTAGTGGCGAAATAATCATGGGGGACAAAGCGGTTACTGCTCCAGGTTTAGAGCGTGGTGTTGTGTTCCAAAGTCATGCCTTACTTCCTTGGCTCTCCGTCAGCGACAATATCGCCTTTGCTATCAAAGCCAAAACCCCTAATATCTCTGCCAAATACTTGGATGAACAGATAAACCATTATCTTGGTATGGTTAGCTTGGCAGGAGTCAAGCATAAAAAACCCAGCGAATTATCTGGTGGTATGAAACAACGTGTTGGTATCGCTCGTGCATTTGCAACTCAGCCCAAAATGCTCTTAATGGATGAGCCGTTTGGAGCGTTAGATGCTCTAACGCGTGGCGTGATTCAAGATGAACTGGTTAATATCGTTAATGAAACCCATCAAACAGTTTTTATGATTACCCATGATATTGACGAAGCAATTTTACTAGCTGACCGCATTTTTTTGATGAGTAACGGCCCTAGAGCTTTTTTGGCAGAAATTGTTGAAAATACCATTCCTAAGCCACGTCATCGAGATGATATTCACCACCATAGCCACTATTATAAAATTCGCAACCACTTACTTGATTTCTTATTGCATCGTAGTAAAACTTTACAACAACAAAGTGATCGAGGAACGTTACCAAGAGTGATTAATTTTAAACATGAAAGCTGGGATGGGTTATAAGGAATATTGATACTCCACTAGAACCAGTGCAAATATTTGTGAACCGCCCCGGCTATATTGGAGGCAATTTTTTCGAATCAGAATGTATGATTAGAATCTATAAGATTAATCATTATATGTCTGATCGCATTGTGTCTATAAGAAGGCAAATAAACAATTAAAAAACCTCAGCTATCATCCCTGCTTTAACACCCTATAAACCGTAGCCACCCCAACACCAACCGCCTTAGCAATCTCCTCTTTCGTCATATTGTTTTGACTGGCCAACTCTCTAATACGATTATGTTTCACTGTATTGGCTTTCTTACCTGTGGGCTTATAACCACTATTCGCTAACCCCTGCTTAATACGCTCTCTACGCTTATCGTTATCAAGCTTTGCCATCGTTGCTAACAAGTCGATCAGCATATGGTTAATCACTGCTAGGATCTCACCTGTCATGCCCTTACTTACCGTATGCGTGGTTGGTAGATCGGCCACCACCAATCGCAAGCCCTTGTCTTTGATGCGCTGCTTTAGAATTGCAAAATCATCTTGAGATAGCCTGCTTAATCTGTCCACGCTTTCAACCAGCAGAATATCGCCTTGATCAGCGTCCTTTAATAGCTTAGCTAATACTGGCCTATCGAGCTTTGTACCACTGAAATGCTCAACATACTCAACATGGTTATCATTATAGCTTTGGCTAAAGCTAATCAAGTCAGACAAGGCTCTCTTAGCATCTTGATCCTTAGTGCTGGCTCTCACATAAATACGAACGGTCATAACGCCACCTTTATTAATTAGACTTCATAATTAATGTTCATTGATAATTGCAAGATATTACTATCATTTAATAATAGTAACAAGTCTAATGATAGAAATATTATCGTTTAAAGGTTTTATGTTTTGGGTATAGGCTAATGATAGGTTTTCAGGTGTACTCACTGGTTTAGTATTACTGTAATATGTATATTGTTTTGATTAACTATAAAAAGCCAAGGGGGGCAGCATTGGACAATAAAAGATTTTTTATACGAGCAATTGGCGTTTGCGGTTTGATCTTTATTTTATCCACGATGGTTGTTGCTAGGTTTTTTTAGTATGGTGACTGAATATTGAGTTTGGCGGTTACTAGAGAAGTCCAACTGCTGTTTGTAACGCTTTCGGTTGCTGTGCTCCTTAATCGTCATTATCAAAATAGACCAACAAATAGACTGAACCGCCCCGAGATTGTCGGAGACTCAACTTTCTGAGAGAATACGACAATGAAAACACGAAACTATACCCCTGAAATGAAAGAGCGCGCCGTCCGTATGCTAATTGAAGCTAAAGACGACTACCCATCCACCTGGTCAGCCATCAAAGCTATAGCACCAAAGATAGGTTGCACACCTGAGACCCTACGATCATGGCATAAAAAGCACGTAGATAAAACCATTCCTGCAAACATTCAAGCTCAAAGCCAAGCGGAGCGTATCAAAGAGCTTGAACGTGAGAACAGAGAGTTAAAGCAAGCCAATGAGATTATAAAGAAAGCAGCCGCTTTTTTCGCCCAGGCGGAGCTCGACCGCAAACCTTAGTGATGGTTCAATTCATCGACGAGAATAAATCTATTTATGGCATTCCAGCTATTTGTAGAGTCTTGCCGATTGCCCCATCCACATACTATCGTACCAAAGACTTAAACGACAATCCGGAGAAGCGTTCACAGCGTAGTCAGCATGACGATTTCTATCTAAATGAAATCAAACGTATTTGGAAGGACAGAAAATGCCGTTATGGTACTCGTAAAGTCTGGCAACAGTTGAAAGCAGAGGGTATACATCCTGCACGCTGCACTGTAGAGCGTTTAATGCGGCAGCATGGCATGCAGGGTGTTTGGCGAGGTAAAGGTAAGATAACGACTAAGTC
>Ga0208016_100365_pt1 | contig 10344 bp, 16 predicted proteins | sample 28_taG_FD_184102 | JGI IMG/M metagenome (GOLD analysis project Ga0208016, IMG submission 184102) | Marine viral communities from Cariaco Basin, Caribbean Sea - 28_WHOI_OMZ (SPAdes) (version 2) | ecosystem: Environmental > Aquatic > Marine > Oceanic | place: Caribbean Sea: Cariaco Basin...
TAAACAACAACTAGAAGAAATTTTAGAATTTTCAAAAAGGTATAAAGAAGAATAATGGCTGTATTTGATACAAGCAACGTAGGTCAAATAGGTCAGACAGCAGTCTCCCCCACTTCGGGGGTGGCTGACAAGTCTAGCCTAATAGGCCAAAAGACAGTGGGCAACCTGATTGGTTTAGGTGTTGATATTGCTCAAGACGTAACTGCAAGGCGTGCTCAAGCTGCTGTTAACGCAGGTAAGAACTCTTTTGCCCAACAACAACTAGTAATATCTGATGCTGTAGAACGTGGTGAATTATCTTCTCAGGAAGGTAGACGTAAGATGCGTCAGAATGTAACCCAAGCTTTAGCTGCTGGTATGAGCTTTGATGACCTCAAGGAAGTGCAGAGTGGTATTATGTCCACTGCTGGCTTTGGTAAGGTTGTAGCTGAAGGTACTCAAGAAGAGCAAGATAGGATTAAGTTTGAATCTGATGCTGTAGACGCAGGTTATGTTACAGCTACAATGACTCCCGTACAAAGGGATGAAGCTGTAGAGATGTACCGTACTAACTTAGTTGCTAGGGAGCAGCTTAAAGACTCCACAGCTCAGCTAGGTTTCCAATCTGCACAATTAGATTATCAACGTAAGATACGCAGGAATAATGCTGAGCTTGCTGTAGGTAACCTAGGGGCTACACAATACTATAAGCTTAACAATGAGTTCAGTGATGTGGCAACTGGTGTAGCCGATGGTACTTACACTAAGGAGCAAGGCTTACAACTTATGCGTGAAAAACTAGCCCCTACTATCTCCACATTGAATCAAGTAGGTGCTGAGTCTGGTGAGGTGTTGACTAATATGTCACAACCAATCCTAGATATGGCTCAACGCTATGAAGACCAAATCACTGGTAAGATTAGTATGGAAGTGTTGAAGGCTGAGATTGATAAGAATCAAACTGTACAAACAGCAATGATTCTATCTAATCCACGTGTATCACGTGCAGCAGCAACTTCTAAAATCTTTGGACATGCTATTGCTATTCGTCCTGAGATTGAAGCTGTAGCTATTGAAGCTATCACAATGAATACTAACTCCGAAGGTACTGGTAAAACTGCTGACTTATTCCCAGCAGATCAACAGGATGCTAAGACTGTAGGTCAATACTTTGACTTCATGAAAGATAACATCAAACAAATGGATAAGTCACTAGAACCTGAAGCACATAAGATTAATATGGACCAACAGGTTCAATCCATCTTAGAGGGTGTTGGTGATCATTCTGGTGGTGTTAAAAACATTAAGGAATACAACCAGACTATTGAGTTCTTAGCTTCCCCTGAAATGGGAGCTTATGTATCACAGACAGGCGGTGTACCAGCAGAAGCTGCTGATGATGCCAAGCTTGTAATACGTACTCAGTATGAAGATGTAGTTATCCCTATGTTGCGTGAAGAGTATGAAACTTCTAGCTTAGGTGGGGCTGTAGAGGTTAATGGTGAGACTGCTGTTAATGCTCGTACAGAAGACCTCATAGAACCCGTCTTTACGGGCGCAGGAGTGTCTTTCCAACCGAAGGAAGGGGTTAGGTTAGGTAGGGGTGCTACACAGGCTCTACGCTCTCTTAACGCTAAGGTAACACCAAGTCTTAATAGGTTTATTCGTATGACTGCTCACCTGAATGGTAACAGAGATTATAAGAAATCTTATGAGGATAATTATTTAGGAATCTTTGGGGTAGAGTTAAATGACCAAGCTGAGTAATAACTTTAGTAGAAGTGAATTCAAGTGTAACTGCGGAGAGTGTGATTATGACACAGTTGATGCAGAACTTGTAAAGGTTTTACAGGACGTAAGGGACGCCTACAACGCTCCTGTAAAAATCACATCAGGGAATAGATGCCCTGATTATAACAGGGAAGTTGGTGGGGCTGACAAGTCCTACCATGTTCGTGGACGTGCTGCTGACATTCAAGTCAAGGGTATTGCTCCAGATGAGATTGCGCAATACTTAGACTGGAAATACCCAGACAAGTTTGGTATTGGTAATTATAAAACATTCACGCATATAGATACGAGGAGTGGCAAAGGCCGCTGGAAGGGTTAATATGATTGCAGGTATATTAAAGGTGGCCTTAGGCACCGTGGTAAGTATCATTACTAAAGCAGCATCAAAGGAAGTAATGGAATGGCTACTGTTTTATGTAGCAGACATCATTGTTAAGAGCACTAAAACTCCACATGATGATGCGTTCCTAGCTAAAATCAAAGAGGCGAATGAGAAGGCAGGAAAAGAGTCATGAGTCTAAGTCAGGAGACTATCCGTACAATCATCGGTGTCATTACTCTTGTGGGTGTTGGCGTAGGATCATACGTCAGCAATCAAACTCAAATGGCAAAGATGAGCGCTATCGGAGAAAACCTGACTAACAAGGTAGTTGAATTAGACAAGTACGATATTCTTTTACAAAATAGTATAGATTCCAGCAAAGAAAGGATTATTAGGTTGGAAGAAAGGATGAAGATCAACACGAGAGACTATGATAGGTTAATCAACACAATGGATAACCTAGGGAAGAAGCTTGAGTTGTTAGGGAATAAAATTACAGAGATAAAGGTGCGTAAATAATGCCAAAAAAGAAGAACGGTGAAGCTGCCAAAAAGAAGAAGGGTGGTATCTTAGGTAGTGGTCTAGCGGAAGATGCTAGGATGAAGCTTAAAGGTCGTAGGGCTCGATTAGATGAGATTGAGAGGGCTATGATGGGAGCTGGTACAATTACTAAGAAGAAGTGAGGGTAAGGTATGACAATCAGTGATGCTAAAAGGGCTTTCTTCCTAAAGGAACTCTCATTAACAAGCTCGGAGTTAAGTACTAATAAGTTAGCTTTAATCTATTACAAGACTAAATTGGGTGTGATATAATGCCTTTAGAAAGTTTGAACGATTTGGAGTACAGGTATTACAAAGAGGCGCTGGAAGGTACGTTACCGGGGAGTGCGGATACTAATGGATTCATTGACTACAATGACACATCAACTTCAACAACACCAGTGACGTTACTGGCAAATACATGGACAGCTATACCTAATGACGGACTAGGTGCTTTTACTAATAAAGTATATTCACCTAGTGGTGTTACAGAGTTAATGGACACAAGTACGGGCAAGCTAGACACAACCGAACTAGCCCTAGGTTCGACTATACTTATCAGGAATGATTTTACTGTAAACCCAAACACTAACAACACCTTACTAGAGTTTAGGTACACGCTAGGAGCTGGGGCAGCCTCTTATACACTTGAAAAAATAGTAGGCCGTTTAGATAGTGGCTCAGGTATTAATTACAGGAAGTCTTTAGAACCAGACTTAATATACATGGGGGACTTGAACACAAGAGACAACCCGATAGGCTTGGAGGTGAGGCTAAGTGCTGGAGGTACTCTAGTAAACGCAGGTTCAGTTATTCAGGTAATAAAACAATGACGATAAAAGTGTATAAAGATAGCTCAGCTAACGCTATATTTATAGAGGACTCAAACGGGGCTCAGTTTTTAAACTCTTTACATGCTACAGTTACTGACGACACATGTTCAATAAGTGACACAGCTAAAAGTTTAGATATAACAACAGGTATAGACTTTGCTGAATACGTTGATGAGTCTGGCACACCCTATGGCACTACAGCTGTAGAAACTTGTGACGCTTTAAACGCTATATTTTCTAGCTCTGGTACACCCACTGGGAATATACCTGCAATCACCAGCACGCTTTCTATTTCTAGTGTGAGTGGATCAGTAGTAAACTATGAGCTTACAGCTGATTATGGTGTAGGTTATGAGTGGGACTTGTCGAATGTTCCGGGGATTACAACTGTTGAAGGCAACCCAAGGAAGTTGATAGGTGGTAGCGGTTTGCCTGTTGGTACTTATAACATCCCAGTAAAGGCCATTAACTACAACGGTGAGGATAGCAAGACAATTGTACTGACAGTAAGTACACCACCCTTTGCTAACACTAAGAGTGTGAAGTTTAATAATAACGATTATTTGCAAGCAAATGCAGGTGTTTTGCAGAATGTTTTAGGACGTACAACTAATGGTACAGGGTCTTCTGATGCTTGGACTATTTCTTTTTGGTTTAAGCCCGGGACATCAACAAATCAATCTCAAACAATTGTTTATTTTGGCAGTCAAGATGTAACAAACCAAGGTTGCATCCAAATAAAGTACAACGGGCAAAACAACCAGAAGCGTTTAGAAATGCGTTATGGTAGCAGTAATAACAGGCTTAACTTTTCTACAGCCGTAAATAGCCTAAGTACAAACAATTGGTACCATATTATGGTAACTTATGACGGGGGTACAACAGGGGCAGGTAGCGGAAGTGTAAACGCTTACTATGGGCGTTTTAATTTCTTTATTGATGGTACATTAGTGAATGGCACTAATGTTAACACAAATAATAACTTTGGTTATACTGGCAGTGTACAACCCCAAAACTTTAGGGTGGGCAGGTTTAACAATGGTCAAGCAATGCGTAACAACTGTAAGGTAGATGAACTAGCTATATGGGATAGTGACCAAAGCGCAAACATATCAGATATATACAATAGCGGATCTCCTAGAGATTTAAGCTTAATTAGCTCTGCTCCTGTACATTGGTGGAGGATGGGGGATGGAGATACCTACCCGTTCTTGCTTGACTCTGGTAGTGCAGCCAATTGTACTTTCCAGATGTTAAACATGACGAGTGCAGACATCGTTAATGATGTGCCATAGGAGGTAATATAAGGGGCTTTACGCCCCTTTTCTTTTGTCTAAAATTTATGTTGAACACCAACACTAACTACGTTACCAACGAAGTTAAACTTAAGAGGGCCAGCGTCATAAGACATTACTGGCATAAAGATTATATCACCTATGTGACTAGTAATATAACCTTCATAACCATGCACTGCTGCTAAACCTAAACCGAAGTTACCCCACCTATAACCCCAGCCAATCAAATGACTACGTACAAAGTGAGAGTTAGAGAAAGTGGCTATGGAATACTCATAACCATCTTCATCTGCGTAAGTCAGTTGAACCAACTCATTATCTTCATTATACTCAGGTTTGTCTCTAGACAAATGTTCTGTAAAGAACCCTAAGTTAATTCCAATCTCCGCATGTACACTAACACATGTTAGCATTAATAGTAATGTTAAATATTTCATAACCATATCTCCTGTTAGCCTTCGCAGGCTACACATTCTTTACTAGCGTTAACGCCTGCCTTAGTACGCATATAATACAATGATTTAATATGCGGGTTTAGGAAGGCTTCCTTATGAACCTCACTGATGTAAGCTTCATCCTCATCTGCGTCAAAGAACAAGTTGATAGATTGAGCTTGGTCAATATACTCTTGCCTTGCAGCAGCTAAACGTACAATAGCTTTCTGATCTACTTCATAAGCAGTACGGAAAACCATTCGGTCAGAATCTGAGAGCCAATCAAGATGCTGGACAGAGCCGTCGTGATCAATAATGTCTTTAACCAACTCCTCATTCCACTTACCTCTCTCCTTAGCAAACTCCATAAACACAGGGTTAACCCTACTAATCTCACCTGCTGATGTTAACTGATTATAGACGTTAGCTACAATCGGCTCAATACCTTGAGAAACACCACCACAAATAAGAGCGCTAGAAGTATTAGGGGCAATAGCCATAGTATGAGTATTACGAACGCCATAACCTTTACACCACTCAGGCTCACCAAACACCTCAGCCATCCAAACAGATGCCTCATGAGATTGGTCACTGATAGACTTAAAGATTTGACGATTAAGCATATGCGCTTCAAATGATTCAAAAGCAATCCCCTTTTGTTGAAGGTAGGTATGGAAACCTAATGTCCCTAGCCCTAAGGCCCTACCTTTCTCTGTGAAGCGTACAGAGGATTCTAAACCGGGAATATCCTTTCCTAGTTCAATAAACTCCTGAGCTACACAATCTAAGAAGACTGTAGATACAAACACAGCGTCTGTATCTTTCCACTCATCATACTTAGTCAAGTTCATAGAACTTAATACACATGTATAAGTGTTCTCTTCATCACTGAATAAAGCAATCTCAGTACATAGGTTTGAAGCTTTAACAGTTAAACCCTTGTCCTTGTACATCTGTGGTGATGCGTCATTCATCTTATCAATAAAATTAAAGTAACCTTTACCAGTTACAGCTTTAACCTTTAATGCTCGTTGGTATCTGTGTACTGCATCTTCATCTCCATGCTGTAATCTTTCAATGAAAGCATTACTAATATTCCAACCAATATTAAGGTCGTCAGGATAGTTCTCAACATAGTCTACTACTTCAAAGAAGTCACCATGGTCAATGGGCAAGTAACCTGCCCAAGCGCCTCTACGAGACGTCCCTTGTGCAACATCACGCATGTCTTGTACGAAATGCTTAATGATTGGTAAGACTCCTGAGGCCTTACCTCCTGTAGAAATCCCCGAACCACGAGGCCGAATATCACCAAGGTAACCACTAGTGCCAAAACCATTCTTGGTAAGCATTGCGGTTTCATGATATGCCTTATAAAATGAATCAATGCTGTCTCCTACGTACTGACCTGAACAACTTACAGGAGTACCTTTATTTGTGCCCATGTTACTGAGGACAGGAGTGCTAAGAGCAAGCCACCCGTTCCACATAACATCAAAAAACCTACTAGCCCAAGCATCAGGATCGTCCGTGTGACGAGCTGCCGTCTTAGCAATACGCTCATACGTGTCCTTGATACCAACTGCTTCATGTAGATATTTCTCTTTAAATAATTGCCAGCCACCAGTGGTGAACCATTCAGGAAGATAACCCTCCTCCTGTAATTGTTTTCTTTCCTCAGATAGATGGTCGTATATCGCTACCATTTAAATCCTTGTTCATTCCAATTCCTATTATAAGAAGAACCCACTCCAGTAAAGAAGTCGTTAAACTGAGGGGCGTTAATGTTCTCATAGAACCAATCAGCTATGATGTTATTATGAATCTCAAAGATTGGATCTAAGTTGAGACGTTCTAGGCATAGATTCACCCTAGACTTAACGAAGGTCTTCATCTGCTCAGCAGTGATACCATCCATCTCACCTTTCTCAAAGATCATATCCACTATGCGGAACTCATGTTCAGCAATAGCCCTAGCAGCCTCTGTAAGCTCCTGTGAGAGGAGTTTGTCATACTCTTGAGTGTATGTACCAGCAGCTATACGTTCGTCCCTTAGACGGCCATACAGCCATGCCCCACCCTCACAGTGAAGGTTCTCATCCCGTACTGAGAAGTTAATACCCCTGACTACGTTCATTAGCTTATTCTTACCCTTAGCTTGGAAGTGCTTAAGGAAGGCAAAGCTACTGTATAGTACAGCTCCTTCAATCATAGAGAACGCCCCGAGACTAAGTAGATCATTTTCCTGTGTAACGATGTTCTCTACAAAGTCCATCCGCTCCTTGAGCATTGGATCATCTACATAAGACATATAGAACTCATCAGTGTTTAACATCAGAGCTTCATTAATCTTATTGTAGAAGGGGGCGTGGACATTCAGTTCAAAGAAGCCAAAGGTGCTGGCCATCCTCTCAATATCAGGACGTGGGAACCGTTTCATAACACGGTTTAACCAATAATCCCTTCCAGCTACCAGCTCATAAAGGGTGAATAGGCGTAGTGTAGTTATAACGCCATGAGCTTCAGCTTCAGACATATTAACACGTATGTCTTGAATGTCCTTCTCTACGTTGATTTCGTCAGCAGTCCAGAAGATGCTGTTCTGGGCGTCAGCATAAGCCAACGCCTCAGGGTAGTCGAAGGTATAACTCTTCTTTGGTGTTTGTAATTGTGTCAAGTAATGTGTACCATCATTACCATTCTGACCTATGATATCTATTCTACTTACCATTATAATGCGTTAGTCGTTAATTGTTTTCGCTTCTCAGGAGCCAGCTCATTATACCGAGTCCTGCCCCAGCCCCCGCAATCCATACATACGAACTTTCTGAACTTGGAGACATTAGTAGTAACATAACCACGGTAATTAATGTGCCTACCCCCGCACTTAGGACATACAGGTACATCCTGCTCATCCAACACCCCGATGTTAGGGTGGTTTTTAATCCATGGGCGGAGCTTAAGATAAACTTCTTCCAGAGTGAGAACGTCTTGAACATTGTATTCCTTCATCTCCTTCCAAGCTTTATCATTCTGCTTCAGACACTGAAGCCATAACTCAAAGCCGGGGAAGTGTTGGTGTTTAAGTTTAGGTGCACAACCAAGTGCATCAGCGATAAACTCTAGTTTGTTACTAGTGAAACGGAAATGCTTCTTAGCAACAGATAGAGTATCTACAACCTTATAAGGGGAAGGAGGCTTAATGCCGTGCTCAACTGCTCTAGCATTAATTGTTGGTAGGTCAAACTTATTTGCGTTATGCGCAATAACAATATCTGCTGAATCAAGTAAGTCGATGAGACTTTGAATGAGATCACGATCATCTCCATGTCGGTTTTCTTCGTATAAAACTTTATCAGAACCTAGCCACTTAGCCGCATAAGACATTACATATGTCCTATCCTTAAGCATGTTAAGTCCTACGTTCTGTTTCCATAGACCCCATACATAAGCAATGTTAGGGGAAGTTTCAATATCAATAGTTAAGATTTTAGCCATTATAATCGTATTCCTTGATTAGTTCTAGGTAGTGGATAGCTTTGTTAATGTCATCTACACCATTCTTATCTTTGTGACGGCAAGTGTACTTGATTACATTACCTTGTAAGAAATCTAAGTTGTTCTTGACAGTGAACTCAATAGGTTGTATGGCAAACTTCTTATAGTGATTACCACTAACCTGCTTATCTAAAGCACCCCTAAGGTTACTAGTTGACTCTGCATAAAGTTTACCTAAAGGTGAAGGCTCTTCAATAAACTCTCTAAAACCATTACTACCTCTAATATCAGGTGCCTTACTATCAGTAAATTCCACTAAGAGATCATGGGATACGCTATCCCCAATAAGATCTTCAGTGACACTTACGGTATCAACATCTTCCACATCTTCCTCAATACGTTCTAGCTCATTAACATTAGGCATTAAGTGTGGCCCTCACTGCTGCTACACCATTCTCCTCAATCATACGGCCAGTCTCCTTAATACGTATCTTATCATCATTCTCAAAATGATTTACGTAATTAGTAGACTCAGCCTCTGAACCTGTATCTTTTAGAATGTTCATCATTACAACGAAACGATTCCAAGCTTGTAGAGCCTTGTTCTCTACATCATTAAACAAACTATAACCTTTGTAACTATTCATTATTCTTCTTCTCCAAGTCACGATAATACTTACGTTGTGCGTTTTCTTCATCAGTCACTTTCTTGTGACACGTACCACATAGCACTTGTAAATTATCTATTTCGCAGAACATACGTTCTATACAACTGTCCCAATTAACCCAGCCCGTCACAGGTACCACAGGTTCTATGTGGTCAACGTGAACATTATTTACTCTCTTTCGAGTCTCTGGGTCTTGTACAGTTTTAGGAACTTCTGCTCCGCATCCATTGCACTTATATATTCCTCGTGCAACACGAGCATTCTTTAAACACTCATTGATAGGTGCCCACTTCCTAGTGGCTTGACGCAAGGTAGATTTGATAAAACTCTTATACCTTGCCTCCGTCCACTGACCTGAGCACCTAGTCTTCTCTCCGCTGGGTCTTGCCAAGCTTCTCCTCCAATTGTCCACAATGGCGTATATACCACCGTAATGCGTTCTTGAGGTCAACTACATTCTGCATGTAATTAACCTCTTCTAATGTGGGTAGGTTCTTATACATTATTCCAACCTCTCACTTCATCTTCCTTACGTAGCATCCACAATAAGTTAGCTTGCTCTGTAAAGTATTCTCTGGCGTTCTCAGGGTACTTCTCCTTATACATAGACATTACCCTTTCCTTACACTCATCTATGCTCTCAGCGTCATACAGAAGCTCGTAGGCAGCCTTAGGCCCCTTACCTTTAACACCGGGGATGTTATCCACAGTATCTCCTGTAATCATCTGTGAGTAGAAGAACTTAAGGCCAACACCTTCAACCTTCTTCTTAGCTTCGTTATAATCTAACCAACCAAGGTCATCAACCCATTGAAACTTAAACTCAGGTTGCTTACCACAAGCCCAACCATAATGATTGCCTTTAGTAATCCTTAAGTCCTTATCCCTAGAGCATATCACACTGTTGTCCAAGTCTTTCATCTGATCAATAGACATTAGATCATCAGCTTCAATGCCATTGGCAATACGCACATCATAGTTTTCA
>Ga0208016_100369_pt1 | contig 10162 bp, 17 predicted proteins | sample 28_taG_FD_184102 | JGI IMG/M metagenome (GOLD analysis project Ga0208016, IMG submission 184102) | Marine viral communities from Cariaco Basin, Caribbean Sea - 28_WHOI_OMZ (SPAdes) (version 2) | ecosystem: Environmental > Aquatic > Marine > Oceanic | place: Caribbean Sea: Cariaco Basin...
TCGGATAATCTCTCATGAGCTTCTGTACATTTCTCTACATCAAGCTTCCACTTAAGACGTTCCTGATCTCTAGCACAATCCATTTTGAAGGTTAGGTATTCGATTAACCTCCAAGCCTCTTCTTCACTGCCATATAACTTTAGCAAATACTTCCAACACTTTTGCCAAAGCATCCAGTTTATCTTAACATCCTCTTCACAACGATGAATGTATTCTTCTACACTTAACCCTTCCCAATCTGTTACAACTGGCTTAGGTACGCCAAAGTATTCACCCCAAGATTCAAGACCATGTTGAGGCCTATCAGGGAATAAATACCAACTTAACGCTAGTGTATCCACAAGTTTACATTTAACTTCTACACCAAGTAATTTCTCTACAGCAGGTACATCATACCTCTGTATGTTATGACCTATCAATATTTTATCAGGGTCACTAAAGAACGATTCCATGTTCTCATACTTGTGTGTAGATCTGATACCAGAGGTTGTCTTGACACTTAGGCAATGAATCTTAGTAGGTTTAAGTCCATCGGCTTCTATGTCAAATACAAACTGTTTTATGCGTATAGTCCTCTCATTTTCTTTTTAAACATCCAAATAACATTATCAATACGTGAATTAGATAGGCCTACAATAGCTTCAATCTCACGTGGCTTAGCCCTATCTACAAAATATAAGGTTAATATAGCACGAGTATTAGCATTAGATTCTTCAGCTATATGACCAATAGCTTTATCTAAGAGTTGATCACCCTCATGCGTCATATAGACACCATCAGCAAGCTCCTCATCAAACTCCATACTAACACCACGGTTACGCTCAACCTGTGTAATCTTGTTACATACGTTTTGCAGAATACGATTAATCCAAGCACCAGCACCGGCCTTGTCTGGATTATATGTATCATAATACTCTAAGGCTTTAAGGAAAGCCATTTGCACAGCATCTTCAGCATTATCATGGTCTTTAAGCCTAGCGTAAGCTGTCTTATACAATACATCATAATGCTCGTTATAAGCCTTACCTATTACATCATTACGTTCCATTACATCTCCGCAAAAACTGTTGTCTCAGGGTTCCAGTAAAGATTAGTTTCACCAACCTCACCAAATTCCCTATCATCAAGTAACACAAGTTTCCTAGTATTACGATCCTCTGGACTTAATTCAGGATCTTTATTCCCCTCAAGTCCAAACATATAATTACATGAACGTCCCATAGCCCTAGAGCCTGCAAATTGTGATGTTAACACTTTACCACCACGATCATGACCCGGACCACCTTCTGGATTACGCAAGTGACAGAAGATGAAGATGGCAACATCTAAATCTTTAGCCATAGCTGCTAAGTCCTGAGCTATTTCTTGTAGCTTAGTGTTAGCATCTGCTGCACTCATTCCATTGGTTAAGTTGGTGATTGGATCGAGGAAGATTGCATCAACCCCATTTGCTGCTGCCTCCACGCAATCGGCTTTGAATGTTTCATAGTCTGCGTGTTGGTATAAGTCGAGCATGTAGACCTTACGGCCCAAGATTTTCTTGCCTGCTTCCTCAAAAGCTTCCTCGTCAAACTCTACTGATGGGTCATGGAACTTAGCCTTAGCTATCTTACCAGCTAATAACTTACCTGTCTTCTTGTTAGCTTCCTCTGGCTTAGCCAAAAGAATTTTCCAATCATGTTCTACAACTAAATGACCTGCTAACGCATTAACAACCTCACTCTTACCCATCTTCTGAGCTGCACCAATGTAAATGGTTTCCCCTTTACGAATGCCACGAGTTAAGTCAGTGGTAGTTTTCCAAGGCCATGATACACCAAACTCAGGAGCTTCCTTACAATCTTCCCAGATGTCATCGAGGCACACGAGTCTTGTATTCTTGGTCTTGGTATGATCCCACCATACAGCTTTATATGCGGCCTTCTGAACCTTCTTACCTTCCAATAGACACTCATTAGCATCCTTCATTGGTAATGTGGCTACAGTGGCCTCAGGAAACACTTTCATAGCTTCCTGTGTTGCTAATTCCCCAGCTTCATCTCCATCAAAACAGAAGGTAATTTCCTTAAAATGCTTTCTGATTTTCTTGGAGAGTCTTGCTAAGTCCTTACCTGCACTAGCTGCACCATGTGGAAGGCTACAGACAGCCGGTTTCAAGTCTTCAAATCTATCCTCTGTGTAAAGATCAATGATGCGCTTAAGTGCAGGAGCATCAAACTCACCCTCTACAATGATAAGACGTCTAGACCCAGTTTTGATAGCTTGTTGCCACCCAAATAAGTCTACATCACCTTGGTCACCTAAAGACCAGAATCGTTTCCCTTCGAATAGTTTACACTTATAAGCTTGTAATTCCCCATCAACGTAATATGGGAAATAAGCTAGTCTAGGTGTCTTACCATCCTGCTCACTGAGTCCAATCTTAATACCATAGTAATCAAGATAGGCTTCTCTAAGCATCCGGTCACGTAAGTCCATTACAGGGTAGGTTTGAATCTCTTCAATCTCTTCCCTAATCTCTTCCTTACTTTTACCTAAACGTTCCTTCTCAGGGATGTCATCAATAGATTTAGGTTCACCATATGGATGTTTCACATAAGTGTTACATGAGAAACAAAATCCATCCAGTGTACCATCATCCTTCTCAAACACTTGGAGTCCCTTCCTAGACCCACAAGAATGAGGTAGTTTTTGTATACAATTACTCACTATTAATATAGTCCTCCATTATGTCTCTTAAGGTTAACTCTGCTAGGCAGTAATGCACTGCATAACCTGCAAACACCCACTCACCACGCCATCTATAAACTCCGATATCAACAACCTTGTAGTAATCCTTACCACTCCGTCCTGTATGGGTAGCCCCCTCAGGGATTTTTCTTGAGGTATTCATCCATAATCTCCTCTAAAGATTTAAGTGGAATTATTTCTCTTGGGTTTAAGAATAACCTATCATCGTAGCCTTCAATAGAACATGCAACATAACCATCGACATTAAGTCTCTCTACAATAATATCATCATGAATGTTATATACACCTAAATCATCTAGATATTCTTTGACATTTTTAGTAAGTCTGAGCCTATAAGTTCCGCCCAACTTAATCTCACGTCTGCGCACCATCAACCTCCAGATACATTTCCATCAATACTTCTGTGGGAATTTCCCTATCTAATGCACTCTTAACATCATAAACCCACACTTCACAGTCCCTATTCCACCAATAATACCCTTCAGGCATTTCCTTGTAGAATAGGCTAGACCAACGATGAGTTACACCCTTAGGCTTACCTGACTTTCTCCAAAGTTCAAGAATCTTTTCATTAGTCATTCTTAACACTCCCTGCTATGAACGCTATCAAATAGAGTGAAGCACAGCCACCCATGGTTCCCAAAAGCATTTTAAACAAAAACGGGTCCATTTAAACCTCCAAAAATTTTCTAGCAAAAATTGTAAGAATCAGCATCCCATTATTAACCTTTATTAAAACCTTGGGTAACGGTTTTCTTTAACTGGCTGATGCTCACTGACATAATTGTCCATAATGATTTCTAAAGGAATTTTAAAACGGTTATGGTCAGTCATGTCAAAATAACGACGTCTCCACCTACCCTCATCAGTTACAAATTCCTCAACCTTATCCCCATCCCATTTCTCAAATAGGTTAACATCATCTATGTCATAACCAACCCCAACAAATATATGGGTGGCTCCTTGAGGTAGTCCATGTTTCTTTATGTAAGCTTTAAGGAAATCTAATCTATCTTCAATCATCATTCAATCTCCATTAATGTATCAGCCCAGTGAATACCATCTGGATTTTCAACTGTGGTTAAATGGATTGCGTTATGATAGTGATATTCAGTAATCCAAGCATCGAACCCTTCCATTGGTTCTTCCTCAAACCCATAAATCTGACCATCTAAATCCATAGCAACATAGTTAACACCATCTGGGAGTACAATAACCGCACCGTAGTAATCAATAATGCGTTGTGTTTGTTTAATTTGTAACATAGGTTGAGGCTCCTCCCAACAATTCATAAAGGTTTTAACGTGTTTGATAATCTTATTTAAATATACTGAGCCCTTGTCCCAAGCCCAGCCATTATTGTAAGCACTCACCATAGCCCTCCAGTTGGGGGTGTGACGCTTCCAATATAATAATTCTTCTAATGCTAGTTCCATACTTAGCTTATCATCTAGTATAAGCTTCTCAGCTAGCTTGAGCTTCTTGTAATAACCTGTAGTTCCTGTCCTACTAGCGGCAGTCTTCAAGTTATTCTGCATAACTCCATAGTCCCTACTCTCAAAGGACATTCGGAATTTACCTGCTGTACTCTCTTCCATGGCTATTGCCATCATAGTATAACCTAGGTTATGTTCCTTACCCATTTGGTAAGCCTTGGTTAAAACCCTCACCTGACTATCGTCTAGGTTGTAACATTGACTAGCATTAACAGTCAGGCTCATTAATGTTAGCATTATAATATATACATATTTCATGTTTAGTCCCCTAAATACTCGTCCATTACTTCTTCTAAAGTTTTAATACGGACAACATCAACATAGAAGTCATTCATATACTTAGCTTCCCTTAATATACCGACTGTCCAACGTCGTTTTACCCAAACATCTACCATATTACCTACAACCTTATAATAAAGCCCTGTAGTGGTATTGCAATGAGTGGCCCCTTCCGGGGCTCCCTCCCTAATCTCACTCATTGAACGCATCAATGTATTTCTCCAAGGTTGTACCCATTAGTCCCGGGGCTGTATTAATCTCCAGCACATAAGGCATGTGTTGCTTCTCATTATACACTACATCCACTGCACCAAAGTCTAAACCACAGGCTTTAACAGCTAGTACAGCGTAATGAGCCACTAAGGGAGGCATTGGTTGACCATCGTTACGAGCAAAGATGAAACCACCATCAAGGTTACGAACCTTCCAATTAACTTCATCATCAGGTACGTCACGTACACGTGCCTTACGTTGAATATCAATTGGTTGATCTTTGAAAACATGTACACGATATTCTTCTTTCTTGGGGATGTATTTAGTGTACAGTTTTGCGTTACCAAGTTCACCCTCTGGCTCAGTAATTACAATACCCTCTCCAGAGTTACCAGTAAGCTTGTGACGTTCAACTACAGTCTTACCCTCATCTAACCATTCCTGAGCTACAACTTTGTCTGTAGTCCAATCTGGGTAGCTTAGAAGCTGTACTGGTTCGTTACGTTCCATTAACGCTTCATTGTATTGCTCTAGGTGATTGAAGAAGTTCAACTTATTAGAGACTAATGCAACCTTAGTTGGATTGTTAAGGACATTACATTTCAACACTTCATCAGGGAGTTTTGAAGCTCCCCAATTAATGACAGTTTTAGTACCACGTCCCTTGAACTTAGAGTTCTTATGCTTAATACGCTTAGCACCAAGAGCTTCAGCTAAAGCTTTACCACTCTTACTGCCAAATTTATACGGGTAGACTAACATTATGTTTCTCCAAGTATTGATCCATTATAGATTCTAAATTACAAGGGGTTGCTTTATATCGTTCGATTGCTTTATTAAGTTCCATACCTAATTCCCTCCATATACCCTCACCCCTAACTGCATATAAGCATTTACCCAAAGAACCACCTTGTCTCAGATAGAACCTGGAATGGTTCCAAGAAAATTCATACTCAGCTTTATATGGAATATAATTATCCAACTTGAATCCTCCTATTACGGTACATTTCAATAATTGCCTGTGGATCAATGTTTGGATGATCCGCAATCATACGTTGAATTGCATCAGGAATCTCTAAATCATCAACCTTAACCTTCTTACCCCAGCGTTGACTAAACGCTAGGTCTTGAGCACTACGCATACCACGCTTAAGTTTAGACTGCCAATCATCTAAGTCCATTAGCTTGTCAGCGTAACGTGGTAGGTGTTTAGTTAGGAACTCTACAGGGTTAAAGTCAGAATAACCTGACAGGATATCAGAAGGGCATTCATATTCCTTGGATAGTTCCTTAAGCTCATGTAGCGTCTCAGCCCAGTCACCTATTTCATTGATGTCTTTAGGTGTACGGAATGAACGGAACTCTACGCTACCATATTTAGGAATGGCAGCTAGGTTAATACCAGAATAACGAATGTTGTTATGATCTAGATAACCAATGTCTTCAGTCTTAAAGAACTGAGCAGCTTGGTAAATCATATACTCAGCTTCACAACCCTTAAGACAGAATAGGTTAGACTGACGACCTTCCCCACACACTTCCAGTAATAGGTCTTCTAATACTAGGTATAGGGTTACGAAGTTAGCAACATCCAGCACTGACATATCTTGTACATTGATATGCACATGTACACCAGCTCGTACTGAAGGTTTTAACTTAGATCCATGTTCCTTGAAACTAGATTTGAGTCCCTTCAACGCATCATATAAATTACCCACCTTAATGGGCTTACGTAATACATACTCTGCGTTGTCGGGACCACCTAGGGAGCCATCCATTTCAACCTTCCAATACTTACTACCTTCCTTAGGTAGTTGAAGGCCTTCCATTTCCACTTCGATACCTAAGTCCCCTTGGACATCAGCACCATGGATAAAATCTTTAATTGCTTTCATCAATAGCTTCTCCCAGAGCTTCGATTAAGTTGGAGAATTGGAATGATTCATTATCAACGAGCTTCCAATCACCACCCTCTGTATCCATTGTTCCAGCCTTACCATACCATTTGTACAGTAAGTCTACACGGCGTCGTCGGTGGTCATAACTCACAGCCCAATGACGATGGAACGCTACAGAGATACCATCTTCCATAGAATCAGCAATAGCATCTTCTAAGGTTGGATAGCGTCCACGAATAGCACGATAGATTAACTTGTCTGTAATCTCTATAGCACCACCCATTAGAATCTTCAGGTTGTTACGACGTAAACCTTGACGCCAATCATCACGTTTAGGGCAACGTGCAAGGTAAATAACTTTACCTTTAGTATTAACCATACCTAGTTCAGGGGAACTTAAATCAAGCTCACTAAATTCATACACACGATTACGACGAGTGATTACAGTTTCACAATGTACTGTACCATCATTCTCAATGTGCTTAATCATCACAGGGTGATCCCCACGACGTACAATTGTCCCGTTTAGACGGGTGTTAGCATAACGATAGTCATTACCGTACATTTTATTTCCCTACTGGTGGTAGTTCATAGCCCCAAACCTTCGTTACATATGGAAGGTATTTAGGATCTGGTACTTTATCTTCCAAGTATTGATGCTTACCATTATATAAGTCTTGGATAGCCTTATTAACAGTACGATAAACCCAAGCAACTAGCTTAGGATCTTTTAACCATGCGTTAGATAGTACACGATACTCAACACCATAAGGCTTAGGACGGAATGCACCCCAATCCCCATAAAGCTTACGACGTTTCTCATCTCTATCATACACAGTTGATAGCATACCTAAAGACCAATCCAGTTGTTTAATAACTGTGATACACGCCTCTAGATGCTCTGGGTGTGTAATATCCACACCATCTGTCCACCCAATATGAATGTGACCTGCACCTGTACGGAAATCAGCGTCACCATTCGGACGAGGATTCTCTTTACCCTCGTTCCAAGCATTAAAGTCTGGATCACATCCAAGCTCTAGAGCTTCCTCTGGTTGAGTAGCCATATACTCTTTACCAAATGTAGCTGTAGGTACTGGATGTAAGTCATGGTCAGGGACCATCTTATCAAGAATACCCATAACAGTTTTAATGTTACGTTTAAACTCTTTCTCACTTTCCGCTGGGTCAATATTAAATTCTAATGCCATGCCATCTACCTGCACAGCACCACGCTTAACCTTAAACGGCTCATCCTTTGTACCCTGCACCAATCCATGTGCAGATACAAACTTACCACCCTGTTGTACAAATACTTCTGGGTCGGCTCCAATCTTCAATGCTATTTCTTTCACTTAAGTCACCCTTCTAAGTAGTTTAATACATCTTCCGTTCCAGCACAGTGAGGGCATATGAATTCAGATGGACTAATCCATACAATCTCATCCCTCTCTTCCCATTGTGCTATGTCAGAACACCATGCGCAACCATGTTTAGTTGCAAATGCAAATTCTAAGCGATCGAGCTTGACATTATCAAATCCTAATGCAAACTCTTTTGACGCTTTTTTTCTTCATCAGATTCCTCCAATACAATATGAACTGTACGAGGATCCACTACAATATAACCACGTTGACGTGCACTATAAGATCGTACTACAGCGGAATAAGTGTGATCACTATCCACCATATCATTAATCCTATCAGTCAACTTCTCGAAGAAATACCTCACCTCAATAGGAGAGTCTTCCATAGAGCAATCTAAGAATTCCATTCCGCAAGACTGATCCTCGTCCAAGCCATCCACTCGGAATTGAATCGTCTTGCCCTGCCACTTTGCAAGTTCGTCTCGCTTAGTAGTGATAGGTGTGACGTTATTTTGCTTCTTTACAGGAGGTGTCTGCTTACGTACAACAATAGGCTTACGATATTGTTCTAGCTCACGTACAACAACACCCTCACCAATTGGCTTATAGTTGTAAGAACCTTTAAGCTCCACAGGAATTGAGAATAATGTCCCCGGCTTAAGCTCTAGGATGTTTTGAATCTTAACATCATGCTTAGCAGCAGCTACAGTTAACATCCAATCCTCTGAGGCCCAGAAGATAGACTTACGATCTTGTGCATAACAGAAGTATAAAGGACGTTCCTCATTACGTGTGAGGTTTAGTGTACCTTGATCCTCGTCATACCATACTAATGCAAATGCACCATCAAGATTCTTGATAGTATCGTCTACACCATTACGTGCCATGTGATAGTAAATGTTCTCACTATCCACTTCAAAGTATTCAGCATCATCCAATAGATAGTTACGAGAATCCTTTAATGTACCATTATGTACGCCGAAGATGTTACCATGGTTGAATGGGTGAGCGTTAGCATGGTTAATACCACCTTGCGTAGCCCAACGGTTATGACCAATGATTACATTGTAACAGCCAGCCCAGAACTTATCCCAGCCTTTGTATTCAGCTACTTCCCAAGGAGTACCCATCTTCTTAAAGATTTCAGTTTGACCTGACGTCTTAGCCCCAAACAAACCAGTTGAATGAGGGCCACGTACAGTGTCCAGTTGGAGGAGGGTTTTAACCATCTTCTCCTCTCTAAAAGTTAAGGCACCTGCTGCGCCCACAATTCCACAAATAATAGTTCCTTACGCAGCCAACGGCTACTGTTGATATTTATTAATGATGTACTCTACCCGTTTATATTTAATCCCTAAAGTTTCACCTATATTTTTGTAGGTGTACCCTTTAGATCTTAGGTTAAGTACGTTTTCAATCTCTTCCTCACTCACATGGCCATGTGTCCTACCCCTATTACGACGATCTGACATGTTAGATGTATGATCACCTGCAATTAAGTGGTCAGGGTTTATACATTTCGGATTATCACAAGTATGCCTAACTACAGGCGGATAATAACCATTGAAGTGATGGAATACTTCCCTATGAACCTTACCGTTGGCATTGCCATTTACAAGGGCCCTTGGGTAACCATCCGTATTAAGGCACCTAGTCCAAACTAGACACTCTCCGATTGGCTCTGTGTATTCCAACCACCCACACATAGCATCTCCTATTGATTATTAATAAATTGGCACCCTACACTGGAATCGAACCAGCAACCTTTCCCTTAGGAGGGGAACGCTCTATCCTATTGAGCTAGTAGGGCTTTAATCTTAGTAGAAGCTTTCTCAGCTTCATCATACGTCTTAAAGCAATTACCTTGCTCAATCATCAGTGAGGCAGCTAAAGACTCATCGTAAATGCGTCTTTCAACCTTGCCAGTGGAAGTTACAAAATAGTACATGTCCCCGACCATTGGCTTCCATTTCTTCTTCTTAAGGATAAATCTGGGAATATCCGCTGTTGTATTACTATGTTTAATAACATTACCACCCATAGAAAGTATAGTCTCTTCTTTTCTTGACTTCCTGTAATCTATGATTTCATATTCAACACCATCTTGAACTATAATTGCAGTCATAAAATTTTCTCCAAAAAATCTGGTTAATCAGCAT
>Ga0208016_100370_pt1 | contig 10145 bp, 3 predicted proteins | sample 28_taG_FD_184102 | JGI IMG/M metagenome (GOLD analysis project Ga0208016, IMG submission 184102) | Marine viral communities from Cariaco Basin, Caribbean Sea - 28_WHOI_OMZ (SPAdes) (version 2) | ecosystem: Environmental > Aquatic > Marine > Oceanic | place: Caribbean Sea: Cariaco Basin | collected...
TGAGCGGCCATAACCATCGGTACCCAATGTGGTATAAGGACGGCTATCAGGCAACCAGCCACGTATCTGCTCTGAGTAGTTACGCATATAGTCTGTTGCCGCGACCACCACCCCTTTATGCGGTGCTAATTGTTCTGTGACCCATGGCACTTTTTCTTCATCCATTGGGTGCAAGCGATTGTAGTCATCACATGCCATACCGTCACGCGTCAGCTCATTAAAGCTGGTAACGCTCCAAACGTTGGCAGTGATATTAAACTCTTCCTTTAAAATCTTCGCCGCTTTTTGTACTTCGCGTAAGATAACTCCAGAACCAAGCAGCTGTACTTGGCTTGAGCCATTGTCTTCTAGCAAATACATCCCGCGCTTGATGCCTTCCTCTACGCCCTCTGGCATCGCTGGCTGCTCGTAGTTTTCGTTCATGAGGGTCAAGTAATAATACACGCGCTCACCCTCACCATACATCCGGCGTAGGCCGTCATGCATGATGACCGCCAGCTCATAACCATAGCAAGGGTCATAACTCACGCAGTTCGGCACGGTGTTAAACAAAATATGCGAATGGCCATCTTGATGCTGCAAGCCCTCGCCATTGAGCGTCGTACGGCCTGCTGTCGCACCAAGTAAGAAACCTTGTGCCTGACAGTCGCCTGCCGCCCATGCCAAGTCGCCCACACGCTGAAAGCCAAACATAGAATAGTAAATATACAGCGGTATCATTGGCAAAGCGTTGACCGAATAACTGGTCGCCAGCGCAATCCAGGTACTCATCGCCCCTGCTTCGTTGATGCCTTCTTCCAACATGTGACCGTCGATGGCTTCTTTATAGCCCATCAGCGCTTCACTATCTTCAGGCGTGTATTTTTGTCCTGACGCCGAGTAAATACCTAACTGGCGGAACATACCCTCTAGACCAAAGGTACGCGCCTCATCAGGAACGATCGGCACGACGCGATCTTGAATGTCTTTGTTTTTTAGCATCGCTGATAACAGACGGACAAACACCATGGTCGTCGACTGCTCTTTGCCATTACTGCCTTTTAAGATACGATCAAAAATCGATAAATCAGGGATATTTAGAGGAATATGACCACTACGACGGTTTGGCAAATGACCGCCCAACGCTTCACGGCGACCTTTTAGGTACTTCATCTCAAGCGAGTCTTCTTTTGGACGATAGAACGGCAGCGTCTCAAGCTCTTCATCATTGAATGGCAAATCAAAACGATCACGGAAATACTTCAATGACTCATGATCTAGCTTTTTGATTTGGTGCGATTTATTCACCGCTTGCGCTTGCGTCGATAAGCCATAGCCTTTGACTGTTTTGACCAAGACAACTGTTGGTTGACCTTTGGTCTTCATGGCCTCACTAAAGGCAGCATAGACCTTCATTGGGTCATGACCACCACGGTTTAGACGCGAGATGTCATGGTCAGACAGCTCATTGGCCATCTCTTCAAGCTCTGGGTATTTACCAAAAAACTCTTTACGCACAAAGCTAGGATCGCGTGCCTCATATAGCTGGTACTCACCATCGACCACTTCTTCCATACGGTGCTTGAGCACACCTGTCACGTCTTTATCAAGCAGTGTATCCCAGTTACCACCCCAGATGACTTTAATCACGCGCCAGCCTGCACCGCGAAATACCGACTCTAGCTCTTGAATAATCTTGCCATTACCACGCACAGGGCCATCGAGGCGTTGCAAGTTACAGTTGATGACCCAAATTAGGTTGTCTAGCTTTTCGCGGCCAGCAAGTGAGATGGCACCCAAGCTCTCCGGCTCGTCTGTCTCGCCATCACCTAAGAAAGTCCAGATTTTACGGCCTTCTTTTTCGAGCAAGCCACGGTTTTCCATATAGCGATGGACGTGCGCGTGATAAATCGACATGATCGGGCCCAGTCCCATAGAGACCGTTGGGAACTGCCAATAGTCCGGCATCAGATAGGGATGCGGATAACTTGATAGGCCTTTACCACCGACCTCACGGCGAAAATTATCCAACTGGTCTTCACTCAAGCGGCCTTCTAAATAAGAACGGGCATAGATACCTGGCGCGGAGTGACCTTGATAATAAACCATGTCACCACCGAAATGATCACTTGCGGCTCGAAAAAAATGGTTAAAGCCTGTCTCATACAGCGTGGCACTAGAGGCAAATGTCGCCAAATGGCCACCTAGATCGTCATCGTTTTTGTTGGCACGCATCACCATCGCCAGCGCGTTGTAGCGAATCAGCGCACGGATCTTACGCTCAATGGTCAAGTCGCCAGGATACATCGGCTCGTCCTCGACTGCGATGGTATTGATATAAGCAGTATCAAGGCGGTTGAATGGCAGGCCTTCTTGCACCGCCATATTGTATAAGGCTTTTAGTAAAAACTGCGCGCGATCCTTATCTGCATGTTTGAGAACAGACTCAAAGGCTTGTAGCCACTCTTTGGTCTCGGTGCTATCAGCATCCTTGTAATAATTCATTGTTGTCGATCCTTTTATATCAGTCATACCTACCCATCTAGACGGTAAGGCTTTGTTAAATACTGGTGTGAAGTGAGATATCGGTTTACTTATGACTTCCTTGCTATGTCCAAGCATTCCCTTGTTTCATACGGTGAGATACAGCTAGATTATACAAAATAGTGCCACTGAGAATTGACATATGCGTCAAATCAACACATCCGCCAAGCCGTTATAATGCTATAACTGTCTATTCAAACGTTAATTACTATGACATTCCATTATAAGCGTTTACAGTTCAGTTGTTTATGGCTGTAGAGAAATGATGGAATAACAAGTATTTTTTAAATAAATAATGATTAGTTGTTAGGTAAATATTATTAATTGATAGCTTTATGGAATATGACTGGTTAATCTTGCAACATAGGGTAACTGGTCATGACAAAAATGCCATTCATCTATTTAATATGATTTTTACAAAAATATTACTTAAAATACAAAATATGTATAACACGATTTTTTTTGGTAAATAAACGTTTACATTAGGCTTTAATACATAGGAATATTGAGATGCAGAAGGTAGAGCGACTTTTGAATTCAACGAAAAAGCATTTATTCAATAGATATATATGTCAGATAATGACATTGTTAGCTGCTATTCCTATGTTTTTGTTTAGCAATGTAGCTTTTGCTGAAGCTGATCCTGTATGTCCAAGTGGACATGCTATGTATTACTTAGGCTCTAAGAGTACTACAACAGCGCCTAAGGCCACCTTGAGTTGGTCAGCAGCAGGCAACTCTAGTACCACTTATAGCTTTGACAGTGGTCTTAAACTCGTCTTATCTTTTTCCGATATCAACTTTATTAGAACTGGCTATCCAGAAGTTAGCAGTTTTGCTGGTGTTACTACCAATGCTCTTAACATGCGTCATAGCAGCGAAAAAATTGATGTGAATCACAGGTTGACGGCCACTATTAATAAACCCGTTACAAAATACGGTTTTGTCGTTCAAGACTTAGATGCAAATGCTGCTGGAAGATACACTGAGTCGGTATCAATTGTTACTACAGGTGGTTCTTTTAGCAATTTCGCTAACAACTTTACTGTATCCAATTCGAATAAAACGATTACTGCAAACCAGTGGGCAAACTGTAGTCCTAGTAGTCCATGTAATTTTAATATTGAATGGGGAGCCCAATCAGCAAATACGCCATTTGTAACCACACATGGTAATCCATACTCTGGTGCCTCCACGACAACGTCAACTGGTGATCATTTAGTAGGCTATTCCGATTTCTACTTTTGCCTCGCACCGCCAAAACTTATCGTAAAAAAAGCATTAAATAGCACACGTGTCAAAACTAACGACCAGTTTGAAATTGTAGTTAGTGGTGGATCAATAGCTACAAATAGTTTTACGACTACTGGTACAGGCTCAACAATTACCAATGGGACTAGTACTACGCTTAGCTTAGCAGAGAACAATATATATACCGTCACAGAAAGAGCGATGAATGGTACGACGCTTGGTGAGATAGCAAATTATAACGCTACTTATACTTGCAGCAACGCTACTACAGGTAGTACAACGGTTATGCCTACGACTGCAATGAGCTATAACCCTACTACTAAAACGCGTTCATTCACCCTTAGTAATGTTACTTATGGTGATGAAATTACATGTACTATCACTAATAGTGCAAACTACGTATTCTCAGGCACCGTATTTAACGATAACGGTAACGTTGCAAGCCCAAATAAAGACGATGTATCAGATAAATATCTAAATAATGTTTTTTACTTCAACGGTAAGTACGATTCACCAACCGAATCTGGTATCCCTTTTACCACCGGTCACACCATTACTTTGAATAAATGTGCCGGTGATAGTGGGACGTTTTCACCTCAGACGGTAAACATTGGTAATGATGGAACCTATAGTTTTAGCTTGACGCCAGCACAAGTAGGTAGTTACACAAGACTCTGTGTCACGCAGAATGAACCTAGTAATTATACCTATTCTGTAGACACGACAAGCGATGTGCGACAAATAAACATCATTAATAGTCAGTACAACTATCCTAGCAATGATTTCGGTGATGTTATTCAAGAAAATGCTGCATTGGTATTGATCAAAAGTCAGTATGTCCATGACTGTAGTCTAAATAACCTTGCCACAATTGGTGTTAATTATGAAGGTAGTGCTAGCAGCGCGTATAGTATAAAACCAATATCTGGCATAGTGCCAGGACAATGTATCGCTTATAGAATTGAAGCTATCAATCGAGGTAATGTTTCTCTGACAGATATTGTTATCAAGGATAAGCTACAGAGTAAAAACGACTCTAATAATTCGCTAATTACCTCTACCTTAGCTAATCCAATACCTATTGGTGAAAATAGTGGCACTCCATCATTTGCAACAAACTCAGTATCTATTGGTAACAACGGTACAGTGATCACCAATACTTTTTCCTTAGGTGCTACTACAGCCACTCGCCGTCAGGCCATTCGTTTTAATACTAAATATGGTACTACCATTAGTAACTAAACACCTGTGTATCGAATTACTGAGTACTTAATCAAGCCCTGTCTTCTTAGACAGGGCTTTTACCGTTTGGTCATCTTGAAATACCATTTGTCATCTTTATAATTGATACTTGTATCGATTACGTTACAATAGCTTAAAGGGGAATGTGTGCTTTTTACAGACGACCCTGATAGCAAATGATAGACAGTTTCACGGCAGCCCAAAGCATTAGTATCCCAATGATAGTAACGGTATAAGAAAGGATTTTATATGAAACGTTTCAAGATTCTACGCAATGTTCTATTAGCTACTATAGCTTCTAGCTCTTTACTAAATGTAGCACATGCTGATGATGCTCTAAAAATGGAACTAACAGCTAATCAAGTCATAAAGAATGCGGAAGGTAAAACAGTCTATACGCCAGTACGCACCGCACCAGCTGGTACTGTAATTCAGTATAAAGCGAATTATACCAATACCATCAACAAAGACATTAATGATCTGATGGTGACACTGCCTATCCCTGCAAACATGACATTTACTGGCGATGCGATGCCTGCAAGTGCACAAGCCAGTATCGATGGTGAGAATTACGCTGATATACCACTTATGCGTAAAGTCGATGGCAAGATGGTCAAGATTCCATATTCTGAATACCGCACCTTACGCTGGAATATTAAGTTATTGCCAGCTAAAAAGTCAGCAGCTGTTGCTCTCAATACCACCGTTAACTAATTCAATAGACATTAAACCTTCACGCTTTTAACGTTTCAATTTTTAATCTTAACTCTGGAGCATTATATGAAATCAAACACTTTCAACTATAGCCTGCTAGCTGTCGGCGTCGCCGCAGTAATGGGTGTGTCTACTGGCGCTAATGCAGCGACCCCAGCTAACGCTGTAACAGCAGGCGCTGCGCCAATTACTAACGTAGCAACTGCAAGCTACAGTGTTGCTGGCGTCAGTCAGCCATCTGTAACCTCTAAACCAGTAACCGTTAACATTAGCGAAACGGCTAACTTTGCACTCACATCGACTGTTGATGATGGTAGTATTGGTGACGATACTGCTATCAATCAGACTGCTACGCCAGGTGGTACAACTACCTTTACTCATAATTTAACCAACACGGGTAACGTGACGGATACTTATACCATTAACACCACAGGTAATGACTCATCACTAGTAACGGCTGATCCCAACTACCCTTTAGGTACTGCGCCTGTTACGTTTACTATTGTACAAGCAGATGGCACTCCTTTAACTACTGCTCAGATAAACGCTTTAAATGGTCAAGCGCAGACAGGCACCCTAACTAATGGCGGTACTATTAGACTACAGCCAGGTACTAGAGCTAACTTAAGCTACGAAGCAGCTACGCCAGACACTATTGGTAATGACACTATTAACGGTAATGACAAAGGTGTTGGTACACTAACAGCGACCAGTACTTTCTTTACTGCTAATAATGCACCTGATGCGACATTGGTGAACGAAAACCAAACTATCGTGAGATTGCCTACCTTCAAAATTGTAAAAACAGCGACCAGTACTGTCGATTTGACAGTCGACAACCCACAGATTGCTTATAGTATCGTAGTCACTAACGCGATTACTGACTATAGTGCTGCTGCGACTGATATTATTATCAGAGATGTCCTTCCTGTAGGTTTGAGTTTACCTAATGGCACAGCATCAGACGTGACCGTAACTGGTGGTGCTGGTACCGCTACGATTTCTACTGTTGGTACTCGACAAGCTATTAATGTTGCCGTAGCGAACTTAGCTGTTGGCGCAAGTCGCACGATTACTTTCACGGTTAACGTCAATAGAGATCAGTTTACATCTGCTAATAGTTCAGTAACTAACAACGCAGAAGTCTACGATAAGTTTGTCGGTCCGGTTAGCCCGCTACCTGCTAGTCCTGTACTTGGTACTGACTATGATATTTTGGATAGTACAGATAGCGAGATAGGTGTTACTAGAGTACCTGATGATGCGGGTGAAGGTAACGGCGCTGGTACAGATAGTCCTGGTGTGACTAACTTTACCAGACGAGCGGTTGTGGTGAGCAATCCAACGACTAGAGAAATTCCCCCTGCCTCAGGTACTGCTAGTCAAGCGACTCATTCAACTCTCATTACTAACAGCGGTCAAGATGGCGAAGGTACCAATGCTAACCCATTGAATTTCACTATTGCTGATGGTGGCAATAATGGGGCTGTCAGACCTGTTACTGGTCCTGTTAGTGCTACTTATACGCCGCCTGGTAATGGCGCTCCGGTTACTATAACGCTGCAACCTAACGTTGCTGGTGGTAGTACATATACTCTTGATGGCACTACACTACCAACCGCTCAATTTCCAAATGGTATTGCACCTGGTGGCACATTAGAAATCAACTACAATGTGTCGTCGGGCAATGTAGCTGCTCCTGCAACTGTTGCTGATGCTGCAGCTGTTGGTAGCACTGAAACTTCTGTTGTAACGCTAACGCCTGATGGTATTAATGCACCTGCTGCTACTACAGTGACTGATACGACTAACGTTAGAGGCTTAACTTTAGTGAAGTCTCAAGCATTAGATGCGACTTGTTCAGGTACGGTTGCTGCAAGTACCTTTGTTCAGGATGTGGTGGAGGCGAAACCTGATCAGTGTGTTATCTATCGTATTCAGGCGACTAATACTTCTTCAGCAGCGTTAGGTTTTAATCTTAACGATTTAACCATTTCGGATTTGTTGTCTAACTTTTCAGCTGGTGCGGATTTAGTAGCTGGTTCACCTGCTACTTCTGCGACTGCCTCATCTACTGCAGGCATAGCTAGTACTACCAGTACTGCAGTTCTTGGTACTAACTACACCCTAGTTCCTCAGGGCGTTGGCACCTTGACTTTTAAAATCAAAATTAAAAACGCTCGTTAATTGATATTTAACATTTCAAAGTCTATAAGCTTCACAAGACGCTTATAGACTAACGCTCCAGCTTGACTTAATTGATTTTGATGAGCCAAGCTGGAGAATTACTATCCGACCCTTTTATATTTTATTGGATAAGCGACATATGACTAAATCTTTAATGACACCGTCTAATCGTATTACGTTGCATACAGCGAAGATCTCTGCGCTGACGGCTGCAATGTTGCTTATGCAATCAAATATGGCGTTTGCTGCGCCCACCACTCTCGTACAAACTATCAACAATATCGCTAATGCTTCTTATGACGTCAATTCTATCAAACAGAATAGCATTTCAAACCAAGTTCAAGTCAAAGCCTCTGCCTTACCTGAATACGGTATTAATTTAACTCAGCAACCCTTGCGTACTGTCGCACCCAACACACTGGTGAATTGGGTTAATGTTCTTAGTAATACTAGCTATAGTGATCAGACTATTGAGCTGACGCTTGATGTAGCACCTTCTTTGTCTAACCTTAAAGTTTATCAAGACTTGAATAAAAACGGCATTGTCGATAGTGGTGATACACAACTGGTTCTTGATAACATGAGTGCCCAAATCAAGCTTGGTCAGAGTGAAAACATTCAGTTTATTGTACAAGCTCTATCAGATGCTAATGGTAAGGATGGAGATACTGCTGACATTAAGATTGGTGCAGTTGTCTTAGAAGACCCGTCAGTGACCAGCGTGAGTGCGACCGATAGTTTAGTCATTATCGAATCTGGTATCAAATTCACCACTCCTAAATTTGATGAAAGCAAAACGATTTCACAAATTAATGATGACGTTTATGTCAGTGCCAGCTATGCGCAATGTAATGTACAAACTGACAAGCCTGATCAAGTATGGGTAACCATCAAATCACCAAAAACTGGAGATAGCTATTCACTTAAAGCTATAGAAACCGGTAATAACACAGGTAAATATCAGCTATCAGCATCCACTCAAAATAACGCTAACGCTATTGATGATAAGCTTATCCAAACCTTGAACAGCGACACATTGACTGCCAGTTTAGATGCTTGTATCGCCCCTTCGGTTGGTACTGGTGCTGATGAACTGCCGAACGCGTCTGACTTCACCGTACGTATCAGTGATCTAAGCTCACAAATTAATATCGTCGATGACAACCCAGCTTTAGTTGTCACAAAGGAAAGTGACGTAAAAAGTGCTGAACTCGGCGATTATGTCAGCTACATCATCAATATCACGAACAATGGTAACGCTACTGCTTACGATGTACAGCTAAAAGACGCATTACCACGCGGTTTTGACTACGTTGAGAATAGTGTACGTGTTAGTCCAACGACTGATATTGATATCAACCAAGCACAGACCACCGAGTTTAAAGCTGATGGTAAATATCAGGTATTGAACTTAGGAAACATGGCAAATGGCGAAAGTAAAAAAATCACTTATCGTGTGCTTGTCGGTGCTTCATCACTAGGTGGCGATGGTATCAACCGTGCAATCGCAGTTGCTAACAACGAGCAAGGCCAAAGCTTAGTATCAAGAGAAGCACAGTGGAAAATCGACGTAGAACGCGGCGTCATGAATACTGACGGCATCATCGTTGGTAAAGTCTATCACGATATCAACCGTGATGGTATTCAGCAAAAAGAAGATGGCGAGCTTGGCGTTGCTGGCGTCCGTATCTATATGGAGAACGGCAACTTCATCGTTACTGATCCTGAAGGTAAATACAACTTTTATGGGGTCAGTGCCAAGACCCACGTGTTAAAAGTGGACCGCACAACCATACCTAGAGAAACAGAGCTGGTCACCCAAAGCAACCGTAATGCGGGTGATGCTGGCAGCCGTTTTGTCGATTTGAAATATGGCGAGCTACATCGTGCAGATTTTGCGATTGTGGGCGGCATGGGCGATAGTACTGAGCGTCTGAACGCCGAGTTAATCGCTCGTAGCAAATCAGTGAGTGCTAAGAATGATACGCTAGAGCAAGCGGTAAAAACAGCGCTAACATTAGAGCCAAACTACGATGCCGACACGACTGATAATGTCGATGCAAGTGGCTGTAATATTAATGGCGACCTAGACCTTGGTAACAACTGTGATTCTGCTATTGTCAACGATATGATTGGGGATGCGACCGATCGTGTAGACATGGCCGTGACAACGGTTGCACCTCCAGTAGAAAAAGAGCTCGAAGAATATCTAAAAGAAGTGGCTAACA
>Ga0208016_100371_pt1 | contig 10080 bp, 7 predicted proteins | sample 28_taG_FD_184102 | JGI IMG/M metagenome (GOLD analysis project Ga0208016, IMG submission 184102) | Marine viral communities from Cariaco Basin, Caribbean Sea - 28_WHOI_OMZ (SPAdes) (version 2) | ecosystem: Environmental > Aquatic > Marine > Oceanic | place: Caribbean Sea: Cariaco Basin | collected...
GGCCGTCTTTGCCGCCGCCTTAAACGTGTTTGGTGTATTGGGCATCATGTACCTATCGACCGACCTTGCTTGGCTGTGGTCTGGGCTCATGGGCATGGGCTGTTCGGCGATTTTTACCTTAAGTATGATGCTGTTTTCGATGCGCACTTATACCGCCAATCAATCCAGCGAGTTGTCTGGTATGGCGCAGGCAGTGGGGTATCTACTGGCGTTTTTTGGTCCACTTGGTACTGGCTGGATCCATGATGCCACAGGCAGTTGGGACTTGGCGCTGTTTATGCTGCTGATCTTGATGATCATCAACGTCGTGATGGCATGGCTGGTCAGTCGCCCAATCATGGTCGATGGTAAGCACGCTTAACATCCGCTTAACCCTACATCACGGTAACCTTATCATAATATTGGTCGCGATCTTATTTTGCTACACTGGTTTGATTGCTTATAGGATAGACTACGTATTATGAAACCATCTTTTCGTTTGACTTCGCACCTACCGGTGGCGGCTCTCTTAGCCATGGTGATGGCCACCACTGGTTGTCAAAAATCGCCTGATAATGCTGATACCACGCCAGCCGACAGCACACAACCAACCCCGCCTATCAGCCAAACTACTCAAACCAGTCAGACTGCCGACACATCATCCACCTCACGGTTGGATGAGCAGCAAGCAGCGCTGACAATCTTGGCGCTGGGCGACTCCTTGACCGAAGGCTTGGGCGTGTCGACTGAAGATAACTACCCTGCCCAACTAGAAGCTCAGTTAAAAAAAATGGGCTATTCCAATATCACTGTCGTCAATTCCGGCTTGAGCGGCGAGACCAGCACAGGGCTGGTCAATCGCTTGGATTGGGTGCTACAGACCAAACCTGATATCACCATACTGACCATCGGTGCCAACGATGCCATGCGCGGTATAGAAGTCGCCACTATCGAAAATAACATCCGTACCGCCATCAAACGCTTGCAAGCAGGTGGCAGCGAAGTCATTTTGGGCGGCATGCAGATTTATGACAATCTTGGCTCAGACTACGTAGAATCGTTTGCCGCGATTTATCCGCGCATCGCCGAAGACACGGGGGTTACGCTGATTCCGTTCTTTTTGGACGGGGTGGGCGGCGATGCCGCTCTCAACCAAGCGGATGCCATTCACCCGACTAAAGAGGGCTATCGTATGATCGTTAATGAAAATGTTTTGCCAGTGCTTACGCCCAAGCTAGAAAAAATAGTCGAAAGTGAGCGTAATTAAAGGCGCTTATCTATAGCTGCTTCACTTCGATGCCTTATGGCCTTAAACCAACCAACCGGAACTGCCCATGACCGCCACACTTACCAGTAACGCCATACTCAGTGCCGAGCATTTACATAAAACCGTGCAAGTCGGTGAGCAATCGCTGGCCATCATCAAAGACGTCAGTATCCATGTCGATGCCGGCGAGTTTGTGGTGATTATGGGCAAATCAGGCTCAGGTAAATCCACCTTACTGGGTCTACTGGCCGCGCTTGATTATCCCGATAGTGGCTCGGTTACGCTGGCTGGACAAACGCTAAGCGCTCTTGATGAAGATAAGCTGGCCGCTATTCGTCAGCGCGAGATGGGCTTTGTTTTTCAGTCGTTTCATCTACTGCCGACCTTGAGCGTGCGCGAAAATATCGCTTTTCCGCTAGATATCGCGCGGCGTCCTGATCCTGCGCGGGTCGATGCCTTAATCGAAGCAGTCGGGCTCGGCCATCGACGTGATAGCTTGCCCAGTCAACTATCCGGCGGTGAGCAGCAGCGCACAGCGGTGGCGCGCGCGCTAGTCGCCCAGCCAAAGATTGTCTTTGCCGATGAGCCGACAGGCAACTTGGATGAGCAAAATGCTGAGCAGGTCATGCAGCTATTGCTAGACTTGCGTGCGCAGACAGGCTCGGCACTGGTCGTCGTGACGCATGATCCAGCGCTCGCTGACACGGCCGATCGAGTCATCACCATGCATGACGGTACGATAGATGGGTCAAACGCTGATGAAAAATAAACCAAGCGCTGTTACAACTCAGTCTGCTACAACCCAGTCTCATGGCCTGATAGGTCCGCTGTTTACTCGCACGTTAGGCGCGCAAGCCCTCACCCGTAGCTGGTGGCGGCGCTGGGTGTATCCGGTATTGTTTTTATTGACGCTGACGCTATCACTGGCCACTTATCTGACTCTGGACTCTATCCAGCAGTCCGTCGATCACTACATCACTGACAATCAGCGAGCGCTGGTCGGCGGCGATCTGATACTCAACAGCAAACAAGACTGGCCAAGCGAGGTCATGGCACAAATCAACACCCTGCCTGCCAGCCAAGTCGTCTACGATCATCAGTTTAGTGCGATGGTGGTGAGCGCAGAGCAGACATTGCTGACGCAGCTCAAAGCCGTCTCTCCCGCTTATCCATTATATGGCGACGTCGAGCTGGCCTCCGGACAGCCGCTGTGGCAACAGCTGACAGCCGATAGCATCATCGTCGCGCCAGAGGTGCTAAATGGTCTTGGCGCTACCGTCGGCGATGTCGTCACCATCGGTGATGGGCGCTTTACCATCCGCGATGTACTGACCAAAGAGCCAGATCGTCCTTTAAGTGCCTTTGGCTTTGGCGGGCGGGTCCTGATGCAGCAGCAAGCGCTGGCAGCCACCAACCTATTGGGGCAGCGCAGCCGTGTCAACTACCGTATCGAGATAGCAGGAGATGCCGAGACAATAGCGGCGCAGCATGCAACGCTTGAGCAGCTACTCGTAAGCCACCCTGATATCGAGCTGTCTGACGCTCAGTCAGCGGATACGTCTGTCTCGCGTATCTCTGATAATGTATTGATGTTTTTAAAGCTATTGGTCATCGCCGTCCTCCTGCTCTCGGCGGTGGCGATGTATGGGGTGATTAGTGCCTTTGTCAGCAAAGAGCAGCCGAACAACGCCATTCGCCTCGCCTTAGGTGAGCCGCTTGCCTCGCTCAAACGCAGCTACTACCAGTTACTACTTACGACCACCGTCATCGCTTGTATCGCAGCGAGTATCCTTGGTGCCGGCTTACTACAGGTCAGTCAGCCCTACCTTGGCGCTATCTTACCTGCCGATGTGGCGCTAGCGATCAACCCCATTAGCATCCTAAAAACTATCATCATTGCGCTGCTCTTGAGCTTTGTCATCGCCCAGCGCGGTTTACGCCCGCTGAGCCACACCAAGCCTGCAACCTTGCTCAATCAAGGCGCAAGTCAGTCCAATCAAAACCTGCCATGGTATCGACGCCTGCCGATACTATGGTACGGGCTGATGCTAACAAGTCTGTATGTGTTTTTTGCTTATGAAGTGGGCTCGTGGCTACTGGGCGCGCAGCTGCTGATCGGCCTGATTGGCTTTGTCGCGATATTTTGGCTGCTTGCTCGTGGCTGGCTATGGCTCTTGGCACAACTGGCCTCGCGCCGCCGTATCAGCTGGATGCAGCGTATCGCCATTCATAATTTGGCGCGTAAAGGCAACCAATCGGCGCTGTTTTTTGTCACCTTATCACTGTCGGTCGCCGTCCTAACACTTATCACCACGCTTAATCACAGTATCAACGAGCAGTTTATCAACACCTACCCTGCAGACGCGCCCAATATATTTTTGCTTGATGTGCAAAGCGAACAACACGACGAGATTAATAACATCATTGGCGCCCCGGTCAGCTATTACCCCGTTATTCGCGCGCGTATCGTCACCGCTGGTGGCGTGGCGGCAGAAGATATCGATGCCGATGACGACTTCGATGAGCCAACCCGGGTGTTTAACTTAAGCTACGCCGACACAATTATGGACACTGAATACATCGTCGATGCGGTTACCAATGACGAGCTGTATAGCCCTATCGATGGTCAAGACCCACAAATCTCAAAACTACAACAAGTACAGCCGTTATCTATCTTAGATAGCGCCGCTGAAATGCTTAATGTCGGTATGGGTGATGAAGTGGTATTTAATATCCAAGGCATCGAGATAACCGGAGAGATCACCAGTATCCGCTCACGCTTTGAACGTGGCCCCAGTCCTTTCTTTTATTTTTTATTTGAGCCTAAGCTGTTAGCCGCCGCGCCGCAAATCCAGTTTGCCACCGCGCATATCCCTGAGGACCGTATCGCCGAGGTACAAGGTCAGCTGGTACGCAAGTTCCCTGCTGTCACCACCATTGACGGTACCGCTATCGCTGAGCAAGTCCAAGATTTGGTCGTGCAAATGAGCCGCTTGGTCTATGTCTTCACCCTATTGGCATTGCTAACAGGCGTCATGGTGCTGATCAGCTCGCTGCTTTCTACTTCGCAAGATCGTATGACCGAGAGCGCCTCATTTCGCCTGCTCGGTATGCAAAAGCGCGACTTGTATATGCTTAATATCTTAGAGATTGGCGTACTTGGTGTTAGCGCGTCGGTGTTTGCGATGACGATTGCCAGCGCTGGCGCTTGGTTTGCGATTACCCAGTGGTTTGACTTACGCTATAGTGTGCCATGGATGAGCTTAGGTATTGGCGGCGGGCTGCTGCTCGCCCTGCTGCTGGGTATTGCTATTATTTATGTACGCTTGGTGATTGGACGCGGGATTATGGCACGGGTAAGAGCGATGATTTAATACTTGAATAAAGTTTTTTATATACTTTATTACTTAACGAAAGGGTTTTCACATAGTTCAAATATAGAATATGTAAATTAAATACTATATATTTCAAATTTAAACTGTTTAAAATATAAAAATTTTAAGAAAGTCCATATAGAAGTAGACCTTTTGCATAAGTAATTGCCATTTCTTGTAACTTCGCTAATAAAATCTAAAAAAATAGTACTTTTGCAACAGGTCTAATAGTTCATATTATTTTCTTGATTATAGAAATGTCATTGAATTACTTCAATTAATTTAATCTTGAATTAATCATCTTCATCAGGTTTTTTCTTATCTATAGTATTTTGACTAGCCTTCAAATCATCTAAAGCTTTCCGAGCAGCATTATTTATATCTATAGCGTTTTTACTAGACCTGTATTGATCTAAAGCACTTAGACTAGATTTGTACTCATCCAAAGCACTTAGACCAAGTTTATATTGATCTAAAGCACTTAGACTAGATTTGTACTCATCCAAAGCACTTAGACCAAGTTTATATTGATCTAAAGCACTTAGACTAGATTTGTATTCATCTAAAGCACTTAGACCAAGTTTATATTGATCTAAAGCACTTAGACTAGATTTGTACTCATCCAAAGCACTTATGTTTATTTTATCTAAAACGGAATATGTAGACTGATTCAAATGCTCTGTCGCTTCATCGATAGCATTTTCATCAATAGAAATATCATAATACTTTTCAGCATCGGTAAGGAAATTGTTAGTATGATACATTTTAAAATTTTCTATTCCAGCTTCTTTATAAATTTCATTTTTAAGTTCAGGTCGAGCACCGATCACTTTTTTACCTCGAGACTCAATCAGCTCCCACCAATCTTCTTTTGAGTCATCCGTGATAAAAACTACATTTTTTAATGTATCAGAATTTTTAGAGTAAAAAATTATCTGCTTCCAAATAATTAAATCTCCAAACTTTCTCTGATATTCAATACCGTTAAATAAAAAGGTAGCTTCTTCAGGACTTTTCTCTTTATTACTATCTTTATAACCAGGTGGAATTTTCCTACTATACCTATTCTCTCCTTCTTCATAGATTTTATTTAAAAACTCTTCACTCGGTTCTTCTCCAATTTTATCTAAAAATAATTTGTCTAATTTAGCTCTTACTTCGTCTTCACTCCTAACAGAAGGCTGAGTAGCATCATGCGTATCAACATCTTCCTGAAAACTTTTAACTAAGTCGCAAATATCTTTCTTAAATTTTTCCTTTCTTTCGAATAGAGCTAGGTTTCTATCTTTGAGATTAAGATCAGAGAAATCTTTTTCGACAATTCCTGTTATATCTTCAAGCTTTTTATTGATTTTTGTAAATACTGATTTTTCATCTTTAATTATATCTAGTCTTCTTCTTTGATACTCCAAGCCAACATGGAAAGGTATCCAAATTCTATCTTCAATTGCTTCTAATACTTTAAAAAACTCATCTCTAGTTTCTTGAGAATACTGATATAAGTTTAATAGAATATTAGTATCGAATATAAAGATAGTATCTTTATTAGACCATACTGCTTTTAATTCTTCGTTATTCAACTGATAAAAGCTCTTAAATTTCTCTTTCATATTCTTAATATCCTAGGATTTAACCTATATTAATGACTGACAATTATATTAGAATTTAAACAGTATAACTTAGTAAGTCAACTTTTTTCTATCAGAAAGCTTACCCCTGTTATAGGAAGTCTATTAACAACAAATAAGCTCAAAGCGGAATAGTACTTCTCACGAAAACTAAATGTAGATTGCCCTATATTCGTACGAAGTATTTCTTTACTTAACAAGATGCACTGATAGTCAAACACCACCCAAACAACCCCTCCCCTTATCCCCACCTTTTGCTATACTAGCCACACCCTATCAACCGCATAACTTCTTACACTCACGGTAGCCTTATGAAATTCTCAAAGTTCGGTCAAAAATTTACCCAGCCCACTGGCATCTCACAATTGATGGATGATCTGGGCGATGCGCTAAAAAGCGATCAGCCAGTCAATATGCTGGGCGGTGGTAATCCGGCACGGATTGAAGCAGTCAATGAGCTGTTTTTGGAGACCTATCAAGCGCTGGGTAACGATGGTAGCTTTAATAATAGCGATGAGACCAATAGTACAGCAACAACTAGCATGGCAAACTACTCTAACCCGCAGGGCGATGCCGCTTTTATCGATGCCTTGGTAGGGTTTTTTAACCGTCATTATGACTGGAATCTTACTTCAGAAAACATTGCCCTGACCAATGGCTCGCAAAATGCATTTTTCTATCTATTTAATCTATTTGGCGGTGCGTTCACTGATGAGCAGAACGAATCTGTCGATAAGTCTATTTTATTGCCATTAACGCCTGAATATATCGGCTATAGTGATGTGCATGTGGAAGGTCAGCATTTTACTGCCGTGTTGCCGCATATCGATGAAGTGACGCATGATGGCGAAGCAGGCTTCTTTAAATATCGTGTGGATTTTGAGGCGTTGGAGAACTTGCCCGCATTAAAGGAAGGGCGTATTGGCGCGATTTGCTGCTCACGCCCGACCAATCCAACGGGTAATGTCTTAACCGATGAGGAAATGGCGCATTTGTCTGAGATTGCGGCGCGCTATGACATTCCGCTAATTATCGATAACGCCTACGGTATGCCCTTCCCTAATATTATTTATTCAGACGTCACGCTCAACTGGGATAACAATACCATTTTGTGCTTTAGTCTGTCGAAGATTGGCTTACCCGGAGTGCGTACCGGCATTATCGTTGCCGCGCCTGAGGTGATTGCAGCGGTCAGTGCGATGAATGCGGTGGTTAATCTCTCGCCGACGCGCTTTGGCGCATCTATTGCCACGCCGCTGGTTGAAAATGACGCTATTAAAGACTTGTCTGATAACGATATCAAGCCTTTTTATCAGCAGCAAGCAAAAAAGGCCATTGCGCTGCTTAAACAAGAGCTGGGTGATTATCCATTGATGATTCATAAGCCTGAGGGTGCGATATTCTTTTGGTTGTGGTTTAAGGACTTGCCGATTAGTACCTCTGAGCTGTATGAGACTTTGAAAGAAAAAGGGACGCTTATCGTACCGAGTGAATACTTCTTCCCGGGTGTCGATATTAGCGACTATAAGCACGCGCATGAGTGTATTCGCATGAGTATTGCGGCTGATAAAGACACCTTAACTAAAGGCATTGCGGTGATTGGCGAGGTGGTGCGTGGGTTATATGATGGGGCTAAGTAGAATCATTTACGCTTAGGCATAAGTTGTACGTCATCGCACCAGTTGTAGGCTATTACCCCGCTATCGGTGCGCGGGGCCCATCCTACAAAAGCTTTCTCTTTGGACATAAAAAACGGACTAATAAATAGTCCGTTTTTTTATATGATGATTTTATGAAAACGATCTAACCAAACTCTTTTAGTAAAGCTTTAGCACTCATTTTGCCAAAGTCATTCGCTGCTAACGGCCCATCACCTGAGATTAGCTTACGATCTTGATGCGTTTGTCCTGAGACCAGTTTATTATCAATAGTAACGCCTAAATCTTCTAACTTTTCACCAAAGTACCATGGCATCGTACCAGGCAGATAGCCAATTTTTGGCATTTGCTTGTCCATAACCGTCGGGAAGGCTACCATCTTATAACCTTTAAAAATAAAGTCACGCTTGGAATTGTTGTTATCGTCAGAGCTGTCAGGACTATTAAGGTCAGCCGCCAATAACGCTGCAGGCCCGTGACAAATCGCTAAGGTAAAGAGATCATTATCGTGTCCCCAGCGTAGCAATGCGCCAAGGTTTTTGTCTTCTGGCAAGCCGAGCATAGCGCCATGACCACCCGGGATAAAAATCGCTGCATAGTCGTCGCTCTTGGCCATGTCATTTTTGACAAAATCAGCGATACTATTGGGATTGTTAAACTTGGACTCGTACTCACTATAGATTTGTTTAACGTCGTCATCGTCCTCTGGCATCGCCCACTGCTCGACTTTGACCGCCTCGCCTGTTGGCGTAAACACATCGACATCAAAGCCTGCTTTTTTAAAATGTAATAACGGCACCATCATCTCCACCGGATGATTACCGGTATCAAATTTATTGCCGTTCTCCATAGTCATATACTGCTCTTCGGTACAGACCATCATGATTTTCTTATCGCCCGTATAGGGATTATCGTAATTAGTATGATCGTAGTTGGTTTTATTCGGCGCAGCTATCTTTAGCGATGATGTTGAGGGAATATAAATGCCTGCTTCAGTTTCTTGCGGCTCTAAGCCTAGAGTATTTTTGGCGTTGTCTAAGGTGTCTTTGGCTTTATCTAATAGATCTTGCATATTCATAGTGGCTTCCTTTTTTATGATTTATATTTATTGAGTAGCTAGAAATGATCAATCTAAGGTAACAAATGAAGACAGCATTAAATAGATGAGAATTTTTATGTTTCGTAAGCTTTGTAAAGCAGGATTGAAAAACTGTTTTAACGGGTTTTCTTTAGTAGCTTACTTGGTGAGCTGCTCGCTTGAAAAATCCTTGTCCACTTATTTAAAGCAAATAGCACGAAAGGCAGCAGGCAGGTGTTTATCAGGTCGTGTAGGCTGGCTTTGATATCCAAGACTCCCAGCGCAAACACCCCTTTTGGAATGATGATATGGCGATTATCCAGATACTCCCCGAGTAGCGCCACGCTCATCACCACCAGCAGGGCCATAAAAGCTCTGAGATTTTGATTTTTGATAAGAGGGCGCAGTATCAGCAGGCACAGCAGATAGACCCCGACACCGACATAGATGTGCAGCGCATCTTTGGCTAGGCCTGTGACATCGATGATATTGATTTTAAAGGCGGTAAAATCCACTGGTGTTTTCCGTATATAACAGCAAGCAATAGCTGCGGCCTATAAGAAGTGAGCAACGCCGTCGACTCACCTTTCAAGCTGATATCTGTTCAGCGTGGCTACTGATGAAGAAGACAGCGTTGTCTGGCTATATATCCCACTCAACGAAGTTCTTTAACAGTTGCAAGCCAGCGGTATGGCTTTTTTCGGGATGAAATTGGGTGGCAAACAAGTTGTCTTGGATCACGCTGGCACAAAACGGCTGGCCATAGTCACAGACAGCAGCCACTTGTGCGCTATCGGCAGGCGCGCAGTAATAACTGTGCACAAAATAAAAATACGCATGGTCATCGATACCGCGCCACAATGGATGGTGAAAGTCCATACCGCTAATGGTATTCCAGCCCATGTGCGGTACTTTAATCGTCGCGCCTTGCTTGTCTGTCCACGCCGGATCAAAGGCTTCTACGCTACCGTTTAGGATGCCTAGGCAATTTGTGCCGCCATTTTCTGCCGATTGCTCAAACAGCGCTTGCATACCGACACAGATGGCCATCACGGGTTTGTTAAAGATCGCGTCGCGTACGACATCATCGATACCC
>Ga0208016_100378_pt1 | contig 9766 bp, 8 predicted proteins | sample 28_taG_FD_184102 | JGI IMG/M metagenome (GOLD analysis project Ga0208016, IMG submission 184102) | Marine viral communities from Cariaco Basin, Caribbean Sea - 28_WHOI_OMZ (SPAdes) (version 2) | ecosystem: Environmental > Aquatic > Marine > Oceanic | place: Caribbean Sea: Cariaco Basin | collected...
TGTTCATCTTTGAGCATAGTGCGAGGCATAGCGAACGATATCTTTTTTGTGTGAGAACTTAAAGATTAACCGTTCGCTATTTTTTTTGCCATTAATTTATACCCAATGTTCAACACGCCCTAGTTATCAGAACGACATATACGTTGTTTTTTGGTGAAAAAAAGCCTGCATGGCGCAGGCTTAATAGATTTCTATAAGTTATGAAAACGAAGGGTTTAGATAGGGCTCTTAGCGCTCTACTTGGCTCACGTCGCGCACAGCACCAGTATCAGCACTGGTAGTCATAGCCGCATAAGCACGTAATGCTGGGGAAACGTGACGATCACGACTGACAGGTTTCCATGCATCACGTCCACGCGCTTCCATGGCTTCTCGGCGAGCGGCCAATTCTGCATCGCTGACTTGCATGTTGATAGTACGATTTGGGATGTCGATGTGAATACTATCGCCTTCTTCAACCAAACCAATGGCACCGCCTTCAGCAGCTTCTGGGCTGGCATGACCGATTGATAGACCAGATGTACCACCAGAAAAACGCCCGTCGGTGAGTAGGGCGCATTCTTTGCCCAGTCCTTTTGACTTCAGATAGGTCGTTGGATAGAGCATCTCTTGCATACCAGGGCCACCTTTAGGGCCTTCATAGCGGATGATGACCACATCGCCTGCAACGATTTGGTCATCCAGTACTGCAGCAACCGCATCATCTTGTGATTCAAAAATACGCGCGCGACCGGTAAAGGTTAAGATACTCTCGTCGACACCAGCGGTTTTGACCACGCAGCCACGCTCGGCAATATTGCCATATAGTACAGCCAATCCACCATCGGTAGAGTAAGCGTGTTCGGCACTACGGATACAGCCTGACTCACGGTTGACGTCGAGGTTTGACCACTCTTTTGATTGTGAAAACGCCTCGGTAGTGCGAACGCCACCCGGTGCGGCAAGGAAGCGTGCGCGAGCTTCATGATTGTCATGATTCATGATATCCCACTTATCAATCGCTTCTTTCATTGTCGCACTATGGATAGTCGGTACGTCAGTTTTCAACAATCCCGCACGATCAAGTTCAGCCAACAAGGCAAAGACGCCGCCCGCACGATGCACGTCTTCCATATGGAATTTTTGTGAGGCAGGGGCTACTTTTGCTAGGCACGGTACACCGCGGCTTAGACGGTCAATATCAGCCATTTTAAAATCAATCTCAGCTTCATTGGCCGCAGCAAGTAGATGCAAAATCGTATTGGTTGAACCGCCCATTGCAATATCTAAGCTCATCGCATTCTCAAAAGCTGCCTTGGTCGCGATTGAGCGCGGCAATACTGAATCATCATCTTGCTCGTAGCGACGTTTAGCTAGTGAAACGATTGTACGACCCGCTTCTAAGAATAGCTCGCGACGCAGTGAGTGGGTCGCCAGTAGTGAGCCATTACCCGGTAAGGCCAATCCTAACGCTTCGGTCAAGCAGTTCATCGAGTTGGCAGTGAACATACCGGAGCACGAACCGCAAGTCGGGCAGGCTGAAGCTTCGATAGCGGCCACATCTTCATCACTGATGCTGTCATCAGCCGCATCCATCATCGCATCGACAAGGTCAAGTTTACGAACGGCACTGCTATCACTACTATCGGTATTATGGCTTTTGCCAACGGTGCTGGCCAAAATTTTGCCCGCTTCCATTGGGCCACCTGAAATAAATACCACGGGAATATTAAGGCGCATTGCTGCCATTAGCATACCGGGGGTGATCTTATCGCAGTTGGAAATACACACTAGCGCATCGGCACAATGCGCATTGACCATATACTCGACCGAGTCGGCAATCAAATCACGGCTTGGTAGCGAGTACAACATACCGCTATGACCCATCGCAATACCATCATCGACTGCAATAGTATTGAACTCTTTTGCAACGCCGCCAGCTTGCTCAATCTCACGTGCGACCAGTTGTCCAAGATCTTTTAGATGCACATGGCCGGGTACAAACTGAGTAAAAGAGTTAGCAATCGCAATGATTGGCTTGCCAAAGTCGCCGTCAGTCATGCCGGTGGCACGCCATAATGCGCGAGCGCCTGCCATATTACGACCGCCGGTAGAGGTTTTTGAGCGATAATCCATGTGATATTCCTTACAAATAGGCGAGATTTTTTTGAGTGTGAACTCGCAAGTGTGATGCGTATAGTTTGCTTTTTATCTGATATGAAGACTAGTGAATAATACTAAGTCTTTACCATACCATTAGATATGAATAATTGAAAATAGCCTAGTAATGGTAATGGATTTAATATGATAAAAGTAGAGTTAAGACACTATTCAATGCGAGCTAAAATCGCCTTATCAAACCAAGGTAGTTTAGCTTTATCGGCTTCTAGTTTGGCAATAACTGCCAGCGCATGGGTAGCCAGTAGCTGTTGATAGTCACTACTCGCGTCAATCGTCAATAGCGATTCGGCAGGTAACGCTTGAGTGTTGGCATTTTGCGCATCAATGCTGATTAACGTCTGTTTATTATTTTTATAAAGGACGTCTACACGACCAAAAAACTGCCAGTCTTCAAAAGCGGCAATCATAGCGTCGGCGGCATTCTTAGTATAGATTTGCTGTGTCTCTTTGCCGGTATTGGTCCAATGTAGCCGAACCGCTAACTGCAATGCTTCACTAAACACCACCAATGAGCCAATGACTTTTACATGCCAAGGATTGGTCAATAACGCGTTATCAATGCCAATTAACTTAGCCGCCTCGTGAGCTGACACGGGTGTATTGAATTGCAGCAGTAGCTCAGGGGTGAGAGGATGTGTCTGTTTGATGGTGTCGTCTAAACTATCGTAATGATAAAGAAAAGGGAGGGGCAAATCTTGTGTGACAGTCTTTTTGATGATTTTACAGTTGTGTATTTGCCAGCTGATGGCTTTATCAGTCAACGCTTCTGCTAAGATAATAGCGTTCGGATCGATGGTTTGAGTACTGCTTGCACTCTCAATATCAGAGTGTTCTTCCTTAATATCAAGGGTTGTAGCAGTATTATCTATATTTGGTTGAGTTGGCAAAGTAGACGAATCCATAAACATCGCGTTGTTAAAATAGAGGGTTAATATAACATTTAAAAGGCACGACTAGCCAATAAATTAGTGGGATAAGCTAGGCAGTACACAGCTTGATTTTATCAACGACGGAAATGATAGCAACTTGTACTAAACTTATATTTCGTCCACTATATGACAAGTGCTCTAAACCATTTTAAAAGCTGTTAAGTATCTAATCATTAAATAATCAAAGGAACAAATAATGACTGACGTGAATCAAAAGACTGCTTATGACGACAACAATATTTTTGCCAAAATGCTGGACGGTGATATTACTTGTCACAAGGTCTATGAAGACGATAAGACACTTGCCTTTATGGATATCATGCCGCAAGCAGAAGGCCACGTTTTGGTGATACCGAAGCAGAAAGCCATTGATTTGGCAGATCTTGAACCAGAGTATGCCTCGGCTGTTTTGATGACATCTAAGAAGGTCATGCAAGCCCAGCGTCAAGTGTTCGAACGTGAAGGCATTATTCAGATGCAGTTGAATGGCTCACAAGCCGGTCAAACGGTTTTTCATTACCATGTGCATCTGATTCCATCGAGCATTCATGAGTTAGGACGTCATGCAGTGACGCAGGCTGATCAAGGTGAGCTTGCAGATATTGCGCAGCGACTTGCTACAGCTATTAGTGCCGCCTGATATCGAGGCATAAAATACTAGATTGATAGGTATATAAGATTGAAGGGCAACTAACAAGTTGCCTTTTTTATTGCCCAGTAATAATTGTGTAAGAATCGTTAAGTTATTGTTATAAATGCGGGCCCGCTCTAGGGTTTAGGCAAAGATTATGTTACATAGTATCCTTGTTTAACACTACCAAACATATGACTTGGCTATCATCAGTCGGTATTACCACCGCTATGATGATTTAGCAGTCTCTACATTGATAGTTTTTATGTTGATTATGTTTAGGGATATTGTTTTTCCCCTATTTTTTGGCTTTGAGGATACCACTGCTTATGAGTAACGGTTCACGCTCTACCATTTTATTGCCGGTTTTTATACCTGCAGCGGTCATTATGCTGCTGCTAGTCATCGGTACCGCGATCGATCCTGAGGCAGCGGGTGCTTTGTTCAGTGATGTGCTTAGTTTTACGACTGAGACATTCGGCTGGTTTTACATGCTAGCAGTGGCCCTGTTTTTGATGTTCATTATCGTACTGGCGTTTTCGTCTTATGGCAGTATCAAGCTGGGCCCTGATCATGCTGAGGCGGAGTACGGATTCCTTGAATGGTTTGCCATGCTGTTTTCGGCAGGCTACGGGATTGCGCTACTGTTTTATGGGGTAGCGGAACCAGTGATGCATTTTTCTAGTCCACCAATGTCGGATCCGCAGACTATTGCCGCGGCAAAAGAGGCGATGCAAATTGCGTATTTTCATTGGGGCTTTCATATTTGGGCGATTTACGGTGTCGTTGGTTTATCACTAGCGTATTTTGCGTTTCGTCATGGTTTACCACTATCAATACGCTCGACGTTGTACCCGATTATTGGTGACAGGATTCATGGCCCTATCGGTCATACGGTTGATGTATTTGCGATATTGGGTACGATGTTTGGTATTGCGACCAGTCTTGGCTTGTCAGTGTCGCAGATTAATGCGGGACTTAATTATCTATTGCCAGATATCATTCCAGTGAATACGACCGTGCAGGTGATTGCCATTGCCTTGGTGACAGCTGCGGCACTGGTATCGGTCTTGGCAGGTATGGATAAGGGTGTAAAACGCTTATCTATTTTAAATATGCTACTGGCAACTGCGCTGATGCTGTTCGTATTTGTTGTCGGTCCAACCATTTTTATCTTGAATGCCTTTATGGAAAATACGGGTAGTTATTTGGGTAATATCGTTGAGCGTACCTTTAGCTTACAGGCATACGAGAATAGCGATTGGATCGGCAGCTGGACCTTATTTATTTTTGCATGGACGATTGCATGGGCGCCTTTTGTAGGTCTGTTTATCGCCAAGATTAGCCGTGGTCGTACTATTCGTGAGTTCGTATTGGGTGTGATGTTAGTACCGACTTTCTTTACGTTCTTTTGGTTTTCGGTGTTTGGTGATACCGCGCTACACATGATTATGGTCGATGGTTATACTTCATTGATTAGTGAAGTACAAAACAACCAAGCGATTGCTTTGTTTAAACTATTAGAGAATTTACCATTTACTGAATTTGTGTCGTCATTGACCATTTTATTGATTATTACCTTTTTTGTGACGTCATCGGATTCTGGCTCATTGGTGATCGACTCGCTAGCGGCAGGTGGTCGTAGTGATACGCCGTGGTGGCAGCGTAGCTTTTGGGTGGTGACCGAAGGGGCTGTGGCAGCTGTCCTACTGATTGCTGGCGGTTTAACGGCGCTGCAAACGGCGGCTATCGTCAGTGCGTTACCGTTTGCGATTATCATTCTGATCTCAATGTTTGGTATGTGGCGTGCGCTGCGTATCGAAGGCCATCGTAATCAGAGCCTTGGTAATGACAACAGACTACCGCCGCATCTACTCAAACCGTCTGCATGGCGCGAGCGTATTGATTATATGACTGACAAGCCGACGCGTGAAAAGGTCTTGAATTACATCAAAGAAGTGGTGATGCCCTCGATGATGGAAGTGTCGTCTAAATTTGCAGAAACTGGCTGGACGACTGAGGTCAATTATGACGCGGTCAATAGTCGTGCGGTGCTTGAGTTGCAACGTGGTGACGATGTCGAGTTTTGGTATGAGGTGCGCTTATCTGAGCATGATGCGCCTGATTATTATACTGAAGACAGCGCAGATACCTTGCCACAAGAGCATCATCATCGCGCTGAGGTGTATCTACGCCGTGGTGGTCAGACCTATGACTTATATGGCTACAAATCTGAATCAGTGATTAATGACATCATTGATCAGTTTGAGAAGTATTTACATTTCCTTAATGTATCGCCTGATAGTCTACCGTGGCGCATGCAAGAGCATGATGATGACATCACACTAGAGCAGGGCAGTGTGCTTGATAAATAATGCACGGAATGTATCAAAAATGACCAATACTTATGCAAGCCATTCACGTTAATCGCTTGCAATAAACGCAGGAATCCTTAGAATAACGGCTTGTTTTCCTTACAAATCAAGCCGTTTTTTTATGTCTATTGATTCTCCTGTTTTACCTTCGTCCTCGACTTTGTCTGACCATCCATTGTTGCAGCCATTGAACATAGGTGGCCTAACGATTGAAAACCGTTTGATGGTCGCACCGATGGCAGGCGTGACGGACAATCCTTTTCGCCGATTGTGCAAATCATTTGGTGCAGGTCATGCGGTCAGCGAGATGATCATCGCTGATACGGCACTTTATGCGCGCAAAAAATCCCTGTACCGTGCCAATTTTGATAATGAGATTGCGCCTATTTCTGCACAGATAGCAGGCGCAGAGCCAGACAAATTGGCTGAAGCGGCTCGTTATCAGATTGATAATGGCGCGCAGATTATCGATATCAATATGGGCTGTCCTGCCAAAAAGGTTTGTCGTAAGCTGGCAGGTTCTGCCTTGCTACAGGATGAGGATTTAGTAGCAAGACTACTTGATGCCGCTGTAAATGCCGTTGATGCGCCTGTGACGCTAAAAACACGCTTGGGATTTGAGAATGGTCGCGAGAATATTCTACGAGTGGCCAAGCGGGCAGAGCAAGCAGGCATTGCCGCGATTGCCATCCATGGGCGTACGCGCGAGGATATGTATACGGGCGAGGCGCGTTACGAGCTCATACGCGAAGTCAAAGACAGCATTAGCATTCCTGTCATTGCGAATGGTGATATCGATAGCGCACAAAAAGCACAGCATGTTTATGAGATGACAGGCTGTGATGCGGTGATGATTGGACGAGCTGCGCAAGGGCAGCCGTGGATATTTCGCGATATCGAGCATTTTTTGCGTACTGGTGAGTGTCTAGATGCCCCTAGTGTCAGTGAGATAAAGGAAATCGTACTGGCCCATTTGCAAGAGCTTTATGACTTTTACGGCGAGTATTCTGGCTGCCGTATCGCCCGCAAGCACATTGCGTGGTATACGACAGGCATCCCCAACTCCAACGCCTTTCGGAAAGCGATGTACGGTGAAGAAAGTACCGCTGGACAGTTCCGCGTGGTTGAGAGTTTTTTGCAGACGCATGAGTAGTAATGATCTGTACAGTTTCATCGCGCTTATCATAAGCATAAATTATTGATACGTTTTTCAATTCTGTTGATGCCAGCTATGTTTTATCAACAGGAGCGGCTTCATTGAAAGACATAGCATCAGGGTTTTTCTCAGGTGTGGGCTTTTCTTTTTGCCAAGGGAATCGGCCTTCTAGCTCAACTTGTAGTGATAAGCTCAAAAACGTGCGAATCAGCACGATAATGCCCAATACTAAGACGCTGCGTAATGTCGGCTCCGTCACCACTGTTGCCATAATATCTGCAGCAATCAGTACCTCAAGTCCCAAAAGAATGGATTTGCCAACGGTCTGCCTGATTTCTACGTAGGTATTGTGGTTCAGGCCGCCCGATATCCGAAATGCTTTGTAAAAAGCAAAGAGGAGTCCAAAAAACATAATCAAGACACCAATGACTTCGACTATCTTGGCAATCAAGTCAATATAGTGGGTTAGGTTTCCGATCAAAATAACGTCTCCTCTGTATCAGTCAGCAAAAAGTATGGCGCCAAACATCGTCACTATTATATGATGATATATCACTATAAACCTCTAAAACTGTCAAATTAACTATCAGCTACTGGTGTTTTGTTCACTGTATGCGATATTTTTTTGCTATGCTGTAAACGAATATTCATTGGCATAGGATAGACAAAAAGGACTTTTTATGGCTAATCCCTCGAAAAAAGCAATAACCAAAGCAGTAAAAGGTAAAAATATTATCATTACAGGCGCGTCAAGTGGTATTGGCGAGCGTACGGCTTTTTTATTAAGTGAGTGCGGGGCGCATGTTATTTTGTTGGCGCGTACTGAAGACAAACTAAAAACTGTCAAAGAAAATATTGAAATATTGGGTGGCAGGGCCAGTTATTATCCATGTGACCTTACCAATATGGATGAGATTGAAAAAACCAGCGAACAAATTCTTGCTGATTTTAAACATGTGGATGTATTGGTCAATAATGCTGGTCGCTCGATTCGCCGTTCAGTCCATGAGTCGGTCAATCGTTTTCATGACTTTGAGCGCACCATGGAGATCAACTATTTTGGCGCGGTCAAAATTATTCTTGGTTTCTTGCCGACGATGATTAGCCGCCAAACGGGTCAAGTCGTCAATATCTCGTCGATTGGTGTATTGGCCAACAGCCCTCGTTTTGCTGCGTATGTGGCGTCAAAATCTGCGCTAGATGCGTTTAGTCGTTGCTTAGCAGCGGAAGTCAAAGGCGATAATATCAAGGTCACCAATATCTTTATGCCCTTGGTACGTACCCCTATGATCGCTCCAACCAAGCTATACCGTTATATGCCAGCTTTGATGCCTGATGAAGCTGCATTAATGGTCGCAAAAGCGATTGTCCATAAGCCAAATAGTATCGCCAGTAATATGGGCAAATTTGCCTCAGCGACGTACTCGTTGGTGCCAGCATTTAACGTTGGTATTCAATCAATTGGTTATCGTATCTTCCCAAGTTCGACAGCGGCGCAAACTACTGATAGCAAGCCTAACTTTGCTCAGCGTGCCTTTGCCAGAATTCTTCCTGGTGAGCATCACTAAAATTGGCTTACTCTCAATTATTATGAAAACAAAAAAAGGATACGATGGTATCCTTTTTTAATGCTCTATCTATTTGTATTAATGTTCCTATAATATAGATAGGTAAGGCGTTGGTAGCATTTCGTTCTTAGCAATTTGCTTCGGTTAAAGTTTATTTGCCATAATGTACCTTTATGCGAATAATGGACGATTTTTTGGTTTTTCTACCGCCCATTTTAAATAATAAGAAGGTAGTAAATTGGCATTATTATGGAATATTTTCGGTTCCTTATACAGATATTGAATGTGTTCAAATCAACAATGTGATGGTAAATACCTGCTAACCTAACTTAGATAATGATAGTATTTAAATTAGCTCTTAGGTTATTACATGCCCTTTCGTAATCTTCTCTCTTTATAAAGTCTTCTGTAATACTAAACATCATATCTTCCGTCTCAAATATAATTCTTTTAGCTTCGTCTAGAAATATAATGTTAGTTATATTATGGGTATTTATTAGCCTATTACCTGTATCTATGAATTGAGACATAGACTTCATCCTTGTTTTAATGTTAAAAACTTATCTCTAAATAATACTTCTGACGAGCTAACTAAGTGCTTTTACTGGTTCGGTACCCTAGTTAGGACTTGAATCTTTGGCTGTGAGCTAATGGTATTAAGGTTTCAACTTGCTGAGATAGCCACAGTGTACTTCATGATGTACTTACCATAGATATTCTATCTATGATCGGTGCGCTAGTGAGGACTTGAAGAGACCATCCCAGATTCTGTGTAACTGACGTTTAGATTAAATACTTACACAAAATTTAGGAAGGTCTCCCAGATTCTTATCAAAGACTTCATCATCTATTATTCGCCAAACGGCAACTTGCTGATGGTCTTTGGTGGTGACTAGATTTAAAGTTTGTTCAATCATTGCTTGAGGTCTCATATCCTTATGATGTTT
>Ga0208016_100380_pt1 | contig 9575 bp, 9 predicted proteins | sample 28_taG_FD_184102 | JGI IMG/M metagenome (GOLD analysis project Ga0208016, IMG submission 184102) | Marine viral communities from Cariaco Basin, Caribbean Sea - 28_WHOI_OMZ (SPAdes) (version 2) | ecosystem: Environmental > Aquatic > Marine > Oceanic | place: Caribbean Sea: Cariaco Basin | collected...
CATTGACAATTATCGGCTTTCTCGCGGTCTTCCCGGCCGGCGCGGCGCTGGCTGACGACGACTGCTTCGTTCCGATGGCTGATTGGCAGCCGCGCGACGCGGTTGCCCGTCTTGCCGAGGAAAATGGCTGGGCGGTGCGCCGCATCAAGATCGACGATGGCTGCTACGAAATTGACGGCCGGGATGCCCAAGGGCGTGCGATCGAGGTGACGGTCCACCCGGCGACGTTGGAAGTAATCGAGTTCGAGTTTGAGGACGACGATGATGATCGTCGCGACCGCGATCACGAGAGACGCGACGATGACTGATCCGGCGCATCGTGATGGTAATGTCTCTGCGCCGGGCCTTCCCACACTCCCTCGGCTTTCCCTCAACTCTCCTCTGGCCCTGACGGGCCCGGTGCTGGTGGCGCTGCCATGCCTGCTGGCGGCTCTGCTCGGGTTGAACACCTATGCGCCTTATGGTGCGGACGCAGCATTTGGTATTGCCGTCGGGGCCGCGGCGGTTGTCGCGATGGCGCAGACATTGATCCTCGCCGCACGGCCCCCACTGGTGGAACCATTGTTCGGCGGTCTCGATCGCATGTACCGGGTGCACAAATGGCTCGGCATTTCCGCAATGGTCCTCATGATCCTGCACCAACAGATAGAGCCGGATTTCGAGCGTTTGGTGCGTGAAACCTCCCTAGGGGAACTGGGTGAAGAGGCAGGCGAACTCGCCTTCAACGCGCTTCTCGCCCTGGTTGCTGTCAGCTGGTTCCGGAGATTGCCCTTCATCGGGCTCGAGATTCCCTATCAGCTCTGGCGGTTTAGCCATCGTTTCATGGGAGCTCTTTTTGCTATCGTGGTGTTTCACCAGTTTTTTGTCGATGTGCCTGCTGGGGTGGACCCGACATTCATGTTGGTGCTGAATGCTTTCGGAATCGCCGGAGTTGTCGCCTGGATCTTCACCGAGTTGCTCGCTCCGCATCTACGGCGTAGAGACTTCACTGTCAGCCAGATCAGCCAGACCGGTGACACGACCACCTTGATGCTCACTCCCAAAGGCCGTGCCATGCGGTGGCGGCCCGGGCAATTCGCTTTCGTTCGAGCGCCGGAAGCTGGACTGTCCGAGCCGCACCCTTTCACGATCGCCAGTGCCCCGCGCCCTGATGGCTCCCTGACGTTTTCCATCCGGGCTCTGGGTGGGTGGACACGGAGCCTTCCGGCGACGTTGCGGACCGGAACGCGCGTGCAGGTCGAAGGCCCCTATGGGCGGTTCAATTTCCGCAAGGGCGGTGCGCGCCAGATATGGCTGGCGGGCGGCATCGGTATCACGCCGTTCCTCGCCTGGGCCGAAAGCCTGAGCGAAGCGGATAGCCGCGACATTCACCTCATCCACTGCGTTCGGACACAAGAGGAGGCGATTGGGGTAGAGACGCTGCGCGCTGCGGCTGCCCGCAACCCGAGGTTCAGTTTCGAGGTGGTCGTTACGACGCGCGATGGCAGGCTCACGGCCGAGCGCCTGATTGGCGCGGTCCCTTTCGCGATCCGGCAAGCCGATTTGTGGTTCTGCGGCCCAACCGGTCTGAAGGACGGGATTCTCAAGGGCTTGAAAGCACAAGGCCAAACGCCTCGCCGTGTCCGCTTCGAGCAGTTCGAATTCGCCTGAACGCGGGGCAGGGCGCATAGCCATGCCAGCCCTGTAGCCTGCGCTCGCATCTTTTTGGCCCCGCCATCATCGGCGGGGCCATTTTTTTCCTGACGGCAAGCTGAAGGAGGAATCGCTGGGGCGTCAGGAAGCCCTCAGGTCGACGCGCCAGATTTGTCTCATCAGACGAAAGGAGACCTTGCCATGAAAAAGACCCTGACCCTTCTCGCAGCGACAACGGCGCTGACCGCCGCCATCGGCGTTCCTGCCTGGAGCGCGATGCAGGCCCCGGCCGACAGCATGCTTCGGCCCGTGGCCGCGCTCTTTGACGACGCCTCACAAGACATGCCTCTCATTCTCGCAAGCGACGATGACGACCGCTGGCGGGACGGTTCGCGTCGCGGACACGACAATGACGATGATGATGATGACTGTGACGACGATGATGACGACGACGATTGTCGGGGCGGCGCCCGCAATCCCGCGCCCGCTGGAACGGTCGCTCCTCCTCAGAACGGCCTCTTCGGAAATGGCGCCCCTCCGCAGGTTCAGGTGAACTGAACAGCTCCGAAGCACCCTGAACAAGGATCATTCCCATGAAATCACTTCTCGCAACGCTCGCGCTGACCACCGCACTCACGCTTCCCGGCCTCGCTATGGCACGGCCCGTGACGCTCACAACCACCCTTAACAACTATGGTGGCGACGGCGCTTACCTCGCGCTTTACGTTACCGACGCCTCGGGCGCCTATGTCGGCAGTCTCTGGATGGCTGGTGGCAAGTCCAAGTACTACGAGCATCTGAGCGACTGGTACCGTGCCACGGGCGGCGATACCGCGCAGGTAAACGGTATCACCGGCGCCAGCGTCGGCGCGGGCCGCAGTCTTGAGATCACGCTTGATCTGGCAGATGCGCTGTTCGATGCGGGCTACACGCTCCACATCGACGCGGCCGTCGAGGACATGCGCGACAGTCCGAACGAGGTGGCGGTGCCGCTCACGACCGACGGCGCGGGCACGCCGGTGCGCGGGCGCCGGTACGTTGCCAGCTTCGCCTACGACATGTGAGGATCGGGGCCATGATCCGTGCACTCCATCGCTGGCCGGGTCTTCTGGCCCTCGCGCTCGTCACGATTCTCGCGCTGAGTGGCGCGGCACTGTCGGTCTTCCCTGCGGCCGAACGGCTTGCCGCCCTGCAGCCGGAGACCGGGCTCACGGTCGCCGCCCTCGCGGACCGCATTCGGGCGGTCCATCCGGGCGTGGAGCAGATCCGCCGGTCGCCCTCGGGCCGGATCACTGCCTACTGGTTCGATCAGGGCGCGCCGGGGGCCGCCGTGATCGACCCGGCGACGGGTGAGGGCGTGGCCTCGGCCGACCCGAACCAGGCCGAACGCTGGCTCACCAACCTTCACCGCTCGCTCTTCCTCGGGGACGTCGGCCGCATCGCCATGGCCGCAGGGGCTGCCGCGATGCTGGTCCTCTCGCTCTCCGGCGCGGCGCTGGTCGCGCGGCGGGCGGGAGGCTGGCGACACTGGTTCGCGCGCTTGCGCGGACCGCTTGCCGGGCGGCTGCACGTCGAGATCGCCCGGATCGCCGTCGTCGGCTTCGTTCTGTCTTCCACGACCGCCCTCTGGATGACGGCGTCGACCTTCGATCTCCTGCCGGATGGCGGCGCCATCCCGGCCATGCCGACCGAGGTCAGTGGAGCGACGGGGTTTGCGCTGGACCGGATGGCCACGCTGCAGCAGACGCCCGTCGCCGAGTTGCGCGAACTGAGCTTTCCCTATCCCGGCGATGCGACGGACGTCTTCACGCTGAAGACCGACCGTGGGACCGGGTATCTCGATCAGGGCACCGGGGCGCTGCTGGCCTGGACTGACCTGACCGGGTGGGAACGCGTTTCGGAAACCATCTACATGCTGCACACCGGACAGGGCGCGGCGACGCTTGGCCTCGTTTTGGGCCTGATGGCGCTCGGCGTCCCGGCCATGGGCGTGACTGGCGTTGTCGTCTGGCTCGCGGGACGGAGGGGGCGGCCGCGCATCCGAGGCAATCAGCCCGCGGGACGTGCCGAGACGATCCTGCTCGTCGGCAGCGAGGGCGGCAGCACCTGGGGATTTGCGGCCACGCTCCACACCGCACTGACGCAAGCCGGGCAGAAGGTACACACAACACCGATGTCGGCCTTCGCGCCAGAACGCTACGCTATGGCCCAGCGGATCATCCTGCTCGCCGCGACCTATGGCGATGGTGCCGCGCCGGCTTCGGCGAAGGGCTTTCTCGACCGGCTGAACGCCACAGACCGAGCGCCCGACTTTCCGATTGCCGTTCTCGGCTTCGGCGACCGTAGCTTTCCGGCCTATTGCGCTTTCGCCAAGGACGTCACGGCAGCGGCAAAGGCGAAAGGTTGGCCCGAGCTTCTGCCGCTCGACACGATCGACCGGCAATCGCCGCAGGATTTCGCGCGCTGGGGCCGCGCGCTTGGCGAGATGCTTGGCATACCCCTTGACCTTGCGCACCAACCCGTCTTGCCGCGCACCGAACAATTGACCCTCGTCTCGCGGCGCAACTACGGGGCTGAGATGCAGGCGGGGGCCGCGATCCTGCGCTTTGCCCTGCCGCGCGCAACACTATGGCAGCGGCTGACGGGCGCGGGCTTCGCCCGGTTCCGGGCAGGCGACCTGATCGGCGTCCTGCCGCAGGGCAGCCCCGTGCCGCGGCTTTATTCGCTGGCCTCGGGTCAGGCCGACGGGTTCGTCGAAATCGTGGTGCGCAAGCATCCGGGCGGCCTTGCCTCGGGCCAGCTGACATCGCTGGAACCGGGCGATACCGTCACGGCTTTCCTGCGGCGCAATCCCGGCTTTCACGCCGGTCGCGGTCGCACCCCGCTGATCCTGATCGGGGCGGGCACCGGTGTCGGGCCGCTGGCGGGCTTCATCCGCAGCAATGCGCGGCACAGGCCCGTGCACCTGTTTTTCGGGATGCGGCATGCGGACAGCGATTTCTTCTATGGCGAAGAGATGCCCGGCTGGCAGGCTGAGGGGCGGTTGACCCGGCTTGTCACCGCCGTCTCGCGCGGCGCGCGGCGCAGTTATGTGCAGGACGCCTTGCGCGCCGACGCGGCGCAGGTGGCCCGGCTTATCTGCGACGGGGCGCGTGTGATGGTCTGCGGCGGGCGCGACATGGCCACGGGCGTGAGCGATGCGTTGGCCGAGATCCTCGCACCTGCCGGGCTTACGCCCGCAGTCCTAAAGGCAGAGGGGCGGTATGTCGAAGATGTCTACTGAGCGCGCGCGCATCGCCCTGAACGGCCCCACCATGGGCACGCGCTGGTCGGCGCTGTTCTTCGCGGATCGGGGCCGCGACACGGATGCAATCCGTGCCGCCCTTCAGGCGGCTGTCGACGAGGTGGACAAGCAGATGTCGACGTGGAACGCGGAGAGCGCGCTCATGCGGATCAATGCGGCGCCGGTGGACGATTGGGTGGTGGTGCCGGAGCAACTGCGGGCGGTCCTGCGCCTCGGGCTCGAGATCGGGCGCGCCTCGGGCGGGGCCTTCGATATCGGCATGGGCGATGCGGTGACGGCCTGGGGTTTCGGGCCCGGGGCCGCCGCGCCCGAGGGTATCCGCGCCGTGATGGACGCCCCCCGCCGCCCGGCGCAGGAGGTGCTGGAGATCGAGGGGATGCAGTTGCGCAAGACCGCGCCCATTGCGCTGGATCTGAACGGCATCGCCAAGGGCTATGCCGTCGACCGGCTCGCCGAGACCTTGCGCGATCATGGGATTGCCGACGCCCTTGTCGGCATCGACGGTGAGATGCGTGCCATGGGCCTGCGCCCCGATGGCGAGGCATGGATCATCGCGGTAGAAGCGCCGGACCCTGATCGCCGGACGCCGCATTCGGTTCTGGCGCTGCAGGACGCCGCCGTGGCGACCTCCGGTGACTACCGCCATTGGGTCGAGGTTCAGGGGCGCCGCCTGTCGCATACCATGGATCCGAGACGTGGCGCGCCGCTGATCGCCTCACCGGCCTCCGTCACCGTGGTGGCCCGCACCTGTGCCGAGGCCGATGCTTGGGCGACGGCGCTCATGGTGCTCGGTGCGGAGAGGGGTGCGGACCTCGCGAGACAACGTGGACTCGACGCCCTGTTTCTTCTGCGCGATGATGAAGGCAATGCAATGGGCGTGGGAGTCGGGCGTCTTTTTTCCGAAGAACCAGCGGCAATCGCCTCAGCCGGGGGAAGATGAGCCGCATGGAACAGACCCGTACCGATCGCTTCAAGACCGCACTCCTGCTGATGGCCGCAACCGGGCTGATCGTGGGACTCGCATTCTACCTTGCGGGCCAACCAGAGATCGCGACCCTGATCTGGATTGCAGGAGTTGTTCCCGCGCTGGCAGCGCTTGTGGTCGAAATCGTCCGGAGCATTGGGCGCGGCGAGGTGGGCCTCGATATCGTTGCCGCGCTGTCGATGTCGGCGGCGCTTGTCTTCGGCGAGACCTTGGCTGCGGCTGTCGTCGCAGTCATGTATTCTGGAGGCACTTTCCTCGAAGCCTTCGCTGAGGGCCGTGCACGTCGTTCGATGAAGGATCTTTTATCCCGCGTACCCCGGACCGCGACGCGGCACCGGAACGGCGGTCTTGAGGATGTGCCTCTCGAGGAGATCGCACCGGGCGATCGCCTGCTGATCCGGCAGGGTGATGTCGTTCCCGTGGACGGCACGGTGGCGTCCGACACCGCCTTCCTCGACACCGCGGCGCTGACCGGCGAGTCCCTGCCAGTCCGGCTGGCGCGCGGGGCCGACGCCATGAGCGGATCGACCAACGCGGGCGAGGCCTTCGACCTGACGGCGACGCGCGAGGCCAAGGACAGCACCTATGCCGGGATCGTTCGTCTAGTGGAGGAAGCGCAGGCGTCCAAAGCGCCGATGTCCCGGCTGGCCGACCGCTGGTCGCTGGGCTTTCTGGTCGTCACCGTCAGTATCGCCTTCGCGGCCTGGTGGTTCACAGGCGATCCGATCCGCGCGGTCGCCGTGCTGGTGGTCGCCACGCCCTGTCCGCTGATCCTTGCCGTGCCGGTCGCACTGGTCGCGGGTCTCTCGCGTGCGGCGCATTTTGGCGTTTTGATCAAGGGCGCAGGGCCGCTCGAGACAATGGCGCGCATCCGTACGCTGATCCTCGACAAGACGGGGACGCTGACAGATGGCCGTCCGCAGATCATCTCGATCGACAGCCACGATGGCATGACCGAGGACGACATCCTCCGCCTTGCCGCCGCGCTCGATCAGGCATCGAAACACCCTGTGGCGCAGGCCATCGTCGCTGCCGCAAAGGCGCGGGCCTTCACACTGCCCGTTCCGACAGAAGTGGCTGAGATCCCGGGCGAAGGGGTCTTGGGTCGTGTGGAGGACCGCGAGGTGATCGTCGGCGGCGACGGCTTCGTGGCGTCCCGTGTCGGGCGGATGGTGGGCGATCACCCCGCCAAGGGCGCCGGATCGGTCCTTGTCGCAGTGGCAGTTGACGGTCACATGGCCGGGCACCTCGTCATGTCCGACCCGCTGCGCGAGGGAGCGGGTGCCATGCTGGACGGTCTGCGCCGTCAAGGGATCGCGCGCATCCTTCTGGCTACTGGCGACCGCGCGGACGTGGCCGAGCGCGTGACCGAGGGGCTGGGCCTCGACGGGCTGCGGGCCGGTCTGACGCCGGATCAAAAGGTGTTACTGGTGCTTTCCGAGCATAAACACGGGCCGGTGATGATGGTGGGTGATGGTGTCAACGACGCGCCCGCCCTGGCCGCAGCCGATGTAGGCGTGGCAATGGGGGCACGGGGCGCCGCGGCCTCGGCCGAGGCCGCCGACGTGGTGCTGCTCGTCGACCGGATCGACCGGCTGGGGCCCGGCATCGAGATCGCGCGGGCCTCGCGGCGGATAGCGGTCGAAAGCGTTGTCGCCGGGATCGGCCTGTCTGTCATGGGCATGATCGCGGCCGCTTTCGGCTACCTCACGCCGGTCCAGGGCGCGCTCCTGCAAGAAGTGATCGACGTTGCCGTGATCCTGAACGCCCTGCGCGCGCTGCGCATCGCGCCGCAGGAGCCAGCTACGGGCAAACCACAGGCCATCACGTCAGAGCAAGGTGACATCGTTCAAGGAGCCACGCCATGAGCCGTCTATCACATTCTGAAATCCATATGGTGCATCGCATCGGCTGGTTGCGGGCCGCCGTTCTCGGAGCCAACGATGGTCTTGTCTCGACCGCGAGCCTCGTCGTCGGCGTCGCGGCCGCAGGCTCCGGCAAGCCCGAGGTCATGATCGCCGGGCTGGCCGGGCTTATGGCTGGTGCGATGTCGATGGCGGCGGGGGAGTATGTCTCGGTCAGCTCGCAAACTGACGCCGAACAGGCGGACCTCGCCCGAGAGAGCCGTGAACTCGAGGAAACGCCCGAGGCCGAGCTCGAGGAACTAACCCTGATTTATGTTGAAAGGGGGCTGGACGGCGACCTGGCGAAAAAGGTTGCCGTGCAACTGACTGAACGCGACGCGCTCGGATCGCATGCGCGCGACGAGCTCGGCATTTCGGAAACCTTTACCGCCCGCCCTATCCAGGCGGCTCTGGTGTCCGCACTGACCTTCGCCGTTGGGGCGGTGCTGCCCCTGATCGTCGTGCTGCTGGTCTCGGAGGCGCAGATCGCTCCCCTGGTGGCGGGATCGACGATCCTTGGCCTTGCGGTTCTTGGCGGATTGGGCGCTTCGGCCGGCGGCGCAGGCGTCGTCCGTGGGGCCACGCGGGTCACGCTATGGGGAGCGCTTGCAATGGCGGCGACAGCCGGGGTCGGTGCGCTGTTCGGGGTCGCCGTAGGCTAGAGTCAATGGGGTGTACCCGAACCCCGCTCCGGCTGCTTGTTGCGGCAACGCTCGTCAACATCGTGCTGATCATCGAGGTGCCACAGATCGAGTCGCAGCGCGTGGGGTCAGAAACCCATGTCCGCAAATGGGTCATGCTGGACGAGATCAACACCGATATTCTGGAGCGGTCCTATGTCTGGGAGGACCGCACGCCCATCGGCACGTTCAGTTCCGTCTTCACATCCAAAATCCAGTCCAGCCTGATCGCGCTTGCCAGGTCGGGCGGGGCATCGATTGTTGATCGGCTGAAGTAGTCTCAATCACCGCAGGGGCTACCCAGCTTCATTTGTTCCCATCGATCCATTTTGACATCAGCCCCTTGTCGCGGAAACACTCATCCGGGACGGCGCGGCGTTTGATCCGGGCGAGACGCTCGGCGAAGGCGACCTGCTTCGATGTCGGGCGGCTGTCCTGCGCGCCCGGGTTCAACTTGGCTTGTGCGTCGATCCAGGCGCTCAGGGACCGCCGATCTTGCTGAACCTCCCACGGCAAAAGCGTCTGGGTGCGCAAGGCCAGCGCGCGCGCATAGGCGATCTGCTTGGGCGTCGCGGGCAGGGCGTAAGTGGTGCTTTCCATCGGGGATCTCCCTTCTTAGCGTGGTTCTTAAAATAGAACATAACAGGAACAAAATCAAGCCACCTGCGGAAATCATGGGGTTTGAGAGGAAGAGGAGGGCCGGGGGAGGTCAGGCCTGAGGATGCCCGAAAGAGGGTGTCCGGGCCTGATCCTGTTCCTCATTGGGGTCTGATGCCGGAAAGTGCAGGATTCTGCGTTCTCATGAGCTTCGCATTTAACAATCTCCGGCATCAGATCCCTAAAGAGTGAAAGTGTCCTTCGGGTTTTGTGACTGATGGATGAGGGCCTTCGGGGTCCCTCAGATGGGTCCGGGCCGGGTTCCGGTCTGCCGTTCCTGATGAAGGGCATTCCCATGCAAACAGGTGTCTTGCGCGTGTTACGCGCGACCGCCGCCTCGTGGTGGCGGCACAAGGAACTACGCCGAACCGGCCAGACGGGCCAGGCACTGCAGCTCGAGCGTGAGACCGTCC